>Ga0272449_1001218_pt1 | contig 27291 bp, 20 predicted proteins | sample YNPCB0241_FD_198679 | JGI IMG/M metagenome (GOLD analysis project Ga0272449, IMG submission 198679) | Hot spring sediment microbial communities from Yellowstone National Park, WY, United States - YNP-CB-024-1 | ecosystem: Environmental > Aquatic > Thermal springs > Hot (42-90C) > Sediment... | reverse complement strand
CCTTCCGCCGCGATAGGGGCAGGCCAAAAATATTTTCGGCCGAGTTTTAGGGAAAGACACCCCTCTAGACAGTGTCCCCGCTTCAAGCCGTGGCCACACTCTCCCAGGGAGCGATTAATCCTGCTGCTCTGGCTAGGAGATCATCCCAGTGGCCAAAGCGGAAGCAACATCGCTCTTTAAGCTTCCGGATATTCCCGGTCGGTAATGATCCCGGGCATGGGTACTGGGTAAGTGCCATCGGGGCGGAGACGGACGGGGGCCGGAGAATCCGGGGTGAGCTGGTCCACATAGGGGCAGAGCTCATGCGGGTGGTTGAGAGCTTCTTCGTAAGTGACAATCCGACCCATATGGGCAGCCATTCGACCCATCGCCGTCACCAAACTGGCGATAGCCCCTCGCTCTACCTCGTTGTACTTTTCATCCTTCACGATGGCTTGGAGTAGGTCCACCCATTCCATCACGTACGGGTTAGGCTCGGGCTGTGGGAAGGCCCAAATAAGTTGCTCTTTGCTAAAGAGATGACCATTGAACGTACGAACACGTCCCGGATAGTGAGCAGAAGTCGAAACAATGGCGGCCCCTTTTGTTCCGTGGACATAGCTTGCAAATTCGTTGTGGCAGCCGTTCATGTTTCGGCCAAAGAAGAACAGCTTGGTGCCATCGGGATAGGTATATTCCACCGAATACGTGTCGAAGTTTTGGTCGATACCGGTTTCCCGATAGTGCCGACCTCCCAAAGCATGGGCCTGAACAGGCCAAGCTCCCTTCATCCAGGAGCATTCGTCGATCTGGTGGATGTAGTAGTCGCTAAAGACTCCACCACCAGACCACAAGAAGCTGTGGAACCGACGGATTTGGAAGAGCAACTCGGGCATGCCTTCGGGTTTGCCGCAAGTAGCGGAAACCCCGGCCATGCGGTAGGCCCGCATGGCAATGATATCCCCGATTTCTCCTGATTGGATGCGGTCATAGAGTTGCTGTCTTCCGCGGCAGTGGCGGACCATGAGTCCCACACCGACTTTGAGGTTCTTGGCGTCGACCTGTTTGGCAAGCTCGAGCATCCGCCGGGTGCTAGGCCCATCGACCGTTACGGGCTTTTCCATGAAGACGTTGATTCCCTTTTCGATCGCATACTTCAGGTGGACCCAGCGGAAGGCAGGGGGCGATGCAAAAATGGCCACATCGCCCGGCCGGAGACAGTCCATCGCATGCTTGTAGGCGTCCAGGCCTACAAAGCGGCGTTCCGGAGGAACATCGACATTATCCGGATACCTCTTGGACAGTTGGGCATAGCTGCCGCGGAGGCGATCTTCGAATACATCTGCCATAGCTACCAGCTTGATGGGCACAACTTTCGCTTCGATAGCATCGCCCACTGCCCCGGTGCCGCGACCTCCGCAGCCAATGAGGGCAAGCTGAATGGTATTGGATTCGGCCGCATGAACTCGCGGGATGCCCGAGGCTAAGGCCGACACCGCCGCTACCTGAGCCGACCGTTTCAGAAACTCCCGACGTGAGCTACCACCAGTTGCACGTTCACCCATTGCTGTGCTCCTTAACTGGAAACGACCGACAAATCGTGCCAACCAAAAACGCCGTATGCCCAAATTTCTCGCCAAAGATACCTGGCTCGGCGAGTAGTCTTTCGGCTAAGTCCTCCCCGGCTCCAACGATACCTGGAGCTACGATTCACCCCATTTCTATTGCCAGAAGATAAATTCCCGCCACGTCAATAGCAACTCCCCGGGGGAAAATTTTTTGCGTTTTTGGTAACGGCTGTCTGCAGAGCCACGAGCCCGACAGGATGCCAGATCCCGCTTGCCCGTAGGTGGTGCGGCCGATCGCGGTTGGCCGACTTCGGCGGGAGAGAATCTTTTCCCCAGCTAAATTCCGGAAAAAAACGGACTGGTTTCCGCAGATTGGCTTCCCAAGAAATACCGTGTCATCTCCGTCTGTGTTGGCTCGTAACACGAAGGCCCGAGAAAGTTTTCGGTAATTTCCGGAACCCCGTTGCTAGGACCTGGGTTTCCCCGGGTAAGCGGCTTTTTGGCAAGTTTGCCTGGGTGAGTCTGTTTTTTTCCGTTCTGCCTAGTGCTCGTTAGTTTTGTGGTGGCGTTTTGCAGGTTCCTTTCTCCTAGCTGTTTAGAACTTCTTTGAAAGTACCTTGCAAGGCTCTTCTGGAAACCCGGCGTAACCCGCGAGGAAGGAAGCCATTTTCCGGCAACCTATGCTATACGCATATTTACTTAACGGTGAAACACAGCCCGAAATGGGACTGGTGCCAAGTGGCTACCTTGCCCCTCCGGCTGCCTGCCCGGCCTTTCCTTTTGGCGGGTGGGGCAGGTAAGGTAGTTCGCTGCCGAATTCTTTGCCTGGGCTTGACGATAACGGTACGAGCACCGCAGGTATGGCATGCAAGGCCGCAGTATAAATCCGTCGCAATTTCGGGGCTGGGCCCCCAAAAGACAGACGGACTGCTTCTTTCCCGAGGCCTAATTGCCCGGACGATGCCACCGGAAAGATTCTGAAGGATCTAAGAAAAGCTGAGTGAATTCGGGCGGGTCCCTTTTTCCTTTTGGGCACATAGAGCAACCGGAAACTCCTCTTTCTACCAAGAAGGTAGGCTGGGGCTCACAAGATTCGCTCAGGATGAAGTCCTCGGCAACTGAAGAGGCCTTCGTTTAGCCCCCTTTGTGCTTCAACGGGTTACTCCGGTTTCGAAAGGAAGCCGGCATGGAGCGGTCATGTTTACCTGACTAAACCGCTCCATTTACTGATGGAAAGACTGGTAAATCTGCGTTGAGTTGGGAATTTGGTTTCGCGATGGCTTTTTGAGCGACAATTAATCCCGAGATGTGGCGGGGGAATCATAACCGATCCTAATCCCGGGATTTTGCTGATCTGGTACTTTGGGTGCCCGTAACGACCTTCCCTAGTATGAAGGTTTGCCCGGGACGGGAGGGGCTTGGGGGTGTGCGTGTTTCCTCTGTGGTGGAATTTGCCCGGGTTTCGGTATGCTAAGCCCGCGGATAGGCAAAATAATTTCGGATCCAGAAGGTTGTTAAATCCGATATCTAGATGGATCCCCGGGATAATTCGTTATGAATGATTAAGGAGTGCCTAAGAACCACAATATGTTGGCAAACAAAATCGAAAACTGTCGTACAAATTGGGCCAACATGTTTGTCCGGGTGAATCGTTGAGGATTTCCAGGTGATCCCCGGATCTCAATATTTGAATGGTCCGATAAATATTGCGGGACCATTCTGAATGATCCGACGGCTACCACAAAAAGGGTCATCTTTCCTGGGGAGATCAGGAGGGCTGGGCCAGTTCGGGGAGGTAGGTTTCCTCGGTGCTGCCCAGGGAAAAATGGGAGCAGACAATTTACTCTGGGTTGGGGAATCAAGGCACGAGCTTTGGGGAATCAAGGTAACAAAGTTTAGTCATTAATTTGCCGGATCCTTGGGCCAGTGGCGAGATCCCTTTCGTAAGGCGGAGAACGGCTGCCTTCCCGTGCCTTAAAATTTTGGGCACCGTACGATGTGCCAAATGGTGCTCAAGGCGATCGTTGCGGTGCTCTTTCATGGCCTTGTGGGAATATTGGTCATTCAAGAGGTGGGGGAAATGGGGGCAAACAATTTCGGTAAGGTGTTTGCCCGACGATTTAATCCCGACTGTTGGTCAACGGCTGGGGTCTTGTAATTAGATTGAGCGGGCTTCTCTGCGGCCCCTCCGCCGGCTGTGCGGCTGGGGAATTTGGGGTATCACACCGGCGAAGTTGGCTGTTGTTTTGCGGGAATTTGCCTTAAAGAGAAAAGTTTCTTCTCTTCAAGTTCTCAATCACCTTGTTGCCCGTAACGGTGGGGGCCCAAAACCAGGAACTTGCCGAACCGACTCGATTCACTCGGCCAAGGGCTGCCTTAGATGGGGCCCCCAGCACTATGCTCCGAACCTTATCACGAATTAAGCGAGAACTGTTAGGAGGACAAACTTTGGTGAAATCCGTCATCTGGAGGTTATTTTCTGCGGTTGTTCGCTCTCCTTTCATTTGGGGTGCGGTGCTTTCGGCCGGCTGGTACGGCTTTATCGTTTATGGACCCGTGGGGATTCCGGAGCTTCGGGCTCTTTTCGCGGAGCATCCCCTCGAGTATGTCTCGGCCGGTTTGTTTTTTGTCGGCATAGCTTCGTTAGGCCTAAGAAGTGTGGATCTTATTCGCGAGGGCAAAATCGTCCGACTAGTGGAGTTCCAACTACCGGGCCAAGGAGGGCTGGCAAGTGGCCTATGTTGGGCATCGCCGGAGGATCTTCGAAAGAGCCTTGAGCAAATCCCCCGGACGTTTCGGGACACTCGGCTGATTGGAAGATTCGAGGAGATCCTTCGCTATCTGGAATTAAACGGATCGTTAAAGGGCCTACAAGAACACGTTCGCTATATTGCGGACAAAGCTGCCGCCGACACTGGGGCAAGTTATGCCTTGGTTCGTATGTTCATCTGGGCGATCCCTATTTTAGGTTTTCTGGGCACGGTGGTTGGAATTGCCTTAGCCCTCGGCAACCTCGCTCCCCAGCAATTGGAAGAAAGTTTACCGGAAGTGATGGCCGGGCTGACGGTGGCATTCAACACCACGATTCAAGCCCTCGGTCTATGCATCGTTCTGTATTTTGCTCTTTTCTTTGTGGAACGGGCTGAGGCTGGGGTGCTAGAGCGGCTCGATTCGGTGGTGGAGCAAGTGGTAGCTTCATGGACTAAGCAATCAGAAGGACAAGGGGATCTGGGTCTTGAGCGAACCAGCTGCCCACTTGTCGATGCGGTTTCGGAGGCCTTTCGGGTTCCAGTGGCTGTTTGGGAGCAGGCGGTGGGACAGTTGGCCCATTCGCTTCGCGAGGTGGGTTCCTCTCTGGCTGAGCAAATTCATCAGGAGATATCCCAGGCCTTGGACCGGACGTTTGCCGCCCATTGTGAAAGGCTAAGTTTGTTGGAACACCAAATTTTGAGCGAGCACCGCAAAAAGTTAGAGGAATTGCAAAACCGGTTCCAGGAGCGGGTGGAAGTAATGGTACAGCTTCAGCAGTCTGTGGAAGAACACACCGAGCTTCTGATAAAAGTGGTGGAAACAGCCCAGGTTCTCCGCACTCTTCAGGAAAGCCTAAATCGTAACCTTGCTACTCTGGCGGCTTCTCAGCAATTTCAGGAATTGCTCATGAGTTTGACGGCTGCTATCCATTTGCTCACTGCTCGAGTGGAAAGTTCTCTGGGAGAGCTAGGACCGCGGGAAATGTCAGGCCTAGGGATCCCGGCCGTTCGGAAGGCAAGTTAAGCCCGGCGACGGAGGTCGCGGAGGGTGAGAAGTTCCTACCTGGCAAGGTTACGGCGGAGCAAAAATCTCCGGGGAAGTCCTCCCCCGAGCTTTTCTCTTTTTCCGTTTTTGGCGGTTCTTATCTCCACGATGGGGATTTTAATCCTCTTAATCATAGTAATCGTTCGTCAATCGCGAAGGGAGGCCTCGCAACAAGCGGCCGCCCACTGGGAAGAGGTTCAAAAGGAGTTGCAATCGAATTTGGAGCTTTTGGATTGGGAGGCAGAGGTCCTTTCTCAAGCCCTGGAAGTTGGGCAGGAAAAGATTCAGTCCCTTCGCGGCATCTTGGGGCACCTCGAGGATCATACTCGCCGACTGATGAAGCGTCGTGAAGATATTCTGGCCCTCTTGCAGCCCCAACAAGAACCTTTTTCAGGGGGGATTGCTCCGGAGAAGATTCGCGAGGAGCTCGCCCGCTTGGAAGAACAAATCCGTTCGCTGATGGCCGAGGTTGAGGAACTTTCCCGGAGAGCCGAGCGGAAGCGGAGGTACTATTCAATTGTCCCCTATGGTGGGCCGTTCGGAACGAGTCGTCGGCCAATCTACCTCGAATGTCGCCAAGATGCCATCATCCTTCAGCCAGAGGGTATAACCTTTTTGCCTGAGGATTTCGAAGGGGACTTGGGACCTGGCAATCCCTTGGATACTGCCCTGCGTGCTATTCGGGAGTACCGCGTCCGGCACGGGTTGGCCGCGGAGGAGCCTTATCCTCTTTTCGTGGTCCGTCCGGGGGGGATTTCGGCCTATTATGTGGCTCGGGCTGCCCTTGAGCCTTGGGGAGGGGAATTTGGTTACGAACTGGTGGAGGAAGATTGGGAAATTCTTTACCCCCAGCCAGATCTCGCTATGGCCAAAGAGGTGACGGCAGCGGTGGAACTTGCCCGTGCCCGCACCCGGGCCTTGGGCAGGATGGCCTCTCGCCGTTGGGCCAATGCACCACGACGATTTATTGTGGCCCCGGACGGAGGGGGACTGATAGCCGAAAGTGGCCAGCCGCTCCAGAAAAGTTTTCCCCCTTATCCGCGAGGAAGCGGGGACCACCCCAGTATCTCGGACTCCTCCCGCAACAAACCGGGTGAAGAGGGAGGAAATTTTGCCATTTCTAGCGGTAGGGATTTTCAGGCCGAACACGTGATCACCAGTTCGGGTCGCGGGGGCGGTCAAAGTGTTTCGAGGGCTGTTCCCACGGAAACAGGGCCAGGGGGTTCCGGGAACCAGTCAGGGAGGGTTTCACCCTCAGCGGGGAATGGGGCCGTTGCAGGAGCTGAGCCACGATTAAGCGATCAGAATAGCTTTTGGCCGAGGGAATCTTTTAGCCCCGGTTTCATGCCGGGACCAGCAGGGGGACTGAGTTCCAGCCGTGAAGAACCCTCGGGCGAAACATCGGAAGGGGAGAGCCCGGGAAGGTCTTTGCGAAGTTTGGCTAGCATCCGCGGAGCTAATTGGGCTCTTCCGCCGGGCAGTCAGGTGCTTGTGCCTATTTGGAGGCCCGTTCGGGTATACTGTACTGAAGAATACGTAGTATTGGAGCCTGAGGCTGGGTTAGGACCGCCAAGATTCATCCGCTGGCAAGAGCCCCCGGAAAAAACCGTAGACGAGTTGGTCCGAGCAGTGTGGGAATATGTCGAGGGTTGGGGACCTGCCGGGAGGGGAATGGCTTGGCGACCCCAGCTTAAGATCCGAGTGGCCTCCGAGGGGGAGTACCAAGCCAAGCTCTTGTTAGAGCTTTTGGAGGGTAGCGGCCTTCCAGTAGAAATTGTTCGCTAGGCCTTCCCCTTGCATCCGTCGGTTTTTGTCCAATTGAATATCCTCGACACTTAAAGGGCGGGGCTAACGCACTGCTGTCGGAATGACACATAGTTTGCATCCGGATGATCCGGGAGGTCCTCGGATTGTTGTGTCCGGGGGAGCTTTATGGTGATCCATCTAATCGGGCCGAAGGTAGGAAGAGTTGGCACAGATTTAGATAAGTTAATTTGGGCCAATTTCGGCCAAACGCCGGGCAGGATCCGGGTCCCAGAAGAGACTGGACGTGGACCGTGACCTAGGGCCAGCGAAAAGCTTACCCTCGGAGGCCACGATGCAGTCGTGAAAACCGTGAAATCACCTCGGCTGGGGACGACTATGTGTAGGGCAGGATATCTCCTGAGGAGGGTAGCGAAAGGTTCCGAAGGAGCGTTGTGGACTTACTAATCGGCTCCCCACATAGCCAGCAAAGAGACGAACCAGCGAGGCCGATTATGCTAATGCCTGAATTGATCGTCTTGAATGTGTAAGCACTCCCCAACGACCAGAGTAGGTAGCCAAACGTTTAGGAAATTATCGAGAGATCGGGCCTCCGGTTCTGTCAAGTTGAACTATTCGAGGTTTCCTGGTCTATTTTCGGGGCAGCTTAAGCGGGGAACGGCATCTTGCTGCCCAGGATGTTTTTTCTTGCTTTATCGGCGAGTTGCCGGGGATATCTCCGGTTTGAAGGAATAACACCTTTGACCGGGTTAGTTCCCGGAGGAACTTGCTCTGAGGGAATACAGTCATGGAATGGGAACTGGGAGAGAGTCAGCCGGGTCAAGACTCCTTCCTGGATATTGTTGCCAACATTGTTGGTATTTTGATCATTCTTGGGATTGTGGTAGGAATCCGGGCCCGGCGGGAGCCGGTCCATATTACTTTCCCCTCAGCCGAGATTGCCAGTCTTCAAGAAGCAGCGGAGAAAAAGCAGGCGGAGGTTGCACGGCTTCGTCGGGAGCTAGGACGGCTTCACGAGGCATACGCGGCTTTGGAAATTTCGCGGGCCCAGCAGCAAGCCTTCCGGGATCGACTTGCTGTGGAGGTCGCCGCATTGGAGAAACTCCTTCAAACTCAGGGGGAAACGTTGGCCAAGGAACAGGCAGAAATAGCATCCCTTCAACTCGAGCGAAACCGGAAATTGCAAGAGCTTTTGGAATTGCAAACTCAGAAAACTTTGCTCGAAAGGGATCAAACGGAGATCGTTGAGATTCGGCATTACCCAGCCCCCGTTGCGAGGTTTGTGGATACAGACGAAATCCATTTTCAGGTGCAGAACAATCGGGTGGCTCACATTCCCCTTGACCGGCTAATAGAGGAGGTAAAACGCCGGGCCCGTTCGGAGGCCGCTCGGTTCGTTACCCAGAATGAGTGGACCGACATGGTGGGGCCGGAGGAAGGATTTCAACTTCGTTTCGTTCTTCGGCGGTACGACGTGCCCGTGGATATGCCGGGACAAGGTCGAGCAACTGCCAGCTACGTCCGAGTAGAGCATTGGGTTCTGCTTCCTGCCTCTCCCCAGTTGGGAGAACCTGTGGAGGAAGCCGTCAAGCCCGGCTCGCGATTTTGGAATATTGTGCGGAAATACAGTAACCAGCAGGTGGTAGTGACTTTGTGGGTGTATCCGGAGAGTTTCGGAGCATTCCGACAGTTGCGATCGGCACTTCATGAAGCTGGATATGCATGTGCGGCCAGACCTTTGCCGAGCGGGGTACCGATTTCCGGTTCTCCGCGTGGGAGCAAATCGGCTGCCCAGTGACAACTCCCCTTTTTCCGAAGGTCCTAACTTTCAATCAAAGTTCTGTCCTGCCAGTAGCCCACATCAGTTCTCCCGGGCCGAGGCCTCCCGGTTAAACCCCGGTAAGATCAACCCCATCCCGAGGTTTGAAGTCCCTTTTGAATTCGTTCGGGAAATCGTTTGCTGGATTTAAGGGTTCCGGCCGTGGCAGTCTCCAGATGGAAGCATTGGAGACACGTTCGCCGGCCGAAAGTTGAGAAAAAGGATGTCCCTCTGCAAGAGGCCTGCTCCTCTCAGTAGTGCAACTTCTTCGCGAGAAAACATGACCGACTGTCTCGTCCAATCCGGTTGCCCCATGCTCCACCACTTGGGCAGACGCCGAAGACCAAATCGTTTTTTGGTCCCCGTTCCTGCGTGGAGGATGGAGAAGTAAGACCTGCAACGGCGGGAAACTTTGATGGGAACCGGGAGGTTTTGGCCAATTCGTCTTTGTTGTGGGATCCGGAGTCAGTCTCTCGGTTCCACAATTGTCTTTAGCATCCCAACCTTTAGGAGTTCGGGTTGGTCAGACTTGCACGTTTGGGATTTCTAATCAGTGAGAATGTGAGCCGCCTGTGTTGGCGGAGTTCGTATTCCGAAGTTTTGCCGGGCTTTCTAGGTTTCAGCGGGTTTGGGCTTGAGTACCCTGGGATCTCCTGTTGAACAAGGGTCAGCCCTCCACTCTCCAGCTAAGATCATTCCGGAAGTAGAATTGGCTAGCAAAGGGATCGGGACTACCAACCTCGATTACGGTCCACACAAATAACGAACTGTCCGAGATGAGGGAGGACCAAGCCGACATTCAAAGTGGGAGTCCTGGTGCCGGGGAGGACACCATGCCGCGAGGAAAACCAAAGATCTTCATTGGAACCTCTGGGTGGACATATGACGATTGGCAGGGGATTTTCTATCCCGAGAGTTTACCGGCGGCTGAACGGTTAGAGTATTATGCTCAACATTTTCCCACGGTCGAACTGAATGCCAGCTTTTACCGTCTTCCCACGGAGACGATGATCAATTCTTGGAATCGGCGTTTACCGAAGACTTTTCACATGGCAGTAAAGGGATGGCGAAGCGTCACCCACCTTGCAAAGCTCCTTAATTGTGAAGGACCTCTTCACACGTTCCTTGCAAGGGTGGAGCCTCTTCAAACCCTTCGAGTGATATTGTGGCAGCTGCCCCCATCCCTCCATTTTGACCCAGAACGGTTAGACGGCTTTCTGAAACAACTTCCGGAAAAATTCCGGTATGCTGTGGAGTTTCGTCACGCAAGTTGGTGGAGGGAGGAGACGGGAGAAATTCTCGCTCGGCACAAGGTGGCATTCGTGGCGGTAAGTCATCCCAGGTTACCTCCCGACGTTTTCCCCACGACCGATTTCTTATACCTACGGTTCCACGGACTTGGTAAACAGTTATATAGGTACAACTACTCCACCCAGGAACTGCAGGAGTGGGTGGAGCGACTTAGACCGTATGTGAAGAGCCATACGATTTATGCTTATTTCAACAATGACTGGGAAGGGCATGCTATTCGTAATGCCCGGGAATTCCAGGCTTTGCTGAGCGACAACCAATCTTAGGCTTATCAATCCTGTTAGGAGCTGGGGGAGGGGCAGGCTATCGCGGGTTCTCCCCCACAGATTTGTCCCATAACATGTTGAAAAGCAATTAAGCTGTTGAAACCGATCGATCTGGCTTGAGGTCAAAAAAATTCGGAATCGGCAAATAGGTGCTGCATAATGTGCGGGCGATTTACACTTCGAGCATCAAGAGAAGCAATTGCCGAACAATTTTCCCTGTTAGAGGTGCCGCCGATTTCGCCTCGGTATAACATAGCTCCTCGTCAACCTGTGGGAATTGTTCGGTCCCGAGGCTCGGGACAAATCCCTGAGGGAGTCGGTTCGAGGGGGGAAGAGGTAGCCACCCCTGTGGCCCGCGTTCCCGATCGGGAGTTTGTCTTTGCTCGGTGGGGACTGATCCCTCCTTGGGCGGAGGATCCGGCAATTGGCGATCGGTTGATCAACGCCCGAGCGGAGACGGTGGCCTCGAAGCCTGCATTTCGTCGGGCCTTTCGCTGCCGCCGGTGCCTCATCCCAGCTGACGGCTTTTATGAATGGCGGCAGGAAGGAAGGCGAAAGCAACCCTATTTCTTTCGATTGCCGGGTGACGAGTTATTTGCTTTCGCCGGACTTTGGGAGGCATGGGAGGGGCCCGATCATTCGTACTTGGAGTCTTGCACGATCATTACCACAGAAGCTAACGATCAAGTTCGGCCCTTTCACGACCGAATGCCCGTGATTCTCACCCGGGATCAGTACGAGCGTTGGCTGGATCCGAGCGAAAACCGCCCGGACCGGCTGATGCAACTGCTCCAACCCTTTGAAGGGGCAAAATTGGAGGTGCTGCCAGTGGGGACCTGGGTCAACAATCCAAGTTTTGAGGATCCTCGTTGTATAGCCCCGGTGGAAAAGAAAGGACTTTTTGGTTGAGGACCACTCGATCAATTTTGGAGGTACGTAACGCGGGGCAGGCGGATCTTGGCTACTTGAGAGGGAGATGGAGATTGGGTGTAGGCGGAAAACGACCAGCGGTTGTCAGGGCAGGTGAGGTGGGGTCTATTGACAATCCTTTCAGCAAAAGAGAATCTATCCGTCTTTCGGCCTACAAGCGGGCTAACCGGGCACTTAGTGCCACCGGAATATCCGGGGGAAAGTCCGGTCGGTTTTGGTATGAGAGTTCCCTCTGGGATTTTGGTCCCTCCCGCCACCCTGCTAACGCCCCGCGATTTTATATATTGCCGAAAGGTGGGCAGGTCTTTGTCATTAGGGACGGCGGGAACTCACAAGCAAGTGAGAGATGACTGGCAAGCCCGAGCACATCACAACGGACTTTGGGAGGAGGGCATCCCACAACGAGGGGCGAGGTCGGGGGGCCCAATCCTAGTTAAGTCCGAAACGGCATCCTGCCGAAATACCGGACCGTCAAATCGGCAGGGCCGGCATCCGACCTTGAGTGTTTCCCGAGGCATTCTTCATAACGCCGTGACTCGAAGAAATGAGGGTTCAGGGTCTTGTTCTGCCCCAGAACTTGGGACTTTGTTAAACGTAGGCGGAGGTCCCGGAGGAATTTTTGGGCCGGGGCGGGCAGGGTACTCCGCAAGATAGCAGGGCAGATCGGAGCCACCCGGAAACATCGGCGGAAGAACTTTTTATCAGAAGGCAGGAACTCTCCATCTTCTCGGGTTTTTTGTAAGCCGTTACACTATCGGGGTGTAGACAACCGGGAGGCAACGGAGTTCCGCACCGGAGTTCTGATTTTGAGGTAAAACCTGCGAAGACGGGAAAGCACTGGCGGACTGGTTTCCTTCTGCACCAGAGGTTAAGGAAGTGGAAAATTAGGAGGGAACTTATGGAGGTTTTAATTTTTCCGACTTATGAGGAAATGAGCAAGGCAGCGGCCCGAGTAGTAGCGGATCTCATTAATGCAAAGCCCAATGCGGTTTTGGGCCTAGCCACTGGGAGTACACCCGTGGGGTTATACCAAGAGCTTGTCCGGATGCATCGGGAGGAGCAATTGGACTTCTCCCAAGTGGTGACGTTTAACCTCGATGAATACGTGGGGCTGCCGAAGGATCATCCCCAAAGTTACCACTATTTCATGCATGAAAATCTGTTCAAGCATATCAATATTGCTCCTCAGAACATTCATATCCCGGCTGGCACCACTAGCAACTATGCGGCTTTTTGTCGCTGGTATGAGGAGCGGATTAAACAGTGCGGAGGGATCGATCTCCAGATATTGGGAATCGGTGCCGATGGCCATATCGCTTTCAACGAGCCGGGGAGTTCGTTAGGCTCGCGGACACGAATTAAGACCTTGGCCCGGCAAACGATCGAGGATAACGCACGCTTTTTCGGAGGTCGGGTGGAGGAAGTCCCTATTTATGCAATCACGATGGGTGTCGGCACGATTTTAGAAGCCCGCAAGATCATGCTCCTTGCCAATGGCCGGCATAAAGCGAAGGCGGTAGCTGCGGCCATAGAAGGTCCTGTATGCAGCATGGTTACTGCCAGTGCTCTCCAGCTTCATCCGGATGTAACCTTTTTCCTGGATGAAGAGGCAGCCAGTGAATTAAAGATGATCGATTACTACCGGTGGGTACAGGCGAATAAGCCTCGAGCCCCGAAAAGTTGATTCGGGACCCGGGAGTAAGTAAAGCTCCAGGCACCCAGAAGCTCAAGTTCTTGAGGAGATTGAGCTTCGCGTGTTCAAGCTTTCGCGCCGACTGAGGTATTCTGGGTTAGATCTCTCGAGAGTTCCGCTCGATGGGTCCTTAAGAGGGACGGTGGGGGGAGTTTTCGAATCTCTATCGGCGAACTACGGTACTGAGGCCAGGTGGGAGAACCGTTAGGGAGCCTTCAGGTATTCGAGCCAGGCCCTTTCAGAAGCGAGGAACTTGCCGAACATAACAAGAATCCTACTTCTCTTACACTATGAATTGTGTTTTACGCGGAAAATGGATATCACTTCGGGGATAGGGATTTTTGTGGCAGAGATTAGGAGCACTTCGTCATGCGGCTCATACTTTTAGACCAGCCTCATCCGAAACGATTTCACTTCGATCCGCTGGCTCTTAGCCGACCGATTTTCACCTTGCGTTCCGGCATCAAGACGTTGGGTGAAAAGCTGGAAATGCGTTTCCAGCCACAAACGGTCGCTTGGATCGTTCCGGACTACATGGCGGAAGTATGCCGATCGCAAACGCTTTGGCCGGTAAACGACCTTTCGGGGCTAAAAGATTCAAACGACGATCTTTTGGTGATCCACGGGCGGGTGAAGGCCCGAGGTTGGGAATATGATCTGGACGGACCAAGTGAGGTGGTCCTGGACGAAGATAACCAGATCTTGCTTGCTCGGGTAAGACGGGAGGATCTGTCGCGATTGTGCTTCGATACCGTGGAGTTGTTCCTCAGGTCGTTAGCGGACAATCTCCCGCACAGCAAATATGAAATCCCCACCTGGAACTTTATTTGGGAACTTGTTCTTGCCAATCCCGATGAGTTGCGGGCGGACTTTGCTGCTCTAGGTCGCTTTGGAATAGAAGGAGAGGTCGAACAGCCGGTTGCTATTCGTGGCAACCGTGATGATCTCTACATCGCCTTGGGGGTTCGTGTCCATCCGATGGTTGTCATCGACGTCACCGGTGGACCTGTATACATTGATGCCGATGCAGAAATTCATCCATTTACGCGAATCGAAGGGCCATGTTACATCGGAAAGAAATCCATTCTGTTAGGTGCCAAGTGTCGCGAAGGAAATACAATCGGTCCGGTCTGTAGGGTCGGCGGAGAAATTGAGGAGTCGATCATTCAGGGTTACTCCAACAAGTATCACGACGGTTTTCTCGGCCATGCATACGTCGGGGAGTGGGTGAATCTCGGAGCTTTGACCACTAACAGCGACCTGAAGAACGATTATTCCTCGGTGGAAGTCATTCTTGACGGAAAGAGACCGATTCCTACAGGGTCTACCAAGGTGGGTTCTTTGATTGGGGATCATGCTAAGACTTCAATCGGTACCCTCCTGAACACAGGAGCATATGTGGGGGCCATGACTGTACTCATGGCCACGGGCAAGCCGCTCCCGAAGTTTATTCCTTCCTTTGTTTGGTATTTGGATGGCAACTTTAGCAAAGGGTATGGAAAACAAAGCCTGTATAAGACCGCAGCGGTGGCCATGAGTCGCCGGAAGTGTTCGTGGACACCGGCGATGGAGAAAATGTGGGATGCAATTTACGAGTTAACCGCTCCAGTGCGAGACGAATATATCCGGAGGGCCCGCCGTGCCGCCATCGGCTAATGGACGGCTGGAAAACTTCCCCCTGCGGGGGAACTAGGTCTTTTTTATCGATGACGCCTCCATCCGATGAGAACCGAGTTTCCGTAAGCGGTTAGACGGATGACAGTCTACCCGAGGGGGTAGATCTGGCATCCCTTCTTAAATGTTGGCAGGTTATAAGCCTTTATTCCTTTTGGTGGGTATTGTTCCAGCAGGGATTCCAACTTTCGATCATTGCAAGAGCTGTGGCAAAAGGGTTCCGGAATTGTTCCATTCCGGCAAAAATATGTAGCCTTTGGACCGGGTTGAATGCGTCAAAAAGATGGCGGACGTTGGAGGGGCACCAGTTCCGGGCCGGATCTCATGTAGGATTGGTATTCCTGATCCAGTTCCGCAAGCGTCTTCCCCGTTAGACGCGAGAGTGTCAAGAGGTCATCTCGGCCGCTATACACCTGTTCGAGATACCGTACAGCAGCATCGCGATATCGCCCCAAGTCGTAATGCATCAGAAAATGCATGACCGCCGCACATTGAGAGTAGAGCTCGCCAAGCTCTAGGTAGCTTTGAAATTGATCCATCCCCATGCTGACCAGCCGGTCCAAAGGAATATGCTTCCCTCTGGAGATTAAGTTAAATCGGGCATCACATACTCGCTGAGCCTCCCAACCACCGAGGACGTAGAAACCATTTTCTTCGCGAAGTGTTTCCATGTATAAAGCTGCTCCCTCTATGACCCAGAAGTTTTGGTTCTTGCCAGCATTAGGGGCCATCCGTCGGGTTTCGGCAAAAAGTTGGTGTGTGGCTTCGTGATAGATATTCGTCCAGTCCGGAGGCTCCGACCAAAAGAAGTAGGCCGCCCGTTTTGGCCCATAGTAAACTCCGGTGATATTCACCCGGTCAATCATCGGAAAGGCACTTCTCAACGAATTCCGGAAATCCTCTTGGTCACGAAAGCATACTACGAGCATTCGCGGAAGGGGAGGCAAGCTGTATCGAGATTGGGCGTCGAAAAGTGCCACCACCTGGGCCTCAGTAACATAAAACCGGACGAAAAGTTGTGCCCATACTTGGTAGAGTTTGTCGAGCTCTTCTGCGAGTTTGACTCCAGCCTCTAGGCTGTGATTTGTGACGATCCGATAACGCTCCGTCTCCACGACCCAACCGTTCTGGATATTTTGTCGAAGCTGTTGGACCTCGGCCGCGGGAAGCCAACGGTCTCCATATGGTCGGAGACCTGCTTCATACCTGGGCAGATGTTGACGCGGAACCCAACCATACTTCTCGTGCCAGATTTCGCCTGCCCGTAATCGGCGAAGTTCGTACGGCCTTCGCCATGCCCCTTGATAAAGTTGAAAGCCTAAAATTCGGCGGATCCCTTCGTCGTCAGGGTTTTCCCGTAGGGCAGCAAGGAGCAGCTCAAAGGCCCAGGTGGCCCGGCCCGTGCGGACTGCCCGTCGGGCAAGCTCAAAAAGAGCACCCGCTTGTGCCCGGCGGAGCCGAAAAAACCTAGCTTGCCATTCACCTTCTTCGCCGGATAAGGTCGGTGATGGGACCCCAGGGCCTCGCTCTTTCGGAATGATCGGGAAATAGATCTTGTCCGCAGCCGGAGGATGAAACCACGCCCGCGTTTCTGCTGCTTGTCGCTGGAGGCCACGCTCTTCACACCAGACAGCAAGCTCTTCAAGCTGCCGTTGGTACTTTTCGACTAGCTGTCGATAGGTACGAGCCAGCTCGTCAGCTAAAAGATGGGAGTTTCCCCCACTGCAAAACCATCCTCCAATTAGGCATGTGCATAGACCTAAAACGATCGTGCGGCGAGCCTTCACCCGAAAATCGGAACAGCCATTAACGGAACCGTGAAAGCCGAACGGAATACCCGAGAGAAATTCGCGGAGCGATCTTTGCAATGCTAGGTCTCCAACAGTTGTTCTTTGGAGGGAAATGCGTTTAGCTCAATTTGCGACTTCTTGTATTATCGGTTACGTGAAAACCGACAGGTTCTGAGTATTGCTCATCCGCGACTACAGGAGTGTCTGATGGGCCTACAGCCCGTCTATCAGCCCCCATCTGTGGCTCTCTTTCAACCTCTTGGTGGGAGGGAGTACAGACCTTAGGAAAAAACCTCTCGGAGTGGCGATCGTTGCAATTCCCGTGTTTCCAAACGTGACTACCCCAAACAAACTTATGACGTAACGAACTTATGACGTGACTATCAACCCCCGGCGATCTATTCCAGACCCTTACGCCGGCAGCCCCAGTGCCTTTTCCCCTTTCATCTCCCAGTTCCCACGAGAGATGGGGATCTCGGCTTCAAATGGTATTCCCATCGGAGGCCTAAAACTCCTGCGTTGTGGAGTTAATGGATTCACCCGTCCCGTGGGTTCTCAGCTGGAAACGAGTCGCAACCTATCGGTGCAGTCCAAGCTTGCCGAATCTGGACATTACGGAGAAGCTACATAAAACGAGACACCCTGCAAAGCTGAATAAGATAATAGTTTTTGCAAAGACATAAATTCCGTACTTCACAGTGCCAATAGGCTCTTTCGTAAGCCCGAGGTCGCGTTCGAAGGTTCATATGTTAATCACAGAAGTAAACATATTCAAGTATCCGCCACCTATGTTTTGAGCTTTGTCCGCAAACTTTCGGGGAATCCCCATCATATCCCGGCCGGAGCAATTTCCCATTCTGAGTTCCTGAAATGAGTCTTCCCGGTAGACGAGTGAATTTGCATCCTTTGGGGGACCATAAACCGCGGGGAACTTTGCCCTCTTTCTGGTAATCCGAAATCCTACCGTAAAGCCGCCTTCCGAGCGAATCGCCAACTCAGCTATACAGCACTGCGAAAACAAACTTGAGGAGTGGGCGGGGACATGTGCCGCAAATTTAGGGCCAACTCCGCAGCCTCCAGTGCTTTAGTTCTGCACAGAAAAAGTACCGGCTCCGATTTTTTCGGGGAGAATCTCGACTCGGGGAAAACTACCCCATTTGACCCTTACCGGGGGAAGGACCCAACGGAACCTCGATTAACATTGGGATGTCCGATCGGAAACTTTCGCGGGCAATTTCGCTTAAAGCCTCCGGTGACTCCGCCCGGGCCGCCTGAACTCCGAAACTCTTCGCTAGCCCAACGTAGTCAATCTCAGGTGGCAAAAGGTCTACACCTTCGAACCGGTTGTGCAATGCCTCAGGTAGACGAAGAATTCGAGCACAATTCTTGAGAATAGCGTACTGCCGATTGTTCGCTATGACAAAGATCACCGGGATCCGATAGTGAGCAGCTGTCCACAAACCTTGGATCCCGTAGAGGGCTGCTCCGTCTCCGAGCAAGGCAAGCACCGGGCGATCCGGCCAGGCCAGGCGGACACCAATGGCACATCCCAGTCCCCAACCTAGGGCCCATCCCCGTTGAGCAAAAAATCCTTCCGGGGTAGGTAGTGTCCCAGTTCTCTCAAAATAACTACCGGAGGTTGTGGGAGCCTCTTCTACCACTGCCACATTCGGAGGCAACACCGCCGCCAATGCTTCTAACATAGCCAGGGGAGTCATCGGCCGAGCACGAAGTTCACTTCGAGCTTTGTTTCGCAACTGAGATCGAGCGTTTTCGATCTCCCGAGCCCATCGGGCTCGACGACTTGCCGATGCCTCTGCCGGAAATCCCGGATCGACTTCCAGCTCCTGGAGGATGCTCTCCAAAATCCGGGGGATATTACCTGCCAATCCTACCGCCGAGGGATAGTTCTTGTTTATTTCCCTCGGGTCATCATCCACGTGAATCAGCCCACTCGAAGGGGGAATGCAAGCAATGTCCCCGTGATAAATATACTCCTCAAAGAGCTTCACCCCGACGGCTAAAAGAACATCGAAAGATTGCAACCGTTCGCGAATCTCGGGCGACCAAAACGGAAGCAACCCAGCGGAAAGGGGATGGCTTGCCGGGAAGTTACATCGTCCATGCGTGTAATAAGGTTCATGAAAAGCCGGAGCTCCCAATTTCTCGGCAAGCCGACTCAAGCACTGGATGCCTTCAGGCCCAAGAGGTTTGCTTCCCACAATGATTGCTGGGTTTTCGGCGACAGCCAGAAGATTTGCGGCTTTCTTTATCGCTTGTTGAGGGGGAAGACCTGCGAGGTGAAGGGTTTTCGGGTCCAGCGGGGGTACATCCTCGGGTATTTCTGCTGTTTGGACGTCGAGGGGGAGGGAAAGAAACACAGGTCCTGTAGGCGGGGTTTGGGCAATTTGGAATGCTCTGGCCAGGAGGCGAGGGAGTTCCCGGGCGGAGCGGACCTCCGCTGCCCATTTTGTCCAGGGGCGGGCAACCGACACCATATCGCCCCATAGGATCGGTTCTGTGTGGATGAATCTCTGATCTTGTTGCCCGGCGGTGACAACCAGTGGAGTCCCCGCACGGAAGGCATTGTAGAGCATCCCCATGGCATTCCCCAACCCGCAGCTAATGTGCAGGTTGACTACGCTCACTGTCCCGCTTGCTTGGGCATAACCGTCGGCCATGGCCATCACGGGGATTTCTTGAAGGCCAAGAATATACCGAACTGGCGAAGAGACTATGGCATCGTTAATAGGAAGCTCGGTAGTGCCGGGATTTCCAAAGAGATATCGCACCCCTTGCCGAGCTAAAAAGTCAATCATCCATCGCGCGCCGGTACACCCCAATGTTGCTACCTCCTCGCGGTTTAGTATGTGACCTTTTTCAACCCGATTCCAGAGGGGAACACCGATTGTATGAAAGTTCCCGGTAAGGTCCGGGAATAGTAGTCCGAACAGCCTTTAACATGCCTGGCAGCAGTATGCACCCGGACCAAGCCGAATATTAGGGGCCTTGGCTTCTCATTGTTGTAACCCATGCAGCGGGGCGTCACAATAACATTAGGAGTGCCAAACAGGAGTGCCAAAAGCGACTGCAAGCAGAGACGAAAGGCCCTCTGCAAAGAGATGGCAATTCCGATGTTGAGTTTCTCCGGGCTGGCCCGCTTTCCGGAGGCTGAGTCAACGAACGAAGTTCCATTTGGTTGAGGAGGTTAAACCATGAACTTCCGCGGACTTTGGATCTTCCTGATTGTGGTTTTGGTGTCCGTTTCCGTGCCGGCTGTGTCAGTGGGGGCTGGAGAAAAGCCTTCCCCGGAGGTCCAGATTCTGATAACTACCGGAGGCCACGGCTTCGACGCAGAAGGTTTTTACGGGATGTTTCGGGCAATGCCGGGGATTCGTTTCGAGACGATCGAACTCCCGAAGCAGGCCGCTGTCCTCCGGCCTGATTTGCGAGAGAGAATCGATTGTTTGGTCCTTTACGATATGGTAGGGGAATTGCCGAGCGGTGCCCGGGAGAATTTCATTGCACTGTTGCGGAAGGGGATCGGTGTGGTTTCGCTTCACCACAACCTAGGAGCCAACCGCGACTGGGATGAGTATCGGAAGATTATCGGTGGGAAATTCATTTTTGAAGCATGTGAGATCGACGGAGAATCTTACAAACCCACTCCATGGGCTCATGGCCAACGGTTGAAGGTTCAGGTAGTGGACAAGCAGCACCCGATCACCGAGGGGATCGACGATTTCGAGATAGACGATGAGACATACGGCCGGTTTTATACGGCCCCTGGGATTCACGTCCTTTTGCGGACCGATCATCCGCAGAATAACCCAATTGTTGCCTGGACGACCCAATACGGGGCTAGCCGGGTGGTGTACATCCAGTTCGGTCACGATCGCGGTGCTTATGATAATCCAAACTATCGGCGTCTAGTCCATAGGGCGATCCTTTGGGCCTCAGGGAAGTTAAATCCGTGATCGATCGGATAATGTCCAGACGTACAGATACCTCGCGGCCGCTAACCTTTGCAGAATTCGAGCCGGCAGGCGAGGCTTTATTTTTGACCGCACTACCTCTGCACTTGGCTGTAGGGATGGATTTTCCCATGGCAGGCGGCCGGTGGGTATTGATGTTCCGAAATTTTCGCTGAGAGTTAAGACCGGTTCGCCGCAGAGATAGTTGGCCTTTTTGCCCTGGGTGTTTTGCAGGGAACAAGACTTCCCAAATCCGGTCAACAACAAACGGGGTGGGGAGGGTAGTGTCATCGGGAGGAGCAAAAGGAGAGTAGGGATGAATTTTTTGCAGCTTATCCGCAATGTGGGCCTGTGCTCGTCGTCGGGTTTCGTGGAATACACTGCAGTGGGGATACTCTTGCTTTCAGTAGCTGGTTGCGGGATCATCAGAGGCGATTCTCCTGAAGAAGCGTTCGGCCGGTTGAAAAAGGCCGCGGCCGATGAGAATTGGCAAGTGCTTCTTGCATCGCTGGATGATTCTTCTCAAAAGAAACTTGTGGCTATCCACTGGGCAGTTGTAGCCCTTGCTTCTCTTGCGGATAAAGAGGCTCAGGCACTACTGCGAAAGTACGATGCTGCGGTCGAGGACATTTTAGGAGCTCCTTTGCTCGGGTTGGTGCTCGGGAAAGCAGAACCCGAAAAGATCGTACAGGAAATCGAGCAGAAAATGGGACAAATCAAAGATCGGCATGAATTTCTCCGAGAAACCAATAGCTGGCTGCAAGGGAAGGGCTTCGGGGAACGTTCTTTCCTCTCCCAGTTGCGTCGCACAGAGCTTCGGGACTTGCGGATCGAAAAGGAGACGGCGACTGCCGAACTGACAGAACCGATTTTACTGAATCAAACACGGATAACCTTCCGAAAAGAGGGCCATCGTTGGCTGGTTGTGCTTTAAAAGTTGGTCGGCATGAAATTCCATTGCCTCGGCGGGCAAGTTGGGCAGCAGAAAGATGTAATGACAATTTTGAATTGCACAAAGCATGTGAAAATTTTTCTGTCCCGAATGGAGATCGGTCGATCCTTAAGACATTTGGCGAGGATAAGCGGCATTACCCCCTGCTGAGTGGACGATTCCATACCCCAGGCATAATTATCGAGAGGCCAACTGAAAATGGACTAAACTTCGGAGGATCTATCCGTTTGAGCTTCTGGCCATAGAAATACCACCAACAAGTTGATCTGGGGCAAAAGTAGCGGATGAAGCAGTGGGGCCAAATGCTACCGGCAGGAGGGCCGATGGCCGAAGGTGAAGATCGAAAAAACGACCGGCATTGCATATCCGGTAGCCAGGTTTATGCGTTGTTTTCGTTTGTTGTTGCCCTGTGTGATGTGTTTTCCCCTGCCTTGGAGAGAGCTTTCTTCGAACCTCCTGCCGGCGGGGTAGATTCAGGAAACACAGCTACGAGGAAACTAGATCCTCGCACAGCATGCATGCTTTGAACTTGAGCGGGGGAATGTCTGATGATTGCTTCCGTGGTCTGGGTTTAGACTGCGATGGGTGGTGCTGTTGGGAAATATGCTCGGCGAGAGTTTAATCGGTTGGTAACCCGGCTAGCAGCAAAGGCCGGAGGATATGCTGCGGCGATTGCCGGCGGTCTTTGGGCTTTGGCAACTTTGCGATTTTCCTTTTCCAATGTCATTCCCGGGGGTGGAAGGCGACTGATTGTAGGTCCCCTGCGGCAGTTCGTGGACAATCGGGTGGATGGCCGTTTCAAGGAGAGCCATCGGTTGTGGCTGGTTCGAGCTGTCGCTAAGGGGGAAGAACGAATTTATGCCCTCGATGCAACCTGCACCCATTTGGGGTGCCAGGTGGTGTGGGATGAAAGCCGCGGGCGATTCCGATGCCCCTGTCATGGGAGCGAATTTTCTCCAGAAGGTAAGGTTCTTTCAGGACCTGCTTCTTTCCCGTTAGCACGTTTTGCGATCCGATTACGTGCGGACGAGCAGATAGAGGTGGACACATCAGTCCGGTTCGTCGGCGATCCTTACGCTGGCGATCCGCTTGGATCCTTTGTAAGTGTGGAAAGATCGCCAGAGGCCTAAGTTAATCGGTGCGAAGGCAGCAACATTGGCTTTTCTGGCGTACACGAGATTCAGCTACCTAGCACCTGCTAGTTTCCCCCTGCCTTGTATCTCTCCTTTTCGCGGAGGGGAATAGCTTTGGCATCGGGGGACCAGTTAGGCCCAGGGATTTTAATGGGGCCTTACTGATGTATTCGAGGTAAGCACTCTGATTTTGGATTTTTCCGGATGCCACCATAATTTGATAAACGGGATAGGGAGGTACTCAAGAAAATGTCGTCAAATGTTCCGGAGGCAGGGGAACCTCCCGAGAAGCCCCGGGAGGTTCCCGAGACAACTATTACTCCCCCGGGAAGAATGCGTGGACGAGTTTGGCGTGCGATCTTTCGCGAGCCACTTCCACGGGATCGCAAAGGTCGTTTGCGGATTGTGCGCGCGAATTTCTTCCTGCATCTTCACCCAACGCAAATTCGTCAGCATGCCCTCCAGTACCGTTACACCTGGTGTATGGGTGGGATTGCTTTTCTCCTCTTCTTGGTGGAAGTGGTCACTGGCGTTCTCCTTATGTTTTATTACCGCCCAACCACTCAGCATGCTTACCAGGACATGATCGCGTTGCGGGAGGTGATTTCGCTCGGGATTCTCCGGGAAATCCATCGTTGGGCGGGACATGCAATGGTTGTGGCGGTGTGGCTTCATATGTTACGGGTCTTTTTAACGGGCAGCTACAAGCCTCCCCGTGAATTTAACTGGATGATTGGCGTGATGCTTCTAGTGTTGACGATGTTCATGGCCTTTACGGGATATCTTTTGCCGTGGGACCAGCTGTCCTTTTGGGCAGTGACAGTTGCCACCAACATGGCGGGTGCGGCACCTTTCGTGGGACACGAAGGCCCCGGACAGGAACTTTTGCGAACGCCCTGGGGCCCGGCGATCACCCGCGAATCCGATGTGCGGGCTTTGCTTTTGGGAGGAGGGGAAATAGGAGAGGAAACCTTAAACCGGTTTTATATTCTCCATTGTGTAGCTTTACCCGTTTTAGCGTCGGCACTAATGGCGATTCATTTTTGGCGAGTTCGAAAAGATGGTGGTATTAGCGGGCCGCTGTAATTGTCAAGTATGCCCGGACTAAGGAGGGGTCCGGGCCTCAACAAAAAGCGAAAGACTTATTTGGGAAATATGCTTGGGCCGCACAATTGGGAGCATAGGCTGGGCTGACCAGAATATTGATTGGGGGTCGGCAAAGAAGTTTGCAAAGTTGGCACGTATCGTGGGGCCGGTTTCCAGCTTGCGACGGTTCGCAACTTGGCTTTCCGCTTATGTGGTCACCCCACCTCCCCCGTGACCGTCCATCGGGTATTTTTTCGCTAAGGCACTCACGGCATTTCGACGGTTCTCGTGTGTGGTCGGCGACAAGTTCGATTGACGAATTAAGTTGGAACATTCGGTGAGTGTCGGGTTGCAAACAACTGCAACGATGTAAACGCGATGAGTGTTCAACTGGCAATTTTCCTCTGCTGCCTGCTTGGCATTGCCAATCTTTGCATCCTTGTAAGGCAAATACGTAAGCAACATTGGTGGGGACTCATCAGCCCCGTGGTAGCTGCGGTGATTTTTCTCGTACTTGCCGGGTTGGGGTTGCTCGCCGATCTGCGAGGAATTCTTAAAACCACAAGGGCATGGCTCGGAATATTTTTAACACCCTTAAGTATCACCGGGCTTATCTGGGGGTTTCTTGTCCTGTTTCTTTGGAAAGCGAGGTATTTCACCCGGGGCATGGTTGGATGGGGGTTACTGAACGTATTTACCCTGATCTTGGTGGTTGCCCTGGGATCTTCCGAGCAGATCGAAGTTGCTGCAAGTGGTGATCATCTCGCAGTGCTAGTTGCCTTAGGTGTCACGGTGTACTTTGTGTGGTTTGGAATCCGCCAAGCTGTGGCGAACGACCAAAGGATTGAGTCAGGTCAGAAACCGTGGGAGAGTTTCTTCGCGGGAAAGGTTCCCACTTGGCCCGATTTGGTTTATATCGAGGCCATTTGTGCCATTGTGGTGCTGGCCGCCTTAACACTTTGGGGGTTGAGCGTGAGGGCCCCTTTGGAAGCCCCTGCTAATCCGGCAATCACCCCTAACCCCGCAAAAGCACCTTGGTACTTTGTAGGGCTGCAAGAACTTCTGGTTTATTTCGATGCCTCCCTTGCAGGCACGGTTCTCCCGCTGTTGGTGGTGATCGGCCTCCTTCTGATTCCTTTCCTCGATCCCAATCCTCAAGGGAATGGGTACTACACCCTCAGAGAAAGACCTGTGGCAATCGCCGTTTTTCTTTTCGGTTTCCTAGGGTTGTGGTGGTATCTCATTATGGTAGGAATGTTTTTCCGCGGTGCGGATTGGGCATTTGTTACGTATTCCCCACCAACCACTCTGCAAACCGAAGTTCGCCACGCAGCCTATCCTCTATCGGCTATCTTCTGGGAAAAGTGTCTTGGGGTTTGTTGGTTTCGAGAGGCTCATATGCTGCCGGGTTATCGTCCTGTCTATGCCTTGGTACGGGAAGCTCCCGGTATGCTAGTTTTGGCGGCGTACCTCGTGGGTCTGCCATGGTGGCTTGCGCGTACTTGGTGCCGACCGATGTACGAAAGATTGGGCCCGAGCAGGTACTGGTGTCTCCAGTTGCTACTTCTGATTATGCTATCTATCCCCGTCAAGATATTGCTGAGGTGGCTTTGCAATTTAAGCTATGTGCTTGCTCTGCCGGAATGGCGTCTGTTTTTGTAAGGGGGCTACACGCGAGGCGAATACTATCCGGTTCGACTGGTCCTGCAGAATAGAAGAGGAAGCATCTCCTGGTAATGAGCATGAGGCCATCAGGTCTGCTTTTCCACTTCCTGGCGACTTCGGATCCATCCAAGAAGCTTCCGAGTGGAGGGATTGAGCGAATCAATCGGTAAGGTGGAATCCTTAAGGTAGGGTAGGAGCTTCGATGCCAACTGCTTGCCAAGCTCCACTCCCCATTGGTCGAAACTGTTGATATCCCAAATTACCCCCTGCACGAATACTTTGTGCTCATACAATGCGATGAGTTTTCCTAATGTCGGAGGATCTAAGCGTTCCGCTAAAATGGTGTTGGTAGGTCGATTTCCCGGGAAGGATCGATGGGGGACGAGATCATCCCGGAAGGGGGTACCCTTTCGGGCCGATTCGCTCTGAAGCTCTGCCGCAACCTCTTCCTCGGTTTTTCCAAACGCCAACGCTTCCGTCTGGGCAAACAAATTTGCCAGCAATTTTGCATGGTGGTCGCCGATCGGGTAATGTGTCTTCGCAAAGCCGATAAAGTCTGCCGGAACGACTTGTGTCCCTTGATGGAGGAGTTGGAAAAAAGCGTGTTGTCCGTTCGTGCCGGGTTCTCCCCAGAGGATCGGGCCTGTGGCCCAATGAACCCAGGGATCATCACGATCGGCGTGAATGCGAGCTCGCTTCCCGTTCGATTCCATGTCCAATTGCTGCAAATAAGCGGGAAATCGAGCCAGGGACTGGTCGTACGGGAGAACAGCGTGCGAATGAAAACCGAAAAAGTTGATATACCAAATTCCTAGCAAGGCTAATATCACCGGCATATTCTGGCGGAATGGTCGGTTCCGGAAGTGTTCATCCATCTGCCATGCCCCATGTAAGAAAGTCAAGAAGTTTTCCGGGCCAATGGCAATGGCTAGGGGAAGCCCGATAGCCGACCAAACGCTGTATCGCCCTCCCACCCAGTCCCAAAAGAGGAACAGGTTCGTTTCTGGGTTAATGCCAAAGTTTTGGACTTCTTTGGGGTTGGCAGAGACAGCCACAAAATGCCGGGTTATAGCCTCTTGCTCGGTTTCGGGAGACTTATCGGGGAGACTGCTAAGAAGCCACTCCCGAGCCGAGCGGGCATTGGTGAGAGTTTCCAGTGTCGTAAACGTCTTGCTTGCTACGATGAAAAGAGTTTCCTCCGGATTTAAGCCGTACAGGGCCTCCTGCAAGTGGGCCCCATCAACGTTAGAGACGAATCGGAAGGTCAGCTTCCGATCCACATACGGCCGAAGGGCCTCGTAGGCCATAGCGGGGCCCAAATCTGACCCACCGATCCCGATGTTGACAATGTTACGGATCGGTTTTCCGCTCCATCCCAGCCACCGCTGTTCTCGCACCTGCCTTGCAAAGTGGCACATGCGTTCAAGCACGGGAAGCACCCCCGGGGCGTTACCAACCCGCTGCATGATGTCTTCCCCGCGTACGATCCAGGGACCTCCGGAGCGGTTACGCAGGGCACAGTGAAGCACGGGTCGGCCCTCCGTGCGATTGATCGGCTCGCCTGAAAACATGGCCTCGATCTTATCGCGAAGACCTACGCCGGGGCTTTCCACTAAGGCCAGAAGGAGATCGAGAGTTTTTGCCGTGATGCGATTTTTCGAAAAGTCAAGTACGAGACCGAGATCCTCAATCCAAAATCGCTCCACCCGTTGCGGATCCTCAGCAAACAGGTCGCGGAGGTGTACGTGTTTGATCTCTTGGAAATGCTCCTCCAACGCTTTCCATTCCGGTAGATCCGTCAACCGTGGTCGCACCATTTCTTTGTCCTTATCCCTGCTGTTGCCCGACTGGGTACTCTCCTGATCGAAAGGGGTTTTCTCCATAATGTTTCG
>Ga0272449_1001215_pt1 | contig 27313 bp, 23 predicted proteins | sample YNPCB0241_FD_198679 | JGI IMG/M metagenome (GOLD analysis project Ga0272449, IMG submission 198679) | Hot spring sediment microbial communities from Yellowstone National Park, WY, United States - YNP-CB-024-1 | ecosystem: Environmental > Aquatic > Thermal springs > Hot (42-90C) > Sediment... | reverse complement strand
CTCAAAGCTTGGTTTAAAGTTTGACCGAATACTGCTTGACGTTCCATGCTCCGGCAATTTCGTCACAGACAAGCAGTGGTTTAAACGAAGGACAATGGATGATGTTGAACGGAATGCGAGGCTGCAAAAATCCTTGAAGAGGACGGCGAACTGGTTTACGCCACATGCTCTCTGGAGCCAGAGGAAAACGAGTTCAACATGGACTGGGCTGTCAAAAAATTGAAGCTTGAAGTTACTGAAATAAAGTGTCACGGAGAAGAGGCGCCGACAAAAATTTTCAACATGCAACTGGACAACTCAATAAGGAATTGCCGGCGAATTTGGCCTGGAGAAACTCAAGGCTTTTTCGTGTGCAAACTTAAGAAAGAGTGAAAAATATGGTTAAACTCATAAAAAATTTCGTAAAACGTTTCGATGCACAAATAAGCTTAGACTGGGGGCTTGTGGCGAGAAAAGGAAACAAATTTTTCTATTTACACCAGAATTTGAAAAGTTTAGTTGAAAAGAATCGGCGATATTACTATGTGGGTCTTCCTCTCGGAAAAGTGAAGCATGGAAAGTTCTTTCCAAGTTTTCCTCTCCTTTTCATGACTGTTGAGAAAGCCAAAAACAGAATTGTGGTTGATGATAAGGCGGCTTGGCTTTTTATTTGTGGAAGAGACATATTCAAAGAGGGCGTTATGCAGGTTGAAGGTTCAAGAGAAAAAGGCAGTTACACTTTAATCTTTAACAAGCATGGTGAATGTTTAGGCTTCGGAAGGATTAGGCAAAATCTTGATAAAGTAAAGAAGGGCGTGGCTGTCGAAAATGTTCTGGACATTGGAGATTTTCTAAGAAGAGAGAAACATCAAAGGCTTAACGCGGCCCAGTTCTAATTGCCTCTGCTAACTCTTCAATTTTCACAATGCTTTGCTCTTTCCTTTCCATGTTCCGAAGGGTAACAGCTCCTTCTTTTAGCTCTCTTTCTCCAACTATCACCACGTAGGATGTGCCTCTTCTGTTAGCATCTTCCAAAGCCTTCGCAACTTTTCTTCCCATAACCTCAACCTCAACAGGTATGCCTTCAGCCCTTAAGATTTCGGAAATTCTTAAAGCCTCTTGGTTTAAGGCTTCGCTGACTGGAATCATCATAACCGTTTTTTCACCTTGAAATTCTAGGGGAGCTTTTTGTTCTTGTAGGGCAAGCATTATTCGGTCCATTCCATGGGCAACGCCAACGGCGGGGGTAGGTTCGCCACCAAACAGTTCCACAAGTCTGTCGTATCTTCCGCCGCCAGCCAAGGCTATGTCTAGCTCAGGGACATAAACCTCAAAAATTATCCCAGTGTAATATTCGAGTCCCCTTGCGAAGCCAGCGTCAACAGTAATATCCAACTTTTGGGCTTCCGATACGAGTTCTAGAATTTTGGCAAGGTTGTTAACGGCTTCATAAGCCTCTTTACAGTTCTCCACAAGCTTTTTCATTTCGTCTAAAACTTTGGAAATGTTGCTGCTTTTAACTTTCACAATTTTTTGCAGAAGCGTCAAGCATTTCTCTGAGGCACCAGCGTCCTTAACAAGGCTTAATGCGTCTTCATACTGCTTTTTATCCATAAGCTGTAAGGCTCTGTTTTGAGTTTCTTCTGCCAAGCCTTCACGGCTTAAAATCCCCCTTAACACTCCAACATGTCCGATTTTGAAGGCGTAGTTTTTTAGCCCAACAGACTTCATTAGGCTGTTAGTTAAAAGCAGTATTTCAGCGTCAGCCTCTGGTTTTTCTGAGCCTATAAGTTCGAAGTTTGACTGCCAAAACTCTCTGAAGCGGCCTTTCTGCGGCTCATCATAGCGGTAGAGACTTCCAATGGAAAGCAACCGCAGAGGTTTAGGTTCATTCCGCATGGTGGTTGCCACAAGCCTTGCCACAGAGGCTGTAAACTCGGGTCTTAGGGCAACTTTTCTGCCGCCTAAATCCTTAAAGGCGTACATTCTAGCGCGCACTTCTTCCCCTGTTTTTGCGGCTAAAAGCTCGTAGGATTCCACAACCGGGGTTATTATCTCTTTATAACCGTAAAGCTGAGCTATTCTTCTAGCTTTGCCTTCAATTAGCCTCAGCATTTCGGCTTCTTCTGGTATGAAATCCCTCATTCCGCGGACCATTTTGAAGGTTTTCATGGCAGGGTCTCCATTACTTTAGGGTTAATTGTGAAACTGAATAGTAAACTATTTCCCCTCGGCGGCTCATAACCGCCAAAATCAACTCCTTTTTTAGGCTTTGGCACTGTTTCAGCGTCTGGGTTAAGGCTTCTAACGTTAATGGTTTTCCTTCTTGAAGGCTTAGGATTAGGTATTTGGCTGTGTCCTTGCCATATTCGCCTCTTTCGTAGGCTCTGAAGTCCACTCCTAAGCCGAAGCCTTCGCGAACCACGTATCCTCTACTTCTCAAATCGCGGTATATCAAGTATTTAGCCCAAGCGTTTTCGTCGGTTTTTTCTGCGGTTTGTAAGAGCTTGTTAAACGGTGTCTGGGCTCCTTCTTCATCTTTCACTTCCAATAAGCCTTTATCCAATAGGTATAATGCTTCATAAAAGTTTAGCATCAACGTGTTGTCCTCGCTTGTGCCGTAGCCCTTAGCCTTAAGCTCCTCTATGCCTTTTTTCTCTGTAATTTTCACTCCTTTTTCGGTAAGTGAGCCCTCAATTTTTGCTTCTTGACGCGGCTGTGCTTGTTCCTTGTTTTTGCTCATTTAGGCGCCTCTGACTATCTTTTATTGTTTTTTGGTTTTAAACTTGACAAGGCCCCTCTTATATATGGTGCCTTCTTCGCAGATTATTGCTGTCACGTATTTTAACGGGGTTATGTCGAAGGCTGGATTTAGGGCTTCTACGCCTTCCGGGGCTATTTTCTCCGAGCCTATGCATGTAACTTCTTCTGGGCTTCTTTCCTCTATGGTTACCTGTTCTGATGTGTGGGCAAGGTCGAAGGTTGATTTTGGGGCAGCGACATAAAACGGGATGCCATGCTCTTTGGCTAAAACTGCTATTTGGTATGTTCCTATCTTGTTGATAACCGCGTCCTGCACTATTCTGTCTGCGCCCACAACAACCTTGTTAGCCATACGCTTATACATGACGTATCCAACCATGGTGTCTGCTATTAAGGTGACTGGTATTCCATCTCGCTTTAGTTCATAGGTTGTCAGTCGTGCACCCTGCAGTTTCGGCCTAGTTTCAGTGGCTATAACCCTAACTTTTTTACCTTGTTCCACAGCGGCTCTTATAATGCCTAGGGCTGTGCCATATTCGACTGTTGCTAGGGCTCCAGCGTTGCAATGGGTTAGGATTGTGTCTCCGTCCTTTATGAGGAGTGCGCCATGCTTTCCTATCAAACGGTTTGCAGCAGCATCCTCATCGGCTATTTTCTCTGCTTCTGCTACAACAGCGTCTGCCAACTCTTTGGGGCTTCCTTGAAGGCTTAGAACCTCGTTTAGGATTCTGTCCACAGCCCAGAAGAGATTCACCGCAGTAGGCCTGGTTCTTTTCAGTTTTTCCGCCGCCATTTCTAACTCGCCTATTAACTCGTTCCGCTCCTTTGCCTTTGAGTGGTAAGCCGCCAAAGCAAGCGCATAGGCTGCTGCAGCGCCAAGTAAGGGCGCACCCCTTATCTTCATGGTTTTTATGGCTTCAGCCACCTCGTCACAGCTATGCATTTCCAGAAACTCTGTTTCCCTTGGAAGTTTCAACTGGTTTATTGTTACGACTTTTCCGCCGCGCCATTCTATTGTCCGCATAAATGCCTATACCTCACCTAACCGTTTTATGCTTGTGCAGTATAAATCTGTTAAATAGTGATGGCGTCGAATTGAAGCGGGAAAGCCTCGAGGTTCTGGTTGAAAATTTTGGAATGAAATACTCTGAAATTTTGGGCATAGATTTGGAAAGCGGTAGGGACGATGAAATTTTCAGGTGGTTTTTGGCTTCCATACTTTTCGGGGCGCCCATAACAGAGGCTGCAGCCATTAAAACTTACAAGTGCTTCCAAAAATACGATGTTTTAACTCCTAAAAGAATTCTTGAAACTGGATGGGATGGGCTTGTCAGAATTCTAGATGAGGGAAGCTATACTCGCTACGACTTTAAAACAGCTGACAAACTTTTGATGGTTATGCGAAACTTCATGGAAAAATATGATGGGAAACTGACCAAAATTCATGAAGAAGCTTCAAGCCCACAAGCTTTGGAGACGAAGCTAAAAACTCTTGGAAAAGGCATAGGCGACGTGACCGTCAACATTTTCCTAAGAGAACTCCGCGGCATATGGGAAAAAGCCAAACCAAACCCTACAAGCCTAGTTATCCTTGCAGCCAAAAACCTTGGAATATTGGAGAAGGAAACGCCTCAGGAAGCGTTACAGCGTCTTGAAAAATTTTGGGCTGAAAACATGCTGGTCGATAAAACTTTCATAAACTTTGAATCCGCCCTGCTTCGTTTAGGTAAGGATTTTTGTAGAAAGCGGAAATGCGCCTCTTGCCCTGTTAAAGGCGACTGCATACGTTTCTAGGCTTTTTTAATGTAGGTTATGACTTCCACGGGGCATCCTTCAGGCAGCTTCATCTTTGTTTTCCACTCGTCTCCAACGGCTATTAAGGAGAAAACTCCTGAGATTTCAGCCTTAGCTTTGCGCACCAGACTGACGAGAGCAGCTTGAGTTTCTCCAGTCTTAATCATGTCGTCCACTATTAGTACGCTGTCCCGCTTTTTTATAGCGTCCTTAGGCACATAAAGAGTCATGGTAACTCCAGAATCTTTAAGCGCGTAAGTCTCCTCAAGGAACTCTTTAACCCCAACTTCCTTGCTTCTTTTGGCTATTACAAGGTTAACTCCAAGGGCGTTTGCCACCATAGCAGCTAAGGGAATTCCGTCCACAGCGGCTGTGAAAACCTTTGTAACCCGTTTTCCAGCAAAGTTTGCAAGCGCGTGGTTGGCTGCCTGCTGGAGAATGTTGAAGTCGCCTATAATTTCTGTGTTGTCAAAATAACCATCCTCATTAAACTTTATTCTGCTTCGAAGCTCATTTTCCAAACCAACAAACTTTGTTAGAACTTTCCAAAGTTGCCTCGCCCTTTCAGCATTGGGCAAAACATGCCCTTTCGCGTATCTGCTTAAAACGGTTACGGGCAAGCCCGTCTTAGAAGACAGTTCACGATAAGTAATATTGCGTTTATACTTTGCAGTTCTGAGAAGTTCAATAGTCATCAAGCGAAGTTTCAACTCTTCTGCATGCGTACTCATAACCTTACTCCCCTTACACAAGGACTAGTTAAATCTTAAGTCGTTTACCATCTATTATTACATTACCAATTTATAATTTCCGCTCACAAACGGCTATAAGGCATATTACCCCATAAATTTTAAGAGACATTTTACTTTTTGCCGTTTAGTTTGTGGTAGTTATCCCTTTAAACCAGCGGAAGATAGTTTATTCCACGCCTGCCAGCTATTTTTTGAATGCTTCTCAATAAAACTCTTCCAGAGTCTTTCGGTGTTCATCTGAAAACTCGTAACTCTGCATTTTCACATACTCAGAAAGCTCTTGATTTAGCCGTCGGAGATTTTTCTCTTCAACTTCCACTAAAGCATAAATGATGTCTTGTTTGACTTCTTGCGCCTCTCTTGCCACTTTACGCATTAATGCCGTGAAATGAGGAATGCATAGCCCTTTAGAATTCCTTAAGAGCTTAAGAAATTCTTCATGGTTTGAAGACAGGAGCTCCACAATCTTTTTGTTGTAAATTTCCATGAAATTAGCAATGTGAAGGCATGCTGGGCACTTTTTCTCGTTCCATGCAAGGGTAAAAAAGCCTTTTAGATGCTTCTTCTGTTTACGTAAATCTCGGATGAGTTTTTCTATGATGTTTTGCGTGGTTATGGCGACCCCATGGCCATCAGAGCTTTCCGGCTTACTCGCAATAAGAAGCATTTTATATGAATGATTATTACAAAATCCCTTACTTTCAACGATTTTTTCTCTTACTTTAGCATCCATGACAAGCTCTGAAAGGTAAGCATCAATGTATTTTCTTTCAATCTCATCATCTAACGAGCAAAGAAAACACTCTGTGCCGCTTCCAATAACCCTTTCAAGGCGAAAATATGTGGCATCTATACTCATAGGTCTAGCCTCGTCTCACCATCTGCTGATTGTCCGCAGTATGCTAACAGCGTAAAATGTGTCTTCGAAAGTTGATATCCCAACTTCCGACCTTGAGAAACCTCCATTTGCATTTCGGCAATTAAAGACAAAACTGACAGTCTTTTTAGGATATTTTATATTTTCACCCATCAAACTGAGAGCTGTTACTCCATAGTATGTGTGCTCCATGTACGGGCTAAAAATATTTGGCGCAACGGTAAAGCCTCCATACGGCTTTTCACACGCTCTAACATATTCAAGGGTCTTGTTAAGCAACTTCACTGGATAACCCAGATTAAAAAGGGAAGCCACAGCGTGATAGGTTGCGTTTAAATTTGAATTACCGTTAACTCCAAAACCGCCGTCCTTGTTCTGGTAATTTAACAGCCATTTTACCGCTTTTTGGCGGTTGATTGCGGTGCCTGCCATGTTGATGAGCTCTGTTGTCATGAAAACAGTTTCAAACTCAGAGGCTACTTCAACGTAAACATCCGTGTTTAAGTTTTCTTTATCTAACCGCAGGGAATGAAGAAAGGCCTTAAGGCTTTTATTCAGCCCTTGCCCACAAAGTTTTAACGCTTTATTCACGTGATAATGTGAGTAGAGACTGTCCGGAACAAATTCGCACAACCACTTAATTGTTTGTTTAACATTTGGAAAGGGGGCTCCTAACAAGTCTAAAATTGCAAGTCCATAATGGGTGTCCTGCGCGTTTGACTCTGCGCCTCTGCAGAAAGTGTAGCCTCCGTCGTTGTTCTGGCGGCTTACAACATAATCTGCAACGCTTCTGGCTAATGTTTCCCAATCAGTGTATATACTTTCTAAATCTGTAACTGTGCTACTTTCTCGGTTGAACCGCCCTACTTCGCGCACTTTACATTCGCCTCTTGCGAATTTGGATGCTGGTAGAAGCTATCAGCCCCTGCACATGCAGAAGCAAGGGCGGTTAAAGGCGAGCTTCATCGCCTTACGGCTTTAGATAATTCAAACTGCTAAATAAGCATTATGAGAAAAAAGATTTACTATTTTTCGTAACGGGTCCGCTGGGATTTGAACCCAGGATCTCCGGCTTAGAAGGCCGACGCGCTTTTTGGATTTTCGCCTTGTCCAAGCTGCGCCACGGACCCTCACTGGATTTTCCTAGTAAAACTCTTGAATATAGTTTTATCTTATAAGCGCTTTCAGAATGCCAGAGAAAACCAAGCTTGGTTCGCGTTCACTCTACATAGATTGCTGGACGTAAAGGCTTACTCAAGCGCGCTCTATTTTTAGGATCATAACGTCGAGCGTTTTCTTCCTCGTAAACATGTATTTCTGCGTTAATTTCGCTTTTTAGGAAATCCTCCGCGTCTTTCAAAACTTGTTTTTCGTCAAACACTTCGATTTCTAGAAGCCTCTGCTTTTTCTCTGTGGGCATTCGATTGATTTCCTCAACAAATTTGCCGGCGAAATCTGACACTTCTTTAGCTTTAGCCCTCAACTCTGAATCCTTCATTAACTCTCTCATTAAATCGCCCTGCGTAACTTTTCCTAAAATCGCCTTTTCAAGCGTCATCCTATAGATTTTCCATTTCCACGAAGCTGCGACGTAATAGAAAACCTTCTTAGGCGTTATGCCTGTTGCTTTGATTATGTTTTGGGTGTCCTCCAGCAAGCTCATAATTAAGGCTTCGTTTTCTTCCGCTTTAACATCCAATTTCGCCTCGTCAACTGTTGGCCATGAACTTAAGGACACGAAGCCTTTTCCGCCAATCATCTCCCAGAGCTCTTCACATATGTGGGGCGCCACCGGAGCAAGCATTCTTATCTGAGCGTTTATGACTTCGCCGAAAACGTAGTTTATGGCTGTTTTTCTTTCAGGGTTATCCTTTTGGTCTTTTATGCGTTTTTGATACCACTGAAAGTCTTGTTCCAACTCGTAGAGAATTATATGTATGGCTTTGCGTACAGCCAGCATTTCCATGAATTCCGTTGCCTTTTTTATATGCTCTTGAAGGCGGCTGAGCATCCAACGGTCTATCGTCATAAGCATTTTTTCTGGAACCTTTTCGGTTTTTCCAACTTCTTTGGAAAATTCAGCAACGAACCTGTATAGACGTTCTATTCTTTCCTGCATGGATTTAGCCACTGCCTGGCTGAATTCCGCATCTTGCAAAAGTTCAGCAGTTGCTAGGACGCTTAAACGCAGAGGGTCAGCTCCAAACATTTTTAAGGCTTCTCTTAGGGGGATTATGTTGCCGAAGGACTTGCTCATTTTCACCCCCATCATTGTCACGCTGCCGTTGGTGACTATTTGTCTAGGCCAAAGTTCTTCGGGAAATACTGCCACATGATTGAATATCATGAAAGTCAAGTGGTTTGGAACCAAATCGCGTCCCGAATGTCGACTGTCCATGGGATAAAAATAGGCGAATTCGCTGCGCATTTTCTCCAGTATTTCAGTGTTTAGCCCAACTTTTCGGGATATTTCTGCAGCGTCGCCCTTTCCTAGGAATATGTAGTCGAAAACTTCTAGGGTTAGCTGGTTTGGCTGTATCTGGTGTTCTTTTATGTGCCTTGCTATGGTGTAATATGCCATGTAAATTGTTGAATCTGAAAGCGACTCGATAATCCAGTCGTTGTCCCATGGAAGCCTTGTGCCTAAGCCTGATTTTCTTGCGCATGCCCTTTCATGAAGCCAATCTATCACATAGTTGAATTCTGTGCGGAGATCCTCTGGTAGAATCCTCATTTTTTCTAGGCATTTGCGGGCTAAGGCTTTCCATTCACTGTTGCCATAGTCTATGAACCATTGGTCTTCAAAGATCTTCACTATACATTCTGTTCCACAGCGGCATCGGACAGGCTTGTTTAAAAGTTCATACATTACCGCGGCTTTGCCTTCTCTCATAAGCTCCTGTTTAACCCTTTCTTTTGCTTCAGCCACTGGCAGCCCAGCATATTTTCCAGTGTTTGCCTTCATTTTTCCGTTGTGAAACTCGTGTCTGTAAACCTCTTTCGTAGCGTCTTCCAGTTTAGGATCCGTCTGTTCCTTAATGCCCATCCTTTTGACAACATCTTCCGCTGGAATATCCGAATAGGAAGGGACATCAATTATCGAAACTACTTTTATGGCTTTTACAGCTGCTTCGTTTAGGGCGTGTACCTTAAGCTTCGCCGAGTCGTTCTTGAGGGTTTCCAAGGCAACATAATCATAAGGCGCGTGTCCAGGCACAGACATTACAACGCCAGTTGCGTTTTTGGGATCGACAAAATCTGCGGGTAAAATTAACACTTCATCGCCCGTAACTGGGTTTTTAACAGTTTTCCCAATAAACTCTTTTCCTTCAAAACTTTCCAAGACCTTAACTTTGTGATTTTGAAAGGTTAGTTTTTCTGCACATTCTTGGCTTATTATCCATTTTTCACCGTCAACATAAGCTTTTACATATTTGGCCTCTGGATTAAGCCAAATATTTGTTACACCGAAAACTGTTTCCGGCCTTAGAGTAGCCGTGGGCATAACCCAATCTTCATGCTTAAATTTTATCAGTGTAAAATCGCCTATTTCAGGCTCTACATCCCCCGCGGTGTCATGTTGGCCGACTGGGTTTCCGTCTTTTGGACACCAGCCCACCGGGTGGCTTCCGCGGGTTATATACCCCGCTTGGTAAAGCTTATGAAACTGCCATTCTATGAAGCGGTTGTATTGGGGATCTATTGTTGTGAATTCGCGTCTCCAGTCTATGGAATAGCCTATTCGTTTCATTCCCTCTTTGATTTCTTCATGGAAATATCTGGCCATAGCAAGGGCGCTTGTTAACTCTTTCAGTTTTTCCCTTGGAACTTTATAGACGCTTATGAAATCGTTTATCAGTTCTTCATCGTTTTCTGCGAGGCGTTTCGCCATGGCTAGAACAGGCGTTCCAGTGTAGTGAAAAGCCATTGGTAGAAGCACATTGTAGCCGCGCATCCGCATATACCGCGCATAAACGTCAGCCAAAGTGTAGGTTCGTGCATGGCCTATGTGCTGTGGAGAGTTCGGGTATGGATAAGCCACTGTTATAAAGAATTTAGGCTTTGAGGGGTCTGGGTTTGCCTCAAAAATTTTAGCTTCTTCCCAGCGTTTCTGCCATTTTTCCTCGATTTGTTTCAGAATCTCCATAAATTTTTCTGAACTGTCTCTAGGAATATTAAAGGTTTTGTTTTTATCGACGGAGAACTTTATCCCCCATATCTACACCATGACTTAGTTGTTCACGACTGACATTAAACCTTTGCCCTCATCCTTCAATTTGAATTTTAGACGCGTTCTGAGTTTTATCAAAAATATTATTTACTATTATTGAGGTTATTTTATCAGAAGGGTTTTTTGTGTCGAAGAGGAAAAGCTGGAGTGAAAAACTGAGAGATGATAAGGGGCTGCCAAGGGTTGAACCAATCACTGATAAAATGAGTAAACGTTGGGGGTTCTGGCACTGTGGCTATTCCAGCGCCCATGGAGGTTGACGAAATAATGAAAAGCGTACCTAAAGGCAAACTAGTAACCATTAACGAGATCCGCGTCGCAATAGCCAAAAAGCATGGAGCAACCATTGGCTGTCCTATAACCACGGGAATTTTCACATGGGTCGCCGCCCACGCTGCTGAAGAACAGAAAATGAAAGGTGAAAAGAACATCACGCCATATTGGCGGACGCTAAAAGCTGGGGGAGTGATAAACGAAAAGTATCCCGGCGGAGTAGAAGCTCAAAAACAGCTTCTAGAAAAGGAAGGCCACAAAGTAGTTAAAAAGGGCCAAAAATGCGTGGTTGTCGAATACGAAAAGGCCTTGGCAATAATATAGGCTAAACCCATGGGAGCATATTTTGCTCTGAAGTGTTTAAAATGGAAGAAGAAAATGAAGAGGTTTACAATTGTTTAAGTTGCGGAAGAAAAATCTCTAGAGAAGAATATGAGACTTATGATGGTTTTTGCCAAGAATGCTATGAACTGGAAATTGCAGAACTAGACTTTGAAGATGAATAATCCTAACTAAAGGCATATTATTTTGTTTGGCAGAAAGTTAAGCGAAGCGTGTCCCTTATGGAAAACTGGGATTTAATAATAATTGGCGCAGGCGCCGCCGGCTTAACAGCTGGAATCTATGGAGTGCGAAGCGGATTAAAAACACTAATCATCGAAGAAAAGATGGCTGGAGGAACAGCTGCAGACGCGCCGATAATTGAGAACTATCCAGGCTTCGAAAGGATAAGCGGCATGGAGCTGGCGCAGAAAATGGTGGCGCACTGTCGAGGCGTAGGCGCAGAAATCCACGAATTTGAAAAAGTAGTAAGCTTAGACCTTAGAGGCGAGGATAAGATTGTGAAAACAAGCAGAGGCGTTTATAGGGCTAGGGCTGTCATAATTGCTTCAGGCACAAGTTACCGCGAGTTGGGCGTTCCAGGCGAAGCAGAATTTAAGGGAAGAGGCGTTAGCCACTGCGGAATCTGTGATGGCCCACTGTTTAAGGGCAAACGCGTACTTGTTGTAGGCGGCGGAAACTCGGCTGTATCTACGGCCCTTTATTTGTCGGATATTGTCTCAGAGGTTAAAGTCGCCCACCGCAGAGACTCCTTCCGCGCTGAAGAAGCCCTTGTGAAGGCATTAACAGGAAAAAGCAATGTGGAAGTTTTATTGAACACTGAGCTGAAGGAAATTAAAGGCGAAAAACTAGTAAATAAGGCGGTTTTATACGATAAGAAAGCCAGAGAGGTTAAGGAACTGCCTGTTGAAGGGATTTTCGTCCAAGTTGGAGAAAACCCCAACAGTCAAATAGCCAAAGAAGCAGGCGTTGAGGTGGATGAAGAGGGCTATATAAAAATCGATAATCGCCAAAGAACAAATATCCATGGAGTTTATGCGGCTGGCGACGTTACAAACCATCCCTTTAAACAAGTTGGAACCGCTGTGGGACAGGGCATAACAGCCGCCTTAGAAGCTTATGGATATATCCGAAGACCATATTATTATACGCAATAATAAATTTCCTTAAAATGTTCCAAAAACATTATATCATACGTAATCCCTTTTTCAAAACTTCTAGCGCTCATCAGCGCTTACGCAATTGCCAGAATATTGGAGAAATGCCCGATGAGCGAAGATCGCGTCGCTGTAGTAAGTATAAACCAAGATTACTGTAGTCGCTGTTTAATTTGCTATTCCATATGTCCTTACGAGGCTATTCAACGGGATGCCGAAACCGGTAAAGTAGAGATTGATTTGCAAAAATGCCAGGTCTGCGGCATATGCTATAGCGCGTGCCCAGTTTTTGCGATAGAGATGGTCTACTATAATTATGACGACTTGGTGGACCACGTTAAGCAGAGGTTAGAGAAGGTTAATGCTGACACTTTAGTTTTGATGTGCCGTGGAAATTCTCCATCCACATATGAGATTGAAGAGATATTGGCAAGCCAAGGATTAAGCACTAAGGATTATGTTCCGTTACGTTTGCCCTGCTCTGGGCGGGTTCCAACAGAATTTATCTTCAAGGTCTTAGGTTTAGGCGTCAAGAAGGTTGTCTCCATCCAGTGTGAGGATGAGTTTTGCCGCTTTAAAGAGGGAACCAAAATTAACACTAGACGATTGCTGCTGGGCAAGAAAGTGCTTGAGGACTTGGGTTTTTTAGGGGACGCCGTTACAGTTGTTAAGTACTCGCGTAAAGCTGTCTACTTCACTGAAAAGTGTGTGGGCTGTGACAAATGTGTTTTCATTTGTCCATACTCTGCCATTGAAGCAGAACCCTTTGCAACGCCCAAAATTCTCCTCGAGTATTGCATGGGCTGCGGCGCATGCGCATTAGTCTGTCCACATCATGCCATTCAAGTTAAGGGATTCGAATTTGAGGATGTGCTACGACGCTACGGGGATTCAGCTGTTAAACTGAAGGCTGAAGGAAAATCGCCTGTAATTTTGGTTTTCTGCTGTCAATGGGCCGAGTTTTCCTCTCTAGACAATCCTGAAGGCATGCTTTTTAATAGGAACGCAGTTACGCTTGAAGTTCCATGTTTTAAGGCACTTGACCCCGTTCATGTAGTGAATGCTCTACAGTGCGGCTTTGACGGAGTTATGGCTGTTGTGTGTTCTGCTGAGGACTGCAAACTCCAGGAGGGCAGGGACACCGCGGAAAGGAACATGGCTGTCCTGAAAGACATCTTGAAAAAGGCGGGCCTTCTGGAACGTTTTGAACTTTTCGAGGCTTCACCGCGGCTTATTAACATTTTTGAAAAGAAGCTAGATGATTTCGTAAAAAAAATTGCAGCTATGCCGCCTAAGACCTCGCCACAACTAATAAAGAAGGAGGTGTAGTCAGTGTACAAGATCGTCGCTGCTAAGGAGCTTGCGCCCAAAATTAAGCTGTTTGAGATTTATGCCCCTGAAATGGCTGAGAAGGCTAAGCCAGGCCAGTTCATCATGGTTGTCGTAGGCGAAAAAGGTGAAAGAGTGCCTTTAACCATTGCTGGATACGATGCGAAAAAGGGGACAATAGCCTTTGCCTTCAACGAGGTTGGCAAATCCACAAAACAGCTTGGACTTTTGAAGGAAGGAGACTACATATGGAACATAACAGGTCCCCTTGGAAATCCTTCAGAAATCAGAAATTTCGGCAAAGTTTTATGTGTAGCTGGCGGCGTGATGATTGCACCTATGCTTCTGCAGGTTAAAGCCTTACGCGAGGCTGGAAACACTGTTGTAACGGTTATTGGTGCAAGAATAAAAGAACTGTTGTTCTATCGCGAAGAAATTAAGGCTTTAAGTCACAGCTTTTACGTGGCCACTGACGACGGATCTGAGGGGTATAAAGGCTTAGATTTTCTTAAAGAAATTTTGGCTAAGGAGAATTTTGACCGTTGTATTGCCATGGGACCGGTTTCAATGCTAAAAACAGTAAGCGAAATTACTAAACCCTTAAAAATTCCCACAATTGTAACTTTGATGCCTCCCATGGTTGACGGCATGGGGATGTGCGGAGTCTGCAGAGTGTCCGTCGGCGGAAAAATGATGTTCGGCTGTGTGGACGGCCCAGAATTTGACGGTCACCTCGTAGATTATGAGGAACTAGTTAAGCGTCAACGTATGCTTCTCCCGGAAGAACGTTTAAGCTCAGTTTTATGGGAGCTTGGAGGATGTGGCTGTGGCAGAAAGTAAGCCTAAACCAAAAGTTAAGAAGGAAGCTGTGCCTATTCCGAAGCAGCCTCCTGAAGTTCGCAGAAGAAACTTTAACGAAGTTGCGTTGGGTTACACTGAAGAACAAGCCCTTGAAGAGGCAAACCGCTGTCTTCAATGCATAAAACCACAATGCGTGAAAGGCTGCCCTGTTGAAATTGATATTCCAGCTTTTATTAAGTTGTTGCGAGAGGGAAAATACGAGGAAGGCATCAGAAAAATAAAGGAGAAAAACAGTCTTCCAGCCATTTGCGGTCGCGTTTGCCCCCAAGAAGAACAGTGTCAAAAGTTTTGTGTTCTCGGCAAAGTAGGTGACCCCGTAAGCATTGGTAGGCTTGAAAGGTTTTTAGCTGACTGGGAAAGGGCTAGGGGTTTTACAAATCCTGAAAAGGCTCCGCCAACAGGAAAGAAGGTAGCCATAATAGGCGCTGGGCCTGCTGGTTTGACGGCTGCAGCTGACTTAGCAAAGCTTGGACACAAGGTTGTAATTTTTGAGGCTTTACATCTCCCGGGAGGCGTACTAGTTTACGGGATTCCAGAGTTTCGTCTGCCAAAAAGTATTGTTCAAGCAGAGGTTGACTATATTAAAAAGTTAGGCGTTGAGTTTAAACTAGGCTATCTTATTGGCAGAACATACACAATTCCCGAACTGCTTAAGGAAAGAGGATTTGACGCGGTTTTCATTGGAACAGGCGCTGGCTTACCGCAGTTTTTAGGAGTGCCAGGCGAAAACCTAGGCGGAATCTACTCAGCGAGCGAATTTCTGATTAGAGTTAACCTAATGAAGGCTTACGCTTTTCCAGATTATGATACACCAATAAGAGTGGGTAGACACGTTGCAGTTATCGGCGGCGGAAACGTAGCCATGGACTCTGCCCGTTCAGCCCTTCGCCTAGGCGCAGAGCAAGTTTGCATAGTTTACCGCCGCACAAGAGAGGAACTGCCAGCTAGAGAGGAGGAAATTGAAAACGCTGAGGAAGAAGGAATAATCTGCAAGTTTCTTGCAGCCCCTAAAAGATTCATAGGCGACGAGAAGGGCTGGGTTAAGCAGATGGAATGCATAGCCATGGAGCTTGGGCCTCCAGACGAGTCTGGCAGGCGCAGACCTATTCCAATTAAAGGCTCAGAGTTTCTAATGGATACTGACACGGTTATAATAGCCATCGGGCGGACGCCAAATCCAATTATTCAACGCACAACCGAAGGCCTAGAAGTCACTGAATGGGGCACGATTGTGGCTGATGAGAATGGCAAAACAAGCCTTGAAGGCGTCTACGCAGGCGGGGACATTGTAACTGGGGAGGCAACAGTTATAAGCGCCATGGGCGCTGGAAAACGAGCTGCAAGGGCCATACATGAATATTTGATGAGTAAAAAATAAGCCATTTTTATACTTGCAGTTGCAGAAATCCTAAATTGAGTAACCCCTATATTGTTGGTTTAGAAAACACAGTCCATAACAACTTTTATTCTCTAGTTTTCCACGTATCCCATATTGAACAAGTTACTGCCTAAGTGCATAAAGTTTTAATCTTGGTTTTGTTCTTCAACGTGCTGGTGGTTAATCTTGGTAACAGTTTATCTTGAAAAGATTTTTAATCCTAAAAGCGTTGCTGTTGTTGGTGCAAGCGATGAAGAAGGTTCTGTTGGATATGTTTTGGCGAAGAATTTTCTTGAGTCTGGTTTTGAAGGTGAAGTATATCTTGTTAACATTCGCAAAAACGAAATTTTTGGGATTAAGTCTTATCAGAGTGTGGAGCAACTTCCAAAAACTGTCGACCTTGCAGTTATCGCTACTCCCGCTAAAACAGTTCCAGACATAGTTGAACAATGTGGGAAAAAAGGAATTAAAGGCATCATAATAATTTCCGCAGGTTTCAAGGAAGTCGGCCCGGAAGGTAAAGCCTTAGAAGATAAAATTTTTGAAATCAAGAAGAAGTATGGGCTTCGAATTATCGGGCCAAACTGTTTGGGAATAATTAGGCCAAGCATAAAGCTGAATGCAACTTTCATTAAAAACATGCCTAAACCAGGCAACATAGCCTTTATCTCTCAAAGCGGCGCTTTAGGCGCAGCCATTCTCGACTGGGCTATCAGCGAGAACATAGGCTTCAGTCACTTCATATCTGTAGGTTCCATGGTGGATGTGGACTTCGGCGATTTAATTGACTACTTGGGCACCGATCCTCAAACAAAAAGTATCCTAATGTATATTGAGGGAATGACCGACGCGCGTAAATTCATGAGTGCAGCTCGGCACTTTGCAAGAACAAAACCCATAATTGTGGTTAAGGCTGGAAAGTTCAGTGAAAGCGCAAAGGCAGCTGCATCCCACACTGGCTCGCTTACAGGCGAAGACGACATTTACGATGCAGCCTTTAAACGCGCTGGCATAGTGCGAGTTGAAGAAATAGCTGACTTATTCAACTGCGCCGAAGTGCTGGGGCTTCAACCTCTGCCGAAAGGGCCAAACCTAGCCATAGTTACCAATGCTGGTGGCCCAGGGGTTATGGCTACTGACGCGCTTATAGCAAGAGGCGGCAAACTTGCAAAGTTAAGCACGCAAGCCATTGAAACCTTGAACAGCATTCTTCCCAGTTTCTGGAGTCACGGAAACCCCATTGACATTTTAGGAGACGCTGGATCTAAACGTTACAGGGCAGTTTTAGAGGTTTGCCTTAAGGACGAGAATGTGGACGGTGTACTAATTATTTACACTGCACAAGCAGTGGCTGAAGCTGTTGAAATAGCAAAGGACATAGTTGAAGTTTACAAAAATGAGAGATACCGCAATAAAACAATTTTAACTTCATTTATGGGTGGCGAAGCGGTAGAAGAGGCAAACCGCATTTTAAATGAGAATGGGCTTCCAACTTATTCGACGCCGGAGCAAGCTGTAAAAACGTACCTTTACATGTACCAGTACAAGCGGAACCTTGAACTGCTTTACGAGACTCCTGAGGAACTTCCAGTTGACATTTCGCCTCCAAAACGTCCAATACTGGTGGCTATGCGGAACGCTGTTATGGAAAACCGAGAGCTTCTGACTGAGGCTGAAGCTAAAAGGCTCCTTGAATACTATGATTTGCCCGTCGTAAAAACTTATGTTGCAAAGACACCAGACGAAGCCGTGCAGATAGCATCTCAAATCGGTTACCCAGTGGTGCTAAAGATTCTCTCTCCCCAAATCACTCATAAAACCGACGCTGGAGGTGTCGCCCTCGACCTAAACAGTGAAGCAGAAGTTAGGGAAGCTTTTGAACGGATAATCAAAAATGCTAGGGCATATAACCCAAACGCTGAAATCCTAGGCGTTACAGTCCAACCAATGATTAAGAAGAACGGATACGAAGTCATAATAGGCGCCAAAAAAGACCCTATCTTCGGGCCTGTAATCCTTTTCGGAATGGGAGGCATAGGCGTAGAACTCTTTAAGGACTACGCTATAGGAATACCTCCATTAAACCAAACTTTGGCAAGGCGGCTAATGGAGGAAACAAAAGTCTACCAACTTCTGAAGGGATACAGAAACATGCCGCCGGCCAACATGAAACTTCTCGAGGAAACCCTTGTACGCTTTTCGCAGATGATTATAGATTTCCCTCAAATAAGGGAAGTGGACATTAACCCGCTGTTGATAAACGAGAAGGAGGCTTATGTTCTAGACGCGCGGATAGCCATAGACAAGGATTTGATATTCCAGAAAGTGGAGCCCCACCAACACTTGATAATAAGTCCTTATCCCAAAAAATATGAAGCCCTATGGAAGCTTCGAGACGGAAGAACAGTTCTGCTTAGGCCTATAAAGCCTGAAGACGAACCTCTTTGGCTTGAAATGTTCCAGAACTTCTCTGAGGAATCCATACGCTATAGGTTTTTCCAGATTATAAAGGATACGCCTCATGAGGTTAGGGTGCGCTACTGCAACATTGACTATGACAGGGAAATAGCCATAGTGGCTGAACTGAACGAGGAAGGTCGTAGGCGGATACTTGGCGTTGTCAGAGTAAGTCTAGAACCAGATAAGAAACATGGTGAAATAGCCTTCATTGTGGCTGATCCTTGGCAAGGGCTAGGCTTGGGCACGAAAATGGTTGATTACGCTATTGAAATCGCTAAGGACATGGGCGTTGAAACCCTTTATGCCATAATGCTTCCAGACAACTACCAAGCCATAAACCTAACGAAGAAAATGGGTTTTGCTCTGCAGCGCCAAGAAGACGGCACAGTTAAAGGAGTCTTAAACCTAAAAGAAGAAATGAACGTTGAAAGTGCTTCAAAGACTGAAAAGGAAACGGAAACATGGCAGCAAGCATTGCAGGAAAAGGCTGGAGCCTCAAGCGAGTAAATTTTACGATTTGAACATTCACTTAAACATGCTATAAGCTTAACGCATGGCTTATTCTCTATTTACCAACGGCTAAATTTAAATTAAGGAAACTACAATTATTCTAATTCTTTCATTGAAAAAATGCCTTAAAAATGGTGATGAAATGGAGAAACTAAAGTTTGCCTTTTACTGGGCGGCGAGTTGTGGAGGATGCGAAATCGCTGTATTGGATGTAAACGAGAAAATATTGGATGTAGTGGCAAAAGCAGACCTTGTCTTTTGGCCTGTAGCCTTAGACGTTAAGTATAAAGATGTCGAAGCCATGCCTGATAAAAGCATAGATGTATGCTTCTTTAACGGCGCTATAAGAAACGAGGAAAACGAGCGTATGGCTAAACTTTTGAGGCAGAAATCAAAGGTTCTGGTAGCCTTCGGTTCATGCGCTTGCGACGGCTGCGTCATAGGCCTCGGCAACCTATGGAACAAGGAGAAAATCTTTGAAAGAGCATACTTTGAAACTCCCTCAACAAACAACCCACAAAACGTGACCCCTCAAACCCGTTTCAAGGTTGCACATGGAGAACTTGAACTTCCAGAATTCTACGACACAGTTAAAACATTAGCACAAACCGTTGATGTGGACTACTTTATTTCAGGCTGCCCGCCTCCAGTTCCGAGGATAATTGAAGCTTTAGAAGCGATTTTAAACGGCAAATTGCCGCCTAAAGGTTCAAGTTTTCTGCTTAACAAAGCGGTATGCGACGAATGCCCAAGAGAGAAAAAGGAAAGAAAAATCACTCAGGTAAAAAGAGTCTATGAAATCGAAGACGACTTCAAAACATGTTTCTTAGACCAAGGCGTTATATGCATGGGCCCAGCAACCCGAGGAGGCTGCGGCGCCCAATGTTTGAAGGCAAATGTCCCATGCACTGGATGCGGCGGTCCAGCGCCTCGGGTACCAGAACAGGGCGCAGCCATGATAAGCGCTTTAGCTTCAATAGTTGTCGACCCAAAAGTTATTGAGCAAATCGTGGATCCCGTTGGCACTTTCTACAAGTATTCCCTTGCCAACTCGATTCTGCGAAGGAGGGTTATAAAATGAAAGAGATCGTTATAAACCCCATAACAAGGCTTGAGGGCCACGGAAAAATAACCATATTCCTGAACGATGAAGGCGATGTTGACGAGGCCTATTTCCAAGTTCCAGAACTCCGTGGTTTTGAAAAGTTCTGCGAGGGCAGAAGAGCCGAAGACTTGCCCATAATAACTACGAGAATCTGCGGAGTCTGCCCCGTAGCCCACCATATGGCGGGCGCTAAAGCCTTAGACGCGGCTTTCAATGTGGAACCGCCAGAGCCAGCCAAGAAGCTTAGGGAGCTTATGTATTGCGGCTATTACCTCTACGACCATACACTACACTTCTACTATCTTGGCGGCCCAGACTTTGTCGTGGGACCAGACGCGCCTCCGGAAAAACGAAACGTTTTAGGTGTCATTGAAAAGGCTGGCCTTGAAATAGGAAAGGAAGTTATAAAGCATAGGGCTTACGGGCAGAAAATAACTGAAATTATAGGGGGCAAGGCAACCCACCCGGTGAGCGCATGCATCCCAGGCGGAATTGCACGGCCGATTTCTGAAGAGGAAAGACAAGAAATAGAAAGAATGGTTAGGAGCTGCCTTGAATTCGCCAAGTTCTCCCTAAAACTTTTCGACGACATAGTCTTGAAAAACACTGCCTATGTGGATCTCATAAAAAGCGAGCCTTACACTTTGAAAACCTACTATATGGGAACTGTTGACAAAAACAACAAGGTGAACTTTTACGATGGAAACGTGAGAGTGGTCGACCCGGAAGGAAAAGAATTTGTCAAATTCGCTCCAAAAGATTACCTAGATGTCGTAGAGGAGCATGTGGAACCATGGACATACGTTAAGCTTCCATACTTGAAGAAGGTGGGCTGGAAAGGGCTTGTCGATGGTCCTGAAAGCGGATTATACCGCGTCGGCCCCCTTGGAAGACTTAACGCGGCAGATGGAATGGCGACGCCGCTGGCTCAAGCAGAATATGAGCGGATGTACGCAACGTTAGGCGGAAAACCAGTGCATAACACTTTGGCTTACCATTGGGCTAGGCTCATCGAGTTGCTTTATGCGGCTGAACGCGCCCTAGAACTTGTAACAGACCCTGAAATAACAAGCAAGAATGTGCGTAACAAGCCTGGAAAACCCGGCGAAGGCGTCGGAATAGTTGAAGCTGCAAGGGGCACACTTATCCATCATTACCAGCTTGACGAGAATGCCTTAGCCAAAAAAGTAAATCTCATAGTGGCTACGGTTAACAACGCGCCAAGCATATGCCTATCTATTAAAAACGCTGCTAAAGGGCTAATTAAAAAGGGCAAAGTTACCGATGGAATATTGAACATGGTGGAGATGGCTTTCAGAGCTTACGACCCATGTTTTGCATGCGCCACCCACTTTGCAGTCGGCCAAATGCCATTGGAAGTGGAAATCTACGACAGCCAAAAGAGGCTTGTCCAAACGTTGAAGAGGTGAGTTGAAAATGGACGAAGCGAAGGTTGGAGTTTTCATAGCTGATTGTGGAGGGCAAATTTCAAAAATTCTTGACTTTGAGGCTCTAATAAATTTCGTTAAAAATATTCAAGGTGTCACCCTTGTTGAAAGGCGCAGCGAGTTTTGGCGAGGTCAAGGTCTCCAAACCATAGTTGACGCCGTTAAAAGCAATAAGATAAACCGAGTTGTTGTCGCTGAAGGCACTCCGAAAATTAGCGAGATAGCCATTGCAAAGGCTGTTGAGGAGGCTGGGCTTAACCCGCATTTGGTGGAAGTTTTAGACTTGAAAGACCATTGTGCATGGCCCCACCGTGATACGCCTAAAGAGGCTACGGAAAAAGCTAAAGCCATGCTTCTAGCCGCCGTTGAAAAGGCCAAGCTTCTCGAACCTATTGAGAAGGCCGAGTTTCCAGCGGTTAAATCCGTTCTTGTGATAGGCGGCGGAATAGCTGGAATGCAAGCAGCCGAAGACCTGGCTGAAATGGGCTTTCAAGTTCACCTAGTTGAGAAGGAGCCTTTCCTAGGCGGTTTAGCAGCCAAAGCAGGGCGTTTCTTCCCCACAGACGACTGCGCCATATGCATACAATCCCCCACTGCAGACCTAAAAACTGTAGCCCACACGTCTAGAAAATGCGTTTACCGTTCTGGATTTTCAGAAATTCCAAACCTAAACATTCTAGCAAACTCCAAAGTAGTGAAAGTTGAAGGAGTTCCAGGAAACTATAAGGTGGTTGTAGAGCGGAAACCCAGATACGTCAACGAAAAGAAGTGTGTATCATGCGACTTATGCACTTCTGTCTGTCCAGTGGAAGTCCCAGACGAATACAATGCAAAGCTTAAAACCCGAAAAGCCATATTCGTGAATACGCCTCTGGTTTATCCGCCAGTCTACGTTATCGACGAGAAAGCTTGCAAGTTTTACGACTGCGCAAAATGCGTTGAAGTTTGTCCCACAAAAGCTGTTGAGTTATACCAAAAACCAGAACAGTTAACGCTTAACGTGGGCAGCATAATAGTAGCCACAGGCTTTAGGGAATACGACCCAAGCGTCATAAAAGAGTATCATTACGGCGAATACCCCGACGTTATAACGCATTTGGAACTTGCAAGGATGATTGACGCCTTTGGACCTACAAACGGCGTAATCGTCAAGCCTTCAGACAAGAAACCGGCAAAACGCATAGTCTTCGTGCAGTGTGTTGGCTCGAGGGACCGACGTTGGAACCCATACTGCTCAAGCATATGCTGCATGATATCCCTGAAACACGCTACTCTAATTAAGTCGGCTTATCCAGACACGGACATAACCATATGCTACATAGACATTAGAACCACTGGAAGGGAACACGAATACTACTATGAAAGAGCCCGCGAGATGGGAATAAAATTCGTTAAGGGAAGGCCATCTGAAATCCTCCAAGACCCAGCGACAAACACGCTGGTTGTGGAAGTTGAAGACGAGCTTCTAAGGAGACTTCTGGAGCTGGAAGCCGACCTTGTAGTGCTTGCCACAGCCATGGTGCCCTCAGAAGACGCTAAAGAGCTTGCAGAAATCCTAGGTATAGAACTGGACCAAGATGGTTTCTTCAAAGAATATAACGCCAAGCTTAGGCCAACGGAAACAAAACTTAGGGGAATATTCCTATGCGGAGGCGCCACATTCCCCAAAGACGCTCCAACAACCTCGCTTCATGCCCACTCCGCAGCTGTAAAAGCCGCTAAATTCCTCACACAAGGCAAAATAATTAAAGACTTGAAAGTGGCAGTTGTGAACGAGGATTATTGTGGCGACTGCGAATTCTGTCCAGTCACATGTCCCTACGGCGCCATAAGCCTTGTACCCAAAGAAAATGGACATTTTGTGGCGCGAATTTCAGAACTCCTATGCGAAGGATGCGGCGTATGCGTGGGCACATGCCCTGTAGGCGCCATAGAACTTCGCCACCTAAGACCAAACCAAATAGCAGCGCAGATGAAAGCCTTGCTATCTGTCAATGGAACTTCAAAACCACTAATACTTGCTATAAGCTGTTCAGAATGCGGCCATGCAGCCGTGGATTCCTCTGGAATGGCTATGATGAGCTATCCAGCAAACGTTAGAGTTCTAAAGGTTCCATGCACGGGCATAGTTCAAGTTCAGCATATCCTAGAGGCTTTCAAGGCTGGAGCCCAAGGCGTCATGATTGTAGGATGCAAGCCAGACGGCTGCCACTACGAAGCTGGAAGCCAAAAAGCTCAAAAAAAGGTTGAATTGGCTAAAATGCTGCTTAACGCATATGGCATAGAACCCGATAGACTTGAAATGTTCAACTTAGTCTACATCGAAGGAGACAAGTTCGCCGAAGCGGCAAGGATGATGACTGAAAGAGTGGAAAAGCTAGGCCAAATTCAACTAGCCTAACCAGAAAAGGGAAATAAAATGGCTGAGGAAAGACAAGAAAAAGTCACAACCGTTGAGTTTTACAAAGAAATAACCAGCAAACTCGGCGGAGAAACAATAACTTTCTGTTATCAATGTGGGACATGCGCTAGTAGTTGTCCAGTGGCAAAAATAACCGACCGCTTTAACCCGAGACAAGTTATTAGGCTAGCTCTTCTTGGGCAAAGGGAGGAAGTTTTGACCAACGGTGCCATTTGGCTTTGTTCTTCATGCTACAACTGTCAGGAACGTTGCCCCCAAAAAGTTGAAATTGCAGACGTCATATACGCGTTAAGAAACATAGCCATAAGCGAAGGAAACATCCCTAACATTTACGCAGAATTTGCAAACGCACTATTAAGCGAAGGACGCATAGTTCCCATATCCAAATTTCTAGAAAAGAAAAGGGCGGACTACGGCTTGCCACCGCTCAAGCCAGCAGGAATTGAATCTCTAAAAAAGATTCTTTCAGCCACAGGATTCGACAAAATAATGCCTAAGAAAGGTGAATCCCCATGACAGTTTACGCGTTGTTTTTAGGCTGTACAATTCCAGCCCGTCAACCCCACTACGAGCTTTCAGCGAGAAAAGCCCTAACAAAGCTTGGAATAGAACTTGTGGATTTAGAAGGCATGACGTGTTGTGCTCCTCCGCCTTTACAGTCTATAGACCTAGAAACAAGCCTAGCCATCGCCGCCAACAACATCTGCATAGCAGAAGAAGCAGACCTAAACATCGTCACATTGTGCACTGGATGCTTTGAATCCCTTGCCATGGCTAATACCCTTTTAAAAGAAAAGCCAGAACTAAAAGCTCGTGTAAACAAGATTCTTTCAAGTGCAGGAAAAGAATTCAAAGGCAACAAGGAAGTTAGGCATTACTTGCAGGTTTTAATGGAGGATGTTGGTTTAAACCGCATAAAACAAAGCGTTATCAAACCGTTAAACAAGCTAAAAGTGGCAGCGTTCTCCGGATGCCACCTCCTAAGACCAAGCGAACTCTTAAGGTTCGACGACCCAGAACGCCCACGAATCTTCGACACTCTAATTGAAGCCTTAGAAGCCAAAAGCATATGGTACAAGAACAAATTGAAGTGCTGCGGAGGGCTTTTAAGAGGCTATGCTGACGATGTTGCATTAGCCATCGCAAGAGACAAAATTGTGAACGCGTCCAGCGCAGGCGCCGACTGCATAGCAACGCTCTGCCCCTTCTGTTTCCTAACACTAGACCTTGGACAAATGCTCATAAAAACCACATACAAAGAAGAATACAACATGCCCATAATCCACTACGCAGAACTATTAAGCCTAAGCCTAGGAGTAGAACCAAAAGAGTTAGCCCTTGACTTCCACAAGGTGAAAATCGACAAATTATTAGAGAAAATAGGCTAAAAACTCTGTTTTCTCCTCTTTTCTAGCATAATAATTTATAAGTACATGCAACTATAAAAGATGAAGTTTATAGGGAGTTGCTCAGGCTTAAGCGAGAGGGTAAAAGTTTTAGTGATATAATTACTGAGCTTTTAAGGCATAAGAAAGTGAACCTTTCGTTTTTTATGGAGTGTTTAAGGATGAAAAGACTTTGAAGGAGATTGAGGAGGAAATTATGAAAAGCCGTGTGGAGTCTACTTTACGATGAAACTGTTGGATACAACGGTTATAATTGGCATTTTAAGAGGAGATGCAAAACTCAAAGACGTCATTGAAAAAATTAAGGATGAAGAACTAGCAATAACCGTGCTGACATACTTTGAACTTTTTCAAGAATTTACCGTAGAAACCTCAAAGAAGAAGAAAAAATACTAAGAGGAATGCTTCGGCTTATGAATGTTCTTGAGCTTGATGAAATTGCATCAGACAAATCTGCTGACATCATGGGTAGACTTCTTAAAGCTGGCAAACCGGTAAATATAGTTGATGTGTTAATATCTGGCATAGCATTGGCTAATGGCATTGAAGAAATAATAACTAAGGATAGCGACTTTAAGACAATAGAGGGCATTTATGGGCATCCGTGAATAAGCTTACTTTAGGAATGGTTTAACATCAAACTGCGTTGTTTAGGCAAGCCAAACTGTTTTCTTACTAAAATTCATTATTTCTATTACCCTTTTAGAAAATGTTAATAACTAGGCGAGTTTTTTTACTTTGAGGATGCTGGATGAAGGTTATTGCGATCAAAGAGCATACCTGTTTTTGTTGTGGTGGAACGATAAAAAAGGGTGATGTGTGCTTTGCTTTTATTGTTAATCCTGAAAACCCTGAAAAGAGCGAGTTCGACGTTATCTACACATGTTTAAGATGTTCTGGAGAAGAGTCTTGCCAAATAAGGGTTAGACATAAAGGCGCGACAGCATAGTAAGCCTAGTTTCCATAGTTTGCAGTTGTCTTCAACTTTGGAATTTCAACTTCCAAAGCCTCATTGTTATTGCACTTCATGATCATGTTTTCAACCTGCAACTGGCTCACTGGCAACTCCAGCTTCCAACATTCATTTTCTAGGCATATTTGCAAGCCATTATCATGTTTTTGCACTGTCACCCTTTGATCTTTGCAGCGGCACTGCATCAAAACTTTAACGTAAGCATCGTCCTCAAAAATGTCTATCAAAGGCTCTTCAATGTGTGGAAGTGGAATAAAATGCTTAACCTCAGGGTTCTTTTCAATTTTCTCTTCTATCACATATTTTCTTCTAAGGAGCTTCTCCATAGGCTCAAAGGCAAGGCTGCTTTCAGATTCCTTTTCGCTTTCAATCATTTTCTTAACTAAAACTTTGCAGAAGACATCTATGTTTCGCAGTGCCTCTTCAAAATCGTCCATATAGATCTATTTACAATAAGTACTTTCAACCTTTTAAAGCTTGTTAAGCTAAGTTTAACGTAAATTTAGCTATCCGCCTCTTTTGGCTGTCAACGGCAAGGTCCTTACATGTTTCACTGTTCGGATAATGTTCTCAACATCTTTGCTTGGCTCTTCTAAAGCTCGGTTTATGGCTATATCCGCGATTGACGCGCCCAGATCTGCAATTTTGTTTAAACATGAAATAATTGCCCTAAGATACGGAATTTCAGGGAGTTCTCTCATGAGCCTATCTGTTTCTGTTTCAAGAACTTTTTGCATTTCTAACACTCCGTTAGCAACCCTAAGGTCTCGTGTGAAAATACAGTCTATTGCCTTTTGGAAAATGGTCTGGGTTAATTCGCTAAGATGGTAAATTTCTCGGACAGTTTCCTCGGGTAACTTGTTCCTGTAAACTTCAAGACCGCTAATTTTTCTAGCCATGTCCTCGGAATAGTCTGCAATCAATTCTAAATATTGCAGTATCAAGCGGGTTGCAGGAATGAAAAGGATGTCTGTGACGCCTATTTGTTCTGCAACATCTGGTTTAAGTTGTGCGGAGAGAAGTAAACGTACTGCAAGGTAGAAAATAGTGTCAGCTTCATCTTCGCGGCTGATTGCTTCATTTGCCAGAGCTTCATTTTTTTCTATGAAAGCCTGCATTGCCTCAGACAGAATTGTGGAGGCTATTAGGGAAAGCCGCCTTATTAACATGTCAAGTTTAAATTTTGTGGGGTCAACAGAGCATTGTAAGAGTATGCCTTTCGATGTTTCTTCCAGAATGCCGAGACCAATTAG
>Ga0272449_1001214_pt1 | contig 27360 bp, 23 predicted proteins | sample YNPCB0241_FD_198679 | JGI IMG/M metagenome (GOLD analysis project Ga0272449, IMG submission 198679) | Hot spring sediment microbial communities from Yellowstone National Park, WY, United States - YNP-CB-024-1 | ecosystem: Environmental > Aquatic > Thermal springs > Hot (42-90C) > Sediment... | reverse complement strand
GCTAAAGAAGCCGAATCTAAAGGACTAAGTTATATGGAATATATAAAATTATTAGGAAGGAAGTTTAAAAAAGTATAATATAATGTAGGGCGTTTGCTTGGGACGCGGCGTGTTTGTGTAGTGTTTGGGACGGAGCTAAACTTTATAAGCTTTAAAACTTTTTAATAATTTAAATTTAACAAAGTATCCCTCCGTCCCTAATAGACTACAAAAATTACAATTAAATGTAGGGCGAACCTTTAGTCCGCCTTTTTTGTTGAGGCTTTCAGTCCCGCACTTTTTTAAATTCCTATTTTTCAATTTTCATTTTGTATTTTTTACTTTTCACTTTAATAAAGCACCCTTAAGGGTGCCCTTTCTCTAAAAGCACAAATTTGACTTCCCTCTATTTTTTCTGTAAATTCTTAATAATGAAAATTTTAATTTCTTTTTTAGCATTCTGTGTTCTCGGAAATAATTTTAAAAATGAATCAGAATTTTTAATTATATTCTTTTCTGATTATGAAAATGAGACAATTTTATTTATCCAAAATTTTATAAGAGAAAAATTTTGTAAAAATGTTATTGTTAAAAATGACAAATTAGGAATAAAATTTTACAATAAAAAAAGAAAGCAGTTTAATGCTTCCCTTATTTTAGATTATATTGTCCAAAAGTATAAATCAGAAAATTATTCAGTAATAATTACATTTATAGATGACGATTGCTATGTTGAAGGATTAAATTTTATATTTGGATTGGCTGACCCGAAATCTAAAGTCTGTTTAGTTGCGACAAAAAGGTATCATCAATCTTTTTACAATTTAAAAGAAGATAAAAAAATATTTTTAGAAAGACTTAGAAAAGAGATAACGCACGAATTGGGACATATATTTGGACTTTCTCATTGCACATTACCAGATTGCGTTATGTATTTTTCAAATTCAATTTTTGATACTGATAAAAAATCTGAAAATTTTTGTGAAAGATGCAGAAAAATTTTAGATAATGCTTTAGAAAAATGAAGCCTATTATAAATCATTTATGGAATTTAGAATTAGATGAAGCTGAAAGTTTGCAAAGAAATTTAGCAAAAAAAATCTCTTTAAAACCTGCTTTTAAATTTAGTGATTTAAAGACTATTGCTGGTTGTGATGTTTCTTATAAAAATAATAAAGTATCAGCTTCTTTAGTTATATTTAAATTTCCAGAGCTTACTTTAATTAAGCAATATAAGATAGTTAAAGAATATAAAGATATTTTTGAATATGTTTCTGGATTTTTAGCATTTAGAGAAGGACCGATAATATTGGAATTATTAGAAAATGTTGATTTTGAGCCTGATGTTATAATTTTTGATGGGCAAGGAATTGCTCATCCGAGAGGGATAGGAATTGCCAGTCATATTGGAGTTTTATTTAATATTTCAACAATTGGTTGTGCTAAAAATTTTTTATTTGGAAAATATATTGAACCTGAAAATTACAAAGGAGCGAAAAGTTATTTGTTCAATTTTTCAAATGAAATTATAGGAGTTGTTTTAAGAACTAAAGAGAATGTTAAACCTATTTTTATTTCACCTGGAAATAAAATAAATGTTGAATTATCATTTGAAATTATTTTAAATTGTTGTAGAAATTATCGTTTACCTGAGCCTTTAAGAATTTCGCATATATTTTCAAAATTATGATAAAATATTTTTTGATAAAAAGAAAATTAAAAAATCGGCGAATTATTGTTACTGCTGGTGGCACAATTGAAAGGATAGACCCTGTTAGATTTATTGGAAATTTTTCATCAGGCAAAATGGGAATTGAAATTGCCAAAGCATTTAGAAAATATTCTAAAAATGTTTTTTTAATTTATGGTAATGTAAGTTATAAAATTCCTAAAAATATTTTTGCTGAAAAAGCTTTAACACCTTTTGAAATGTTTAAAAAAATAAAAGAGTATCTAACAGAGGATTCAATTCTTATAATGTCAGCGGCTGTTTCTGATTTTAAAGTTTTAAAAGTTCATAGAAAAAAGATAAAAAAGAAGAAGAGAATAAATTTAACACTTATTCCTGAAATTGATATTTTGAAAGAGTTGAGCAAATTAAAGAGCGAAAAAAATTTTTTTGTTGGATTTGCAGTTGAAACAGAAAATTTTATTAAAAATGCAAAGAGAAAATTAATTGAAAAAAAACTTGATATGATTATATTAAATCCAATTGACAAAGAGAATTATCCTTTTGGTTCGGATTATAACAAAGTTTTTATAATAGATAAGAATTCAATTATTAAATTACCGAAAGAGAAGAAAAGTTTTATTGCGAAGATTATTTTAAAAAGAATAGCAGATGAAATTAAGTAAATACGAAGCGAGGTATATATTGAACTGGGCTGGGTGGACGCTTGAAGATTCACAGCACTGGGGAAATGGAAAATCTTTTTTACCATTAGAAGAAGAAATTTTAAAAAAAATTGAAAATGCTTTAGATTATGTTCAATTTAATTTACCAGAAGTTAATATAATATTTTATTGGGCATCAAACTATCTTAAGGGTGGTAGCGCACTTTTAGGTGAAGATATAGTTATCTTAAAAAAAATTTTAAAATTTTATAAAAGTTTAAATATAAATGACGAAAAGATTAAAGAAAAAATTAAATATATTGAATCGGTGTTAAAATGAAAAAAATTAAATTAAATATTAAAGAAGCAATTGGAAAAAGATTATATTATGATGTTACTGGAATAATTCCAAAAGAATTTAAAGGACCGATTTTTAGAAAAGGGCATTTAATTAAAAAGAATGATATTAAAAAATTATTAGAAGCAGGAAAGGATAATATTTGGGTTTTAAAACTTGATAAAGATGAATATCACGAAAATGAAGCTGGAGTAAAATTTAAAAAATTAGCAGGAAAGAATGTTAAATGTGAAGGACCTGTTGAAGGCAAAATAACATTCATATCAAAAATTGATGGTTTATTTATAATTGAGAGAGAAGTAGTTTACAAAATAAATCGCATTAAAGATATTCTTTTAGCAACAAAGCCTGGATTTATTAAAGTTAAAAAAGGCGATAAACTTGGTGGAATAAGAATTTTACCTCTTGCAACGAAACGAAAAAATGTTGAAAGGGTTCTTAAATTTAAAAAATTATTTAATGTTTTGCCTTTTAAATCTAAAAAAGTTGGCTTAATTATTACAGGCAATGAAATTTTTTATGGAAGAATAAAAGATAAATTTCAACCTGTAATAGAAGAGAAAATTTCTGAGTATGGTAGTTTAATAATTTCAAAAAAGATTCTTCCCGATGATGAAAATTTGATAAAAGAAGAAATTTTGAGATTAAAAAAATTTTGTGATTTAATAATAATAACAGCCGGGATGTCAGTTGACGCTGATGATGTTACAGTTTTAGCAATGAAAAAAGCAAAAGTAAAGATTTTAAGAAGAGGCACGCCTGTTCTTCCCGGTAATATGCTTCATATAGGTTATTTAGGAAAAATTCCAGTTTTTGGAGTTCCTGCTTGTTTAATTCACGATAAAATTACTTCATTTGATATATTTTTGCCATTAGCATTGGCTGATGTTAAAATTACAAAAGAGATGATTCTTTCAAAATCTTATGGTGGTTTTTGTGCTCACTGCGAAATTTGTGTTTATCCAAATTGTTATTTTGGTAAGTAAAATTCTAAAGTATTAACAAATTTTATAAAGCCGAAAGTAAGGCTTCCTGCAATAAAAGCTGCGAACGGAACAGATATTAAAAGAATTATAATTTTTGTTTTTTCAGATAAGTTAAGTTCATTAATTTTCCAGTAGAAATAAGCCCAAATACTTACAGCGAAAAACCAGGCAACAAAATTTATTAAGGGAACACCTAAAAAGAAATTTTTATATTTAGAAGACCATATCCACCATTTTGCATAGCAGGCAACTGGGTCTAAAAATAAATCATAAGAAAGAGCAATAATACCTGATAGAATAGATTTAAAAATTGGGAATTTAAAAAATTGGAAAGGTTTAATTTTATAGAAAAAATTAACAAAATTTTCTGTTAGGTAAAAAGTAAAATAATAAACAATTACCCAACCAATAATTGTTGCAAGTGGTGCAAGTTTATGTGAAATATATATTAAATAACCATTTTCAGAAAAACTTCCTGACCATACTCCGTAAGACTCGCATAGAAAACCATAAATCAGACCAATTAAAAAAATTTTTATTGTTGTGCTAATTCCTTGATGTTTTAAACTATGAATTAGAAAAATAATAAACCAAAAATAATTACTTATCTCAAGTTCTAATATTCTCATTTTTTGTAAAAAATTTTTATAAAAAATAGTATTATCCAGAACAGAGGGAAAATGAAACCAATTAGCAATTTATAATTTTTCAATTCAGTTATTATAAAATTTATAATAGAGAGCGAACCCAACAAAAAATAGAAAAATGGTAACTCTTTCCATATATAAGAAATAATTTTTTTCATAATAGTTTTTAAAAATAGCATATTAAATTTTTAATTTCAATAGATTGATTTAGAAATTTTTATAATGGAATGTGAGAATATATTGAAAATTTAAAAAATTTTTTGAATTACTATTGATTCTATAAGGCAAAATAGTAAATTTATAGAATATTAAAATAATATAAGATTTTTAACTGAAAGAAAATTTATGGGAGCGATAAAAAATATAATAACTATTGTGTCTGAGTTATTTAGCATTGTTATCCTCCGTCCCCAAAATAAACCGAAAACAGTTCATAGTAATTTTAAAATATGAAACTTCTTATTAAAAGTATAATTCTTATATTGATTAATATTTTATTTATCACTAATAAAAAAAGTCTTGCTAATAAATGTTGTATATTTGGTGGCGATTTTATAAATTTAGGAATAGGATATAAGATTTATTATAAACCATCAATAACTTTAAAAACAAAAGGTTCTTTTATAATAATTTATGAAGAGTTTGATCAAATATTTAAAAAAATATTTAAAGAAAAAATTAAATTATATTTTGGCAGTCATCTAAGTTTTTCTTGTTTATATGATTATATTAGCCCTGAATCTAATTTTTTTAAAGATTTTACAAAATGTTGCTTAAAAATAGATGCAACTATTTTGGAATCTACATCTTATCATCTTAAATATTTACCGGTAATAAGAATATATTTAAATAAATTTAAAATAAAAAATATATTTTTCCCATATTTCTCTTTAGGAACAGGAAATTCAATTATATTTGGTGAATATAAATATATAGACAATGTTAAAAATATTAAAGAAAAAAAATATTTTATTTCGTGGAATGTATTAAAAAATATATTATTTACATTAGGTGGAAATATATTTATAACAAAATATATTTACCTTTGTTTAAATATAGGTTATGAATATGATAAGCATCTTGATGTAAACTTATCTGGATTTTTACTTAATTTAAGTTTTTGTTACTATTATTGATTATTCTTGAAGTAGTAGGATTAAGCTATGGAAGAGAAGGCTATTTCTTTTAAAATTTATATTGGTCTCATTATAATTTATATTATTTTAGTTTTTATAAATATCTATTTACCGCAGGGGAATTTTTTGCCTTATAGAAAACTTCCTTTCTCAAAATTTGTTTTTGCTATTATAAATAGTTTTATTGTATTTATTTTCTATGGTGGATTAGGTTTTATAGGATTGAAACTTTCGCAAAAAATTGGTTTTACTAATATATGGGATTTGAAAATTTCTAATAAACAAAGATTTTTAATTCCAGCGCTTATTGGAATTTTTATTGGTATATTTTTTATTATAGCAGATACTATTTTAAGCAGATTTCACAAACTTGGCAGGCTTCCGCATCCTCCGTTTCCAACTTCTATTATTGCTTCCATTGGTGCTTCAATAGGAGAAGAAATAATTTGGCGTTTGTTTTTCATATCTTTTTGGTTATGGTTTATTTCTTTTATTTTATTGAAAAAGAGATGGCAAAATCAGATTTTCTGGATTATTTCTATTATTTCAGCTTTTGCCTTTGCTTTTGCACATATTCCTTCATTTATGTTTATTTTTGGTTTTAACAAAATTAGTGAAATACCAATTTTAATTTTATTTGAAATTATTATTCTTAATGGAGTTCTTTCAATTTTTTGTGCCTATTATTTTAGAAAATTTGGATTTTTGGCTTCAGTTGGAATTCACTTCTGGACAGATTTTATATGGCATTTTATTTGGGGAATAATTTGATAATAAATATTGACATTTGAAAAAATATTTTTTAAATTATAAATGTTTTAAGCATTTAAAAAAACCAAACCGAAAAAGGAGATTTAAAATGAAAACGATTGATTATGCTATAAAAGGAGATGAATTTATTTTGTATAACTACAACAATCAGAAACCTTTTGCAAGTTTTTTACCAGCCATTGCTGGGAAATGGGGAGCACCTATTTGGTGTTTCTATGTTAACAGAGCACAAGCTATCTCTTGTTTTGGCTCAAAAGACAAAAATGGAGCTATATTAGAATTTATTGCTGCTAACAAAGCATACAGGTTAACTCCTCTACAAGGTTTTAGAACTTTTTTAAAAATAAATAAAAATTTTTATGAACCTTTTCAAAATCCAAAGAATTTCCCATTTCATCAGAAAATATTTCAAAGTATGAATATAAATTCGCATTCATTAAAAATTTCAGAGGTAAATCTTCAATACAATTTAGAATTTTCAGTTGAATATTTTAACTTACCTGAGGAGGAGATTCCGGCTTTAATAAGAATTTTATCAATTAAAAATATTTCAAAAAGCAAAGTTAAATTAGAAGTGATTGATGGATTACCAATTATAATTCCTTATGGAACTAATGATTTTTTATTAAAGAATATGAGTCGTTTAGCGGATGGTTGGTTTAGTGGTGTTCAATTTATTGGTAAAGAGGGAATTCCTATTTATAAACTTCAAGTTGAGCCTGAGGACAGACCCGAGGTTATTCCAATTCAATATGCGAATTTTTATTATGGCTTTTTATTTCAAAATAACAAAATTACGCTTCCTGAATTTATAGTTGACCCTGATAATATTTTTGGTGAAAATACTGATTTTAGAATTCCATTGAATTTTATTTATTCAGAGAAAATAAACAAAAAGTCAACAGCCAATAATAAGACCCCATCCGGATTTGGTTATTTTAAATCTGTTTTAAATTCAAATGAACAGATTAATTATATTTCTATAATTGGTGCAAGTTTTTATATTTCTGAACTTGCTGAATTCACAAAAAAATTTAAAGATATAAATTATATAGAGAATAAAAGGGAGAGAAATAAAATTATTCATAATGAGATAAAAGAGAATATTTTAACTGTTTCAAATATAAGTGAGTTTGATAATTATTGTGGTCAGACATTTTTAGATAATACTTTAAGAGGGGGTTATCCTATTAAATTAGGTGAAGGTGAGTATAAGAAGATTTATTACTTATATTCAAGAATTCACGGAGATATGGAGAGGGAATATAATAATTTTGTTATTCTACCAGAATTCTTTTCTCAAGGTAATGGAAGCTATAGAGATGTTAATCAGAATAGGCGTTCAGATGTATTTTTTAAACCTTTTATTGAAGATGAAGAGATTATATATTTTATGAATCTAATTCAACTTGATGGTTTTAATCCTTTAGGACTTATTGGATTTAAATTTGAAATAATTCAGATTGAAAATTTTTTAAATTTATTTTCAGAGAAAGAGAGGAAATTAATTTTTTCATTTATTGAGAAGCCATTCACATTGGGAGAGCTTTTTATTTTTTTAAAAAATAACAAAATAGAGATACCGATTGAGCGTGAAGAATTTATAAATTTAATTATGAAATATTCAAAAAAGATTGAAATTGCATTGCCATCAAAAGGTTACTGGTCAGACCACTGGCATTATAATATTGACTTAATTGAAACTTTTCTTGCAATCTATCCTGAAAGATTAAATGAAATTTTAATTCAAAAAAGAGTTTTTAAATATTATGATACTCCATTTTTTGTTAAGCCTCGTAAAGAAAAGTATGTTCTTTTTAATGGTATTCCACATCAATTAAATTCTGTAGAAAAAAATGATGAAAAAGAAAAAATGATAAATGAAAGGGAGCGTGATAAATATTGGGTGCGAACAAATTATGGGAAAGGAGAAATATACAATACTATTCTTTTAGAAAAATTACTTTCATTGGTTGCCAATAAATTTGCTTCATTGGACCCGGAAGGAATTGGAATTGAGATGGAATCTGAAAGACCTAATTGGTGTGATGCTTTAAATGGTTTGCCTGGTGTTTTTGGTTCTTCAATTTGTGAAACAATTGAACTTAAAAGGCTTATAGTTTTTATCTTAAATTCATTTGAGAAATTAAATTTAAATGAAGATTTTGAAATTTTTATAGCAGAAGAGGTCGTAGATTATCTTTATGGATTAAAAGATATATTGATAAAATACAGAGATGACAAATTTAAATTTTGGGATGAGAGTCATAATTTAAAAGAAGTATATAGGGAGAAAACATTTTGGGGAATATCAGGGAATTTAAAAAGTATAAAATTAAATGAGATAAAAGAAATTTTAAATTTATTTTCAAACTTTCTTGATAATAGTATAGAGAAAGCATTTGATAAAAAGAAAAAATTTATATATTCATATTTTAAGAATGAAGTTGTTGAATATGAGAAATTAGATAATGATAGAATAAAGCCACTAAAATTTAAGTCAATTCCTTTACCATTTTTCTTAGAAGGTGCTGTTCATTATTTAAGGGTTTATAAAGATAAAGCAAAGAATTTACATAAATCTTTATTAAAGACAGGTGTTTATGATAGGAAATTGAAAATGTTTAAATTGAATGAGTCTTTAAAGAATGAAGATTTTAAAATTGGCAGGATAAAAGTTTTTACGCCTGGCTGGCTTGAGAATGAATCAATATGGTTGCATATGGAGTATAAATATCTTTTAGAACTTTTAAAGAGTGGTTTAGTAGATGAATTTTATAAAATTTCAAAGAGTGCTCTTATCCCATTTATGGACCCAAAAGTTTATGGCAGAAGTATATTTGAGAATGTTTCTTTTATTGTAAGCAGTGCTCATCCTGATAAAAATATTTGGGGACAAGGATTTGTTTCAAGATTATCCGGTTCTACTGCTGAGTTTTTATCAATATGGATTGAAATTACTTCAGGTTCAAATCCATTTTTTATTAAAGATAATCAACTTTATTTAAAATTTTCTCCAAAAATACCTAATTTTATGTTTACAAAAGAAGAAAAATTAATTAAAAAAACAGATGGTGAAGAAATTTTGATTCCTAAAAATTCATTTGGATTTAATTTTTTAGGTAAAATTTTTGTTATATACAACAATCCTAAACGTAAAGATACTTATGGTAAAAAGTGCTGTAAGATATGTAGTTATAAAATTTTTTATAATGATAACAGAATAGAAGAGATTGAAGGAGAAATATTGCCGCCTCCTTATTCAGAAGATATTCGTAATTATAAAGTTAAAAAGATTGAAGTGCTTTTAAAATAAATTAATCTTTTTCATTCTTATTTTCATTAAAGAGAAATGACCAAATTCCTTTTCTAGTAAATTGGCTATAAAGTAATTCTAAATAATTTCTATTTCCAAGAACAACGCCTGATATTTTTCTAATTGATTTTAGAATTCGTAAAATTGTTATATTTTGTGATTTTTCCGGAAGTTTTGAAAATTCAGGAAGTTTTTTTAGTAAACTTTTATATTTAGCAAAAATTCGTTTTTCACAATAATTTTCAGCTTTAAGTGAGTTAATTTTTTTATTCTATAAAGATATATTTTGGATAATGCCTCATAAATATGAGAATCATTAAATTTATTACTAAAATAGAATGTTTTAACAAAAAATAATTCTATATGAGCAATAAATTTAAATGAAATATTCTTTGGTTCCATAAATGTGTGGTCATCTAAGTTTGGGAAATTTGATTCTACTGCTTCACTAACTTCGTGAGCCAAAACATATTCTTCGCCACTTTTAAGGTATTCGCAAGGTTCAAAGCATTCGTCTCTATAATATTTAATACTTTCTTTACAGCATTCTATACAAATATAATTATCTACTGCAACGCAAAATCTTGTTCCTTCGTTGCTTTTACATATACCACATATTCTATGCATAATAATTACCTCCTACTTTTAAATAGTATTATAGAGCAATCTCAAAAGTTTGCTTTTTTTAAGCGAAACTTAAAGCCTCACGCTTTAATTTTTAAATTCAAAATTAAAAATTTTAAAAAGATTTTACTGTTTCTTTTATAAGTTTAAATTTCAATTCTTTTAAGTTATCAGATAGACTTACTTTATATATATGAGGATTTAGCAATCTTTTATAAGTTGGGTGTAATTTATTTAATTCTTCTTTTACATAATTTTGTATTTCAAAAATTGAAGGAGGTTCATAAATTCTTTTACCATTCAAAACAACTGGGTTAAGTAATTTTTGTGCATAATTATAATTATTAAGTGTAAAGGATATATATTCAACTGAAGGGTGATTAAATTTTATAGGTTCTTTTTTATTTATTTTATTTTGGAGATTTTCAATTTCATTTTCAAGGCAGATTAAATCAGCAATGGCGAAATTATTTTCGTCGTAAAATCTTAAAATATTTTTTACAGCCGGGTTAGTGATTTTTTCTGGGTTATTAGAAATTTTTATACAAGGAATAAAATTATTATTTTCATATTTTGCTACGATTTTATAAACACCGGACAAAGCAGGGGTTTTATCAGCAGTAACAAGTTTTGTGCCAACGCCCCAAGCATCAATTGGTGCTTTCTTCTCTACAAGTTGTGAGATAACCCATTCATCAAGTTCATTTGAAACATAAATTTTAGCTTCTTTTAATCCTGCTTCATCAAACATTTTTCGTGCTTCTTTACTTAAATATTCTAAATCTCCACTATCAAGTCTTATTCCAAAATTTTTAATTCCTTTCTCTTTTAATTTTTTTAGAACTTTTATAGCATTAGGTATACCAGATTTTAAAGTATCATAAGTATCAACAAGTAAAATAGTATTATTTGGATAAAGATTAGCATAATTTTCAAATGCTTTAAGTTCTGAATTAAATTTCATAATCCAGCTATGAGCCATTGTTCCAGCGACAGGAATATTTAAGATTTTACCTGCTAAAACATTAGAAGTAGCTGATGCTCCGCCAATAAAAGCAGCTCTTGTTGCTGAAATTGCACCATTTGGTCCCTGAGCTCTTCTTAATCCAAATTCTAATATTTTGCCATAGTTTGATGCTATGTAAATCCGAGCAGATTTTGTTGCAATTAAAGATTGAAAATTTATAAAATTTAATATCAATCCTTCTATAAGTTGCGCTTCAATTATATCAGATTCAACCCTTATTATTGGTTCATTTGGAAATACAATTGTTCCTTCTTTGCAAGCATAAATGTTTCCTGTAAATTTAAAATTTAACAAATATTCAAGAAAATCTTTTTTAAATAATTTCAGAGAATTTAAATATTCAATATCTTCTCTACTGAATTTTAAATTTAAAATTTCGTCAATTAGTGGTTCAAGTCCTGCAAAGACAACGAAACTACCTTCAAATGGATTATTTCTGAAGAACATATCAAAAATTACTTTTTCTTTTTTATTATAGTAGAAATAACCCTGCATCATAGTAAGTTCATACAAATCAGTAAACAGAGCGAAATTTTCAATTTTTAAATTCATAATTCTTTTGAGTTTATAATTTTTATTCCATTTTGTTTCATACTATTTAAAGATTTTTCAAGGTTACCTTTTGGGAGGTCAACACCTCTTGAAGCGTCAAGGATAACATAAGTTTCAAATCCGAAATTTTTTGAATCAATTGCTGAATAGAATACGCAATAATCAGTTGCCAGCCCGCATAAAAAAACTTTCTCTATTTTAAGTGATTTTAAATAACCGTCAAGTCCTGTTTTAGTTTTTTTATCATTTTCAAGAAAAGCAGAATATGAATCAAGGTTTTCGTCTGTTCCTTTTCTAATAATCAAATCAATTTTTGAAGTAATTAAATCAGGGTGGAAGTCTGCGCCTTTACTTCCGGCAACGCAATGTTCAGGCCAGAGATATTGAACTATTCCATTTTTTTCTATTATATCGCCAATTTTTTTATTTTTATGGGTAACAGCAAAGGATATATGATTTTTCGGATGCCAATCCTGTGTAGCAATTATTTTTTTAAATTTTTTTGTTAAAAGGTTATTTATGACTGGAACAATTTTATCACCTTCGTTAACAGCGAGCGCTCCGCCCGGACAAAAATCATTCTGAAGGTCAATTATAATTAAAACAGAGTTTTCTAAATCCATAGAACACCTCCTGTTTTGTGAGTATAGCATTCACAATAAATATATTGTTTCATAGCATAATTTCCATAAGATTTTTATTATTCAATTCTATAATAAAATTATTTTCATTTGACTCTTCTTTTAATATTTTTAGTATCTCTATCTGTGAAACTTTTAATTTTGCTATTCTAAATTTAATATCACTTGTCAATTTTAAAACTGGAATAGGTTTATATTCTTTTTTATCTATTTTTACTTCTTTCAAATTAGTAAATAAAATCATTTTAAGCAAACCATCTTTTATATCCTCTAAAGAAGGTATTAAACTTTGTTTGCTATGTTTACCTTCAATTAAATAAATTTTTTCTTTTTCAATTTTAACTTCATCACAAGTTAGGAAATAATATCCTCCAAGATAATTTTTAATTGTTAATGTTGCTTTTGAGCCAGATAATTTTTCTTTTGGCTGTTTTGTAATACTTTCTCTATTTTGTGCTCTTTTCGCCAATTCTCTTGAAAGTTTCATAAAATTTTCTTTGCCTTTGATAAGCTCATTTATTCTTTTTTCTACAAACTTTTTTGAATGCATTTTAATTCCAAGTTTTTTAGAAATTCTTTCGTAACAATACAAAGCTATCTTAGCAATTTCGATAACTTTTTCTATTTGAGTTAAATTCCAATGCAAAGCATCTGATTTATAAGATAACAAATTAAATATTTCTTTTTTAATATATTGAACATCAAATTTCTGTTTTGTTATTTTGTTTAAAAATCTTTCATTTTTTTCAACCTCACTATAATATCCAATAATAACATAAATTCCTAATAAGCTCATAAGAGAAATAGTGTCCCACTGAAGGAAATCTCTTTCACCTTCTTTGCCTTCATCTTTAATTATAGGAATTATTGTAACTTTTTTACCATCAAAACTTAATATATCATATACACGGGCGTAAGGATAAGAACGTGTTCTTTTAGGAGAAACCCACCAACTTAAAGCAATACTTTTTTTATTATCTAAATTTACTATAAAAGACCCCTCTTTTTGTAAAGCAGAATTCAGATTTGAAATTGAGTAAGTTTTTAAATCACGGCATAATAATGGCTTATATGTTATTCCTGTTATTTTAGCTAATATATCCATATTTAGCATCTTCTCTTATTATTATTTCAAGTTTATCTTCACGGTTTTCTAATTGTAATTGTCCCTCAAATCCAAGTTTTTTCTTGATAATTGGAATTAAAGATTTTTTAATTTCTATTCCAATGCTGTTTCTACCAAGTTCTCTTGCAACTTTCATTGTTGTTCCACTTCCTACAAATGGGTCTAAAACAGTCTCTCCAACATAAGAAAATAGTTTAATAATTCTGTAAGGCAATTCATCAGGGAATGCAGCAATTTCTTTCTCTAATTCTGAACCGGGAAGAATATTTGTTATTTCCCACAAGCTCATATACCATTTATTATTTAAAAATTCTGTAATATCAATTTTTGATGTTTTTTTTACTTCATTAGGAATTGAACGGTAGTCAAATTTTCCTTTTTGAAAAATTAATATGCTTTCTAATAAATTATCAGGGTAAAAATACATCGGGTAGGGATTTTGCAGTAGCACCCCACTTCTTCTGCTTATTCTTAAATAACCATCAGGTTTTTTCCAAATAATTCTATCTCGGTATCTAAAGCCAGCGCTTTGGAAAATTTTAGTTGCATCAGCAACAATTGGAAATTTTTTTCCATTAATTAGCATATCATCAATATTAATAACTGCAATTCTACCTTCTTTTAGCACTCTAAATACTTCTTGTGCGACTTTATTTAGAATTTCTAAATATTGTTCATAATTTTCAAATACTCCTTTATAATCAAATGGTGCATTAAAATAAGGAGGCGAGGTAACCATTAAATGAACACTTTCATCAGGTATTTCTTTCATACTTATACAATTTCCAATTATTAACTTATGTTGTGTCATATTATAATATTGCATTAAAAAGTTTTATATAATTTACCGTAAATTTTTAACATATATTCTATTATCTAAATTTTGAAAAATATTTATCTATTTCATCTCTTAATTCTATGCCAACTCTTTCAAAACAGTCTAATAAATCTTTATACGCTCCTTTTCCACCTAAAAAATCCCAAAATTCCTCACCAACTTTCAATTCGTTATCTAAATCTAACATTCCTTTCAGAGTCCATCTTTCATAAGGCTTGGGTTCATAAGGATTATATGGAATAGCAATATAGGAATAAACATTTGCATTTGGATATTTTGCTAAATAAATTACAGTCCGCTCAAGAAGCGTTCTTTTAAAATCTTTAAAATTACTAATATTAGATTTTACTGTTTTTAAATCAAACAAATGAACCACTCCATTTTTATCTTTAACAAATAAATCTACTTTTACAGTTTTTAATTTATTCATTTTTCCAGAATTGGCAACTTTTTTTATTCTTTGGAATTCCTCTTTTTTATTTGGAGTTTTTCCTGTTGTTAACTCATTCATAATATGTTGTATTTCTAATTGTGCATTTTCACTTATAATGTCACCAACTATGAATTGTTTTTGCGCAACTGGAAAATTTAAACCTGCTAATGTTTCAGCAACAGGTTCAAAAATAGAAGTTCCAAAAGTGGTATTTAATGAGTGAATAAAAGAAAATAAAGCCATTCTATCTCGTCCAAGAAGACGAAAATGAAATGGCATATTATGTGTTTCAGGCTTGTAAGACAAAAATTTATTTCTTAAACTTTCTTTAATAGTGCTTTCAACTTTTTTTATTTGTTCTTTTGTAAGAGCCATTTTTATTTTTCCTTTAAATGAAATATAGATTCATAATAAGGTCTTTCTCTATCTTTTTCTACTCTGCATAAGACAGGCCGTTTAAATTCATTGACAATTTTCATACCTGCTAATTCAGCAATTTTTGGGTAAAGATTATATTTATCATTGGCGACTAAAAATACATCATAATTATTTTGAAGATATTTTTTACAGTTTAAAAGCACTTTAGCTATATCATTAACATAAGATATTCTTTGTTTTTCACCTTGTCCTTTAGATAAAGGGGCTATTTCTAAATCATCATTTCGTTTAAATCCAAATATCTCGTATGCGTATGCATGTTGCTTGTGATAATCAATAAGCCCAACATAAGGTGGACTTGAAAAAATTCCTCTTATTTTTTGTTTTAATAAAATTTCCGCAAATTCTTTATTTATTTTTTTAATTTCTTCGTAAATCTCTATCTCTCTGCTATCCCCTGTCAAACATATTTGAAAGGTTTTTGTCCTTAATTTATCAAATTCTCTTAATCTATTTAATGTGTCTATTGTGTAAAACTCCCACCACTTTGTTATAGAAAATATTGGTTTACAAATTTTTCCATGTTTTTTACAATAGTAAGGCTTAGTAACTGGTTCTTTCAAAGTTGCAAGGTCTGAATGAGTTGTTGCTCTACAGGAACGAGCAGTTCTACTCAAAATTATCATTAAAACTTCTTTTATATCATTATCTTCTATTTTTTTTATTTCATCCGCAAGAAAATCTATTTCATTTCTTGTTGGAGCTAAAAACCATTTATCTAAAAAAGTCTCACTTTTATCCTGTGTTATTTTAATTTGATGTTTTTTTATCAGTTTATTATAAATAGCGAGAAATTCATTCTCCTTCTCTTTGGCATACTCCTCTTCATTAATAATTCCATTTAAAACTTTTCTTTTGTATTCAGGAGAAGGGAAATATTTATTATTAAACTTTGTTAATTCCACCAATAAATCTTCTTCAAAAGAAATATTATTTTTATACTTTTGAAATTCTTTTAATTTTGAATTTAACTTATGGATTGTATTTTCAATTAAAGTTAAATTATGTTTTTCAACTTTTACATTAGAAATCAAAACATTGAAAGGTGAAATATCTATTCCAATAGCGTGTATCCCCAATTCATTTGCTTGAACTAAAGTTGTTCCACTCCCACAAAATGGGTCTAAAACTATATCTTTTTTATTAAAATATACCTCTCTTTTAAATTCATCTGTGTGAGTATCAAGAAAATATTCTACTAATTGAGGAATAAATTTACCTTTATAAGGATGTAATCTATGAACATGTTTTGTTCTTTCTGCTTCTTTAAATTGAGAAAAAGAAAGATGCCAGTTAATATCTTCCCCTAATATGCTCAGCCACTTTTTTTCTTTTGACAATGAATCATAATAATTTTTAAGTTCTTCTATATCTATAAGTGGATTCCCAGTATTTCCATATTTTTTTATTTTACCATGCCGAATTAGATATGATATATTTGCTGTGCTCACTTTATGATTTAAATATTGGGAAGCCCATTTACTCGCTTCTTTTAAATTAATTAGTTTTTTATCTTCTTCAAAGAATGTAAGCTGACTCATTTTTGAATTTTTCCTCTATCATTCTTTAACCTTGTAAATAATATTTTAATAAATATTTTTTAATTTTCAAGTTTTAAATTGAATTTAAGAATGAAAAATTGGCTAAGTTGAAAATAAAATTACAGGAAGCATAAAAACAAAGCATAGTTTGGGAAAAAGATTACTATAAAAACAATTGTTCTGGGATTTTAAATAATTTTCTTACAATTTTATGTTTGCAGGTATTACAAAAATTAAAGTTGACAATTAAATTGGGTTAAATTATTTTATAAAAAAATTAAGAAGGAGTTTAAAATGGAAGCAGTAATAGATAGAATTGAAGGGAAAATTGCTGTTTTAGAGTTAGAGGGTGAAACCTTTATTGAGATTCCTGTTAAATTTTTACCAAAAGGTGTGAAAGATGGTGATGTTTTAAAAATTTCAATTGAAGTTGATTATAAAGCAAAAGAAGAAAAACTTAAAAAAGTTAAAGAACTTCAAGATAAACTGAGAAAGAAAAAGTGAATAAGATAGTTCTAATAGCTCAATCTGGAAATAAAATTGGTTATGGACATTTAAAAAGGTTGAAAAATTTTGCTGAAATTTTGAAAAATAATTTTGAAATATCAATTATAAATTTTTCAAAAAAAAATTCTGATGATATTTTAAATTTTATTAAAAAAAATAATTTCTCGTTTGCTATTTTAGATTTTAGATATTATAAAGAAAAATTAGTTAAAGATTTATTAAAAAGAATTCCTTTAGTTTTAATTGATTCCCATAAAATTTTTAATTCTAATTTTCCAACTCTTTATATTAATATTTTGACTCCGCTAAAATTTAAATATTTAAAAAATAATCAGTTTGTTTATGATTCAATAAATTTGATTCCGATTAAAATTCCAAAAAATTTGTTTTTTAAAAAACGAACTCAGAATTGTGATTTAATTATAACATTTGGTAATTCTGACCCAAACAAACTTACTTTGAGAGTTTTAAGGAAGATTAAAAAATTAGAAAATATTCCGAGTTTGAAAATTATTATTGGAAAATATTTTAATGAGAATTATAAAATTGAGTTAAAGAATTACATAAAAAACAATTTTTCAAGTAATTATGAAATAGTAGAAGCACCTGAAAATCTTTTAGAACATATAATTGGATGCAGATATTTAATAACATCTTTTGGTTTAACCTTTATAGAGGGTTTAATTTTTAAAAAGATTGTTGGACTTTATAATAATAGTTTTTATCATAAAAAGTTAGCTTCAAATTTTAAAGGAAGTTTTATTGATTTGGGTTTTTTCCCGTTTCCTGTTAGAGATATTAAAAATTTATTTTCTGAAAAGAATTTAAGATTAAAAATTATAAAACCTGACAATAAAAGTTTGTTAAGAATAATAAAGAATTTTTCAAAAGCAAATAATAGTTTAAATATTTATAATTGTAAAATTTGTGGTAAACCTGTTAGAATAGTTTTAAATCAATTTGGGAAAAGAATTTATGAATGTAAAAGTTGCAAAGTTAAATTTTTAGAATTGGAGAATAGATTAAAGCCTGAAATTATATATAACGAAGATTATTTTACAGAAGAATATAGAAAGCAGTATGGAAAGACATACATAGAAGACAGGGAAAACATATTAAAGTTAGCGGAATCTCGTTTGAATGTAATAAAAAAAATTTTAAAAGGAAGAGGGGGAAAAATTTTAGATATAGGTTGTGCTTATGGATTTTTTCTTTTGAAAGCTTTGGAATTTGGTTTTGACCCAACAGGAATAGAAATTGAGAAGAAAGCCTCAAATTACGCTAAAAAAAATCTTAAAATAAATGTTATCAATGGAGATTTTTTAAAATTAAAAATAAAAGAAAAGTTTGATATTATAACTTTATGGTATGTTTTAGAACATTTTGAAGAGCCATTTAAATTTTTTGATAAAATTGATAAAATAATTAATAAAGCAGGCTTGGTAGCAATTGCTGTTCCAAATGGGAATGGTGCATTTTACAAATTTAAACGAAGAGAATATTTTAATTCAAGGTCTGACCATCATTATTTTGATTGGACAATAAAGAGCTTAAAAATTCTTTTTAAAAAATTTGGATTTAAATTAAAAAAAGTTAGAATAACAGGAATTCATCCTGAAAGGTTGGGAATTGAAAATAAATTTTTTCAAAAAATAGTTGGAATTTTTCTTAAAATATTTAATTTAGGTGATACAATGGAATTATATTTTATAAAAAAGTAATTTAAAATTATGAGGAATATAATAAAAGAATTTAAAAGAATTGTGATAAAAGTAGGAACTAAATCCTTATTAGACAGCGAAGGTAATATTAGTGAAGAAAAAATTTATAAATTAGTTAAGCAGATTTGTGATTTATATTCAAAAGGCAAAGAAGTTATTTTAGTTACATCAGGTGCGATTGTAACAGGTTTAAAAGTTTTAAAGATAGATGAAGCTAAAAATTTAAGATTAAAACAGGCTGTTGCAAGTATAGGGCAAATAGAACTTATGGCAATTTATAAAAAATATTTTGATAATTATGGTATAAAAATTGGACAGGTTTTGCTAACAGAAGATGATTTAAAAAATAGAGAGAGATACCTTAATGCCAGAAATACTTTTTTAACTCTTATTGAAGATTTAAAAGTTGTTCCTATTGTAAATGAAAATGATGTTGTTGGTATAGAAGAAATAATTTTTGGTGACAATGATGTTTTATCATCTTTAGTTGCAAATCTTATTGATGCTCAAATTTTAATTATTCTTTCAAATGTTGAAGGTTTTATATATGAAGGCAAAGTTTTGAAAGAAGTGAAAAAAATAACAAGTCAAATAGAATCTTATGCAAATGATGCAATAGATGAATATGGCAAAGGTGGAATGAAAAGTAAAATAAAAGCAGCTAAAATATGTGTTCAAGCTGGAATTAGCGTTGTTATTGCAAAAAGTGATATAGATAATATTTTAATCAAAATAATGAATGGTGAGGAATATGGAACATTTTTTTATCCTTTAGAGAAAAAGATTTCTCATCGTAAAAGATGGATTGCTTATTCTGTTGTTCCAAAAGGGAAATTAATTATTGATAATGGTGCAAAAAATGCTTTAGTAAATGATTTTAAAAGTCTTTTACCTGCTGGTATTTTAAAAGTTGAAGGTGAATTTAAAAAAGGGGATATTGTTGAAATTTTAGATGAAAGTTATAATTTAATAGGCAAAGGTCTTGTGAACTTTGATAACAAGACAATTGAAATTATAAAGGGCAAAAAAAGTAATTATATAAAAGAAATTTTAGGTGAAAAATTTTATACGGAAGTTATTCATCGTGATAACCTTGTAATTTTAGGAGGGAATTAAATGGGAAGAAAAGAGATAATTTTAGATATAACTGAAAATAGACCTTTAAAGGCAACTATTGATGTTAATTTTAAAGGTAAACCTATATCAGAGTATTTTGGTATAAATTGTTTTGATGATAACAAGATGAAGAAATTTTTATCAGGTAGCGCATACAGAGCTCTTAAAAAGATAATAAGAGAGGGCGGAAAGATTGATAATAAATTAGCTGAGAAAGTAGCTGAAGGAATGAAGCGTTGGGCAATAAGTCGTGGTGCTACACATTTTGCGCATTGGTTTCAGCCATTAACTGGTTTAACAGCAGAAAAACATGATAGTTTCTTATCATTTGACAGAAAAGGTTTACCTATAGAAAAATTTTCAGGTAAAAATTTGTGTGTTGGTGAGCCTGATGCATCAAGTTTTCCAAGCGGCGGACTTAGAACAACTTTTGAAGCAAGGGGTTATACAATTTGGGACCCAACTTCACCAGCTTTTTTAATGGAAAGCTTAAATGGCTCAATTCTATGTATACCCTCTGTCTTCCTTTCTTATAACGGTGAGGCTTTAGATAAGAAAACACCTCTTATACGTTCTATGGAAAAATTGAGTGAAGCTGCTGTTAGAATTTTAAGATTATTTGGAAATAAAAAAGTAAAAAGAGTTTGGGCTGCTGTTGGACCCGAACAGGAATATTTTTTAGTTGATAAAACATATTTTAATCATAGACCCGATTTAATTCTTACAGGTAGAACATTGTTTGGTGCAATGCCCCCAAAAGGTCAGGAAATGGAAGACCATTATTTCGGCAGTATAAAAGAAAGAATACTTAATTTTATGCTTGATGTTGAAGTTGAACTTTATAAACTTGGCATCCCGGTTAAAACCCGACATAATGAAGTTGCACCAGCTCAGTATGAAATTGCTCCTATTTACGAAGATTGTAATATAGCAACTGACCATAATCAAATTATTATGGAAGTGATGAGGAAAGTAGCCAACCGCCATAATCTTGCTTTACTTTTACACGAAAAACCATTTTTGGGTATAAATGGCTCAGGCAAACATAATAATTGGTCACTTATTGATTCAGAAGGTAATAATCTTTTGGAACCAGGGAAAACACCTCATGAAAATTTACAATTTTTAACTTTTCTTATAGCAACAACTAAAGCTGTTTATAAATATGCCGACCTTTTAAGAGCTTCAGTTGCAACTGCTGGTAATGACCATAGACTCGGCGCAAATGAAGCTCCACCTGCTATAATTTCTGTTTTCTTAGGTGAACAATTAACAAATATTTTAAATAATCTATTAGAACGCAAAAAAACTGAATTCACTGATAATGACATAATTGATTTAGGTATAAACAAGTTACCCGTAATTAGCAAGGATAATACTGATAGAAACAGAACTTCGCCATTTGCTTTTACAGGAAATAAATTTGAATTTCGTGCAGTTGGCTCATCTCAATCCATTTCTACACCTAATATGACTTTAAATGTTATGGTATGCGATGTTTTAAATGAATTCGCTGATAAAATTGAAGAAAATTTGAAAAAATATAATGATTTTAATACAGCTGTTATGGAAGTTATAATTGAAGCAATAAAAGAAACAAAACCAATCTATTTTGAAGGAAATAATTATGACCCTGAATGGGAAAAAGAAGCTCAAAGAAGAGGTTTGCCTAATTATAAAACTACTCCAGAAGCTTTAAAAACCCTTCTTTTACCTAAAAATAAAGAACTCTTTATTAAATATAATGTTTTGAGTGAATCTGAAATTAAATCTCGTTATAATATTTTTATTGAAAAATATAATAAAACAATAAATATTGAAGCTGAAACTGCTATTATGATGGCAAAAACTATCATCCTTCCTGCTGTTTTAAAATATCAAACTCTTCTTGCTAATAATATTTATTCACTTCAAATTGCTAAATTAAATTCAAATGATATAATTGATTCACAATCTCGTTTTTTAAATTATTACTCAAAACTTGTTAAAGATTTAAATGAGAAGATTTCTAATCTTGAAAACAAATTGGAAAAAGTTTCTAATATAGAAGATGAAGAGAAAAAAGCAGAATATTATTGTAAAGAAATTCTTACAGCAATGCAGGAATTAAGGAATGTTGTAGATAAATTAGAAGAAGATACAGATGATGAATATTGGACTCTGCCCAAATACAGGGAAATGTTATATATATTTTAATCTATAAGTTTTAAATAAAGTATAATTTTTAAAAATAATCAGGATTATATAACTTTTTTAGTGAAATTAAATTATAGTCGATTAAATTTTAAAGTTTTGATTAGGTAATTAAAAATTTTGGCGGATTTGTTATTACGAATGTTCATTAGAATGTAAAAATATCATGTTAAGAAATCAAGTAATTGTTTGGAATCTTTTTGAAAAACAGAAATTCAATATAAAATTAAGAATAAGTTTGCCAAAATTAAAAGAGAAATTAAAATTTTTTTCACAGAAATTTTAAAATGCAAAGAATGAAATTGGGAATTAAAAAATTAGCTATTAACAAAATTTATTTAATTTATTCCATCTCTCTTTTATATAAAAGGCAGCAGATTTTGGTTGCCTATTTCGTGTAAATATGCCCTTTTTGTTTCCACCAACTCTGGTTAATCCTTGTTTTGTAGCAAAATCGGCAAAATTCCATATATGTTCACCTATTACAAAATCAAATTTATCAAGAACTTTAAAATATTCTTTTAGTAATTCAATTTGGTATTCTTCACTAAACATAACAGGTGGGTGATAATGAAACCCTGCAATGGTGTCGGCACCAAATTCAGTTAAAAATACTGGTTTTTTAAATCTTTTATACCATTTTAACAAATCACGAGAAAGTTGAATTTCAATTAATTCTAAATGTCCTGGGTCAGAGTACCAAGAGTAATATCTATTGAAACATATTACATCAAAAAATTGAGCGACTTTACACTCATCAGGATTTGATGAATTAACAATTGTAATAGGTCTGGTTGGGTCAAGTTTTCTTGTTACTTCTGCTATTTTTTTAAAATAATTTATAGCACCTTTTTCATAAGTGGCAGCTTCATTTGCTAAGCTCCACATTACAACTGAAGGATGATTTTTATCTCGCTTTATTAAATCATTTATAACCTGTATATGATGATTAAGTAATTTTTTCCCTGCGCGGCGTTTAGTAAAAATTTTTTCCTTTTTGTTCCACATATTTAATCCAACAGCAGGAACTTCATCTATAATTACTATCCCTTCCCTATCAGCTAAGTATAATATTTCTTCTGCATAAGGATAATGAGAAGTTCTAAAAGAATTTGCTCCTATCCATTTAAGTAAATTAAAGTCTTTTATAACAATTACCTCATCATAACCTTTACCGCGAATTTCACTATCTTCATGCTTTCCAAATCCTTTGAAATAAAATGGCTTACCATTAATTAAAAATTGTTTATCCGTAACTTTTATTGTTCTTATTCCAATTGGTAATTTATAACAATCTATCAATTTTTTATCCATAAATAATTCTATTGATAAATCATATAAATATGGCTTCCCAGGAAACCAAAAATTAGCATCTTTTATAATAATTTTATCATTTAACTTGTTTGATATTTTTAATACCCTATCTTTATCAATAATTTTAACTTCAACTTTATTAAATTCATTTCCGTTTACAGTAATGTTATAAGATATTATACCATTTCTACCTTTAATGTCAGTTCTTACTAAAACATCTTCAATATAAGTTTTTGGAATTTTATATATTAAAACTTTTCTATGAATTCCTGAATAATTATAAAAATCGTGATAATATTCTTGAATGATAAAATCTTTTGGATGCCCATCGTCATTATATTTTTTTATTTCACCTGGTGGTAAAGTTGTCCAATCTAATATATTATTTATACAAATTGTAATTCTATTAGAATTTTCAAAATTTACAAAATCGGAGATTTCAAAATCTTTTGGCAAAAAAGCTCCTTTATGTTCACCAACTTTTCTGCCATTTATAAAAATTATGGAATTATTTGCTGCACCATCAATTCTTAATATAATATTTGAATTTTTCCAACTATTTGGAATAAAAAATTCTTTTTCATACCAAACATTTCCTATATGGTCACGAATTTCAATATCCTGTGTAATTTCATTATAACTTGCTGGAACAGGCATAAAAATAAAATCTTCCATTGGTTTTTTAAACCATTTCATTTTTAAACCTTCATTTTTTTTGTCTATTTTGAATTTCCAAATACCTGAAAGGTCTTTTATCTCACGAATAATATTTTCCTGTGGGAATAACATATTTTCATTTCTCCTTTATATTTTTTGTTAAAATATTATAGGCTTCCATATTTATTTTACAATTTTTAAAATTAAATGAAAGTGCCATTTCATATAAGCTATCTTCATCATATTCTTTTAATTTATTTAAAATCAAATCAAGTTCAAGTCTATGCCAATCCCTCATAACTTCACGAATAAATTTTTTTTCAATAATTTCTTCTGATAATAAATGTTTAAAAGTTTTTTTCATCTTTTTTCCAAATTTTATTCTTAATTTTAAAGCTTTTTCTCTAATTGTTTTTATTTCAGGATTATTTAAAAATTTTTTCCATAATGTGTTATCTGAAGGACAAATAAACCCCATTGAACCTTTATCTTTATAAGTCCAAATCGTCCATGGAAATTTTTTTTCTTCAAAAAATTGAACAATATCATTTAGCATTTTATATTTAGGCTCATTGCTAATATCATAATGCATTCCAAACTCACCCGCGAGGTGCGGCCTATTAATTCTTTCAGTATCATATTTAGATTTAATACAATTAACTAATTCTTCTTTTCCATAAAATTTTCCTTTGTAGAAACCAGGATATTTTTTCATTATGTTAAATGGGAAATCATGTGAATGATAATGATGAAAGGTAGGCATCACATTCGGGTCTTTAAAAAGTTCATCTTTTAAACTTTTAATATCAGTTGCCCATAAATTGCTATCCAGTATTATTATGTGATTTTTATCAACCTTCCTTATCTCTTCAATTGTTCTTAGGTAAAAATTATTTAGTATATCTATTTCATCATCCTCTAATACCGGCTCGTTTATAATCTCATAACCCATTATGGCTGATTCTTTAGAATAATAGTTTGCAATAAATTTCCATAAATTTATAACTCTTTCCTGGAATTGAATATTTTTCCAGAAAAAAGCTTCACCATAGGCACTTTCAGCATTCCAATCAGGTGCTTGACAACCTGGAACAGCATGTAAATCTATTATTAAATAGATATTATACTTTTTACAAAGTTCTATTACTTTATCTATGTAATAAAAAATCTCTTTTTTATAAACTCCTGGCTTATCATCATCTTCAAAATGTCTATAATTTATTGGTAATCTAATAAGATTAAAATTTGAACTGCTTAAAAATTTAAAATCATCTTCAGTAATGTAATTATCTAAATATGTTTTGAAAAATATCTCATATTTTTTTTCACCCAAGATTTTTCTAAATTGTTCTCTCATTTTGTATTCAACCCATGGTAAACCTATCATAAAATGTTCAATTAAAAGCCAATTCCCAAAGTTCACCCCTCTTAAACGAATTTCCTTATCTTTTTTTAATATTTTTGTTCCATCTAATTTTAAGAACTCTTCCATTTTTTCCCTCCTTCTTTTAATATTAAAAATTTTTTATTTAAAATCTATATTTACAAATTTAATTTTTTTTCTTGGCTCTTTAATTAAGATTATTGTAAATATAATATAGATAAGATATAAAAATATTGATACTATAAATAAACTTTTGTATCCGTAGTTTTTAGCAACATATGAACCTATAAATGGAGCAATAAAAGAAAATGGAGCAGAAATTGTGTTACTTATACTTATATAAGTAGCTCTTTGACTTTCAGAACAAAATTCTAATAAAATATTTTTATTTGATATTATTCTTGCAGAATTAGCAATTGTTGAAAGTGCAAAATAAATGTATATGGTTACAATATGATTAAATAATAGTAATAATACAAAACCAATCAGCATCAATAAACCTTCTAAAACTAAATTTATTTTATGTCCATATTTATCAGCAATCCACCCAATAAAAAATACAAAACTTATTTTTGCAATTACATTAATAAAAGACATCTGTGCAAAAATAAAATCTTTTTTTTGTAATGAGAATTGGTCAATAGCATAAGCAGTAATAAGTCCACCAGCGATTGCAGATAAAGATAAAATTATAATTACAAAAATATATTTTAAAAAAAGTTTATCATTTTTTAATATTTTTATAGTGTATTTCATATAACTTATTAAATCTTTATTTTCCATTATTTTACTTTCACTTTTTTCATCTATAAAAATCAAAAATGTTAACGATATACTTGTTATTACAAAAAAAAGAAAGAATAAAAAACTATAATTAAATGGGAAATCTAAATTTTTTAAAATAAAACGTCCTAAATAAGTAGTTCCTAAACCCATTATACCACCTAATGCTTCTCTATACGCAAAAAGTTCGCCTCTTTTTTTAACAGGCACAACTTTTGCTACTAAATCTATCCAAGCAGGTATATTGATACCCATTGTTAAAATACATATAGTAAAACATAGGTAAAAAATAAAAATAAAAAATGTTTTATTAAAATAATTATAATAAAATGTCAATACCGCTAATATAAGCCAAGGAATTCTTTGAAATAACCCTGTTATTAACATAATATTTTTTTTGTATTTCAAGTTCGCGACATATTTTGCAATAAAAATTTGAGGAAATGCTACACCAAATATACTTATGGCAGGAATTAAATTTATTAAATATTCATTTGAAGTAAATTTTTTTATAAAAGCAGGAAGCAATATAACATATGGTAGCATATTGGATGCCGCTCCAAAAATAGAACCATCTAAAACATTTAACCAAAAGTTTTTATCCTTTTTTTCACTCACTTTACTATTTTCTCCTAATCTATAAAATTAAAATTTTAATCAATCGTTTGTATAAAATTTAATATTTTAAATTATAAAGTCAACTGAAATTTTAAATTTCTCTTGACTTCCCAAATATATAATATTAAATTTATCTATTATGAAAGCAAAATTTATAATTTTAATTTTTATATTCTCAAGCTTTTTATTCTCCCAAAATGAAATACTAAAATTTGATAAAGAAGTTTATGACTTCGGAACGCTTAATCAAATGCAAATTGTAAGTGTTATTTTTTATTATACAAATGTTAGTGATAAAGTTGTAACAATTAAAAATATCC
>Ga0272449_1001213_pt1 | contig 27372 bp, 23 predicted proteins | sample YNPCB0241_FD_198679 | JGI IMG/M metagenome (GOLD analysis project Ga0272449, IMG submission 198679) | Hot spring sediment microbial communities from Yellowstone National Park, WY, United States - YNP-CB-024-1 | ecosystem: Environmental > Aquatic > Thermal springs > Hot (42-90C) > Sediment... | reverse complement strand
AAGAACTCCACGTGATTTGTAGAACGACTCCTCCCGGGCTCACTGGGCTTGCAAGCCTTTCTATTGCACTCCGATTCCGGGGTTAGCTAAAATCCCGGGCCCAAAAGGTTTTCGTGGGGGAGAATCTCTTCAGAGGATTAGTGGGCCGTGTCAATGATCTCTTCCGCTATGTCCGGAGTGGTAGTTCCCGATAGGTAGCTTCTGAGTAGAGGCGGCTGCCTCCGGGAAGGATTTCCCGAAAGCCTTTCCTTGGTTGAGGGGTTCTTGTCTGGGCGAGGGAAAGGTGGCCTCGACAGCCCCTCCCCTACAGGTACGGACCTTCCAAGGGTGACAGGCGGGCTTGCAATGGAAGGAGCCGGATAGTTCCCACAGCCTCCGATGCTCCTTTTTACGAAGAAAACCGGGAGGGAAGTGCAAGACCTATAAACTGCCGTTGGCAAAAACAGCTCACGGACACAGCCGATCGGTATCCGGATTCCACCGAAAAAAGGTGAGGTTTAAAAAGTGGGAGGAAGATGAGGTAGATCATTCTATGGAACGAATAATTCCCATCTTGCTTTTGGTTGCTTCCAACTTTTTCATGACCTACGCGTGGTACGGCCATCTGAAAGACCTGCGAAATGCCCCGCTTTTTGCGGCGATTGTCTCTAGCTGGGCTGTGGCATTTTTTGAATACTGTCTCCAGGTACCGGCAAACCGGCTGGGAAGTGCCTATTTCACCTTGCCTCAGTTAAAAGTGGCCCAGGAAATTATTACCATGGTGGTGTTTGCCATTTTCTCCACATTTTATATGAAGCAGCCGGTAAGCTGGGATTATGCCCTGGCCGGTCTGTGTTTGGTATTTGCGGCCTTCTTTATGTTCCGCGGGGCTGCAGTGGGCATGTAATGTTCTTCGCACTGTTCGCTGGGAGAACTTGTCCGGCAAGCGTTGGACAGTCGGAGGACGATCTTCCGATAATCTTCAGTTGTAACGACACTTGGCTAGGAAAAACTGTAAGTTATCATCAAACCGGGGCTCGATGTTTTCGGCGTTTAATTGTTTGGTGTTTAATTGTCCGCAGCTTGCTCCGGATTAATTCCCAGGGAAAAACTTTGATCAAAATCACTGAGGAGGTAATTCGCAGGGACACCTTTTACGGTGAATGAGGCTTCCTCTTCGGCAAAGCTGGGGTGGTAGGAAAAGGTCTGCAGGAGGGTGATCTCGCGAGGAACCACAAGCCGGCAACTACCCACAGAGTTCGGCCCAGGACACTTTACCCCACAAATTGAAGAATATGTCCGGCGATGGGTTTGTCCATAGGTATCTGAAAAAACTCCGACCAAGAGTCTCAGAGTGGCTGGGAACGAGGGCGGAACGGCACCGGCAATTTCTGTTGACGGCATATCAAGTCGAAGGCGGCTTTACAGGGCGAGCCGGTCCCCCAAATCCGTACTATACCCTGTTCGGCCTCCGGGCATTTTTCCTTCTCGGAGAAATCCCCCCTGAAGTTGCCCGGGGGTGTGCAAGTTTTCTTCGCACGAGAGATTTTGGCCAGCTTTCTCCGGCGGACCAATTCGCAACCTTTTTTTCTCAGTGCCTTCTCCGCCTCCAAATTGTCGGGAAAGCGGAACTTTTTGCCCTTTTGAACAACCTGCGTCGTGATGATGGAGGCTTTGCTCTTATTCCAGAGGAGCCCGAAGGGAGTGTGTATGCTACGTTCTTGGTTTTGGAATCTTTGTCGATATTGGGGATTCGTTGGGGGAATGGAGATCAGCCGTGTGGCCTTGGAGAAGGGGAAAAGGTTAGATTGTTGCCCGGTAGAGATAAGATCGTGAATTTCCTACTGGGGCGGCAGCGAGAAGACGGCGGATTTGCCGAAGTAAGGAGTGTTCCATTTGGAGGGACTAGTCCGACCGCGGCCGCCTTGGCTGCTTTGCGGCTTCTTGGATTCGAGGATTCTCGTGTGATAAGCCGGGCATGTGATTTTTTAAGGGCCCAGCAATCCCCGGGGGGCGGCTTTCGAGCGGCATTTGCCGTGCCCTCTCCCGATTTATTGAGCACAGCCGTGGCCCTGCTTGTGTTAATGGATTGTCAAGCGGTCCGCGGAGTTTCCCTCGGCGACGTAACCCGGTTCGTGGAGGCCTGCGAAAAACCGGCCGGGGGTTTTGCCAGTCATCCAGCGGACGAAGAACCTGATGTGGAATACACATTTTACGGTTTGTTGGTTACCGCCATTTGCGAGAGTATGCGGAGTTTCCCGTCGGAGTTCCCGCCGACGAACTTCGGGGCTGGCCCTAAGGCTCCCAGGTGAAGTAGCCCTAAACTTTGCCGCAGAGTAGGGGGTTACGGGAGAAGTGCACGTCCATCTGGAATTGCATTGCGGTGGAACTGACTTCACTTTCATTTGCGGGAATAATTTCTTATCCTGACAAATACTTTTCGATGACGGGGAGTCGGTTTCCTTGAACAAAAAAGCGTGTGCCTTGGGAAAAGAGTGAGTTTTGGGGAAGTTGCGGAGGGAAAGATTCTTGGGGGTCAAATCACCGGAAACGGGTGAGGTTAGCCGGTTGGACTCCACCTGTTCCTCCACCGACCAAGGAGAGGAAGTCTGAGCGAAGCAGGAGTGCATCCTGAATGCATCTTCAGGTTGGGATCGTGGGCTTAGGAGAGGCGTGGGAGTGGGGCTATCGCCCAGCCTTGAGAAGACTGGCAGATCAGTTTCGAGTGGTGGGCATCTATGACTCCGTGTTTCGCCGGGCACAACTTGCCAGCGAGGAGTTTCGTGCCCATCCTGCCGAAAGTTTTCGAGGGTTGATCTTCCGACCCGATGTAACGGCTGTGCTGGTGCTGGGGAGTGACTGGCTTGGGCCGCTGCCGGTGACTGTGGCCTGCGAGAGCGGAAAACCTGTGTTCCTCGGAGCTCCTTTCGAATTAACGCTTTCCGAGTTGGAGGAGCTAACTCGCGTGGCCCAAACGACCGGTCAACCTATGATGCCGGCACTGGGGCTCCGGGCAATTTTGAACGCCGCACGGGTCCCAGAGTTGATCGAGGTCTCATTGGGAGGCCCTCGGCAGATCTTTTGCTACCACCGGATGTTACGATGGGGGCGGGGGTGGCGGTCCCATCTGGCCGCAAAGTTGGCCGAACTAATCGACGGATGTCTTTTTTTGCTAAGGCAATCCGCCGGCTCGGTGGTGGGCCTTTCCCCTGGGGACTTCGAAGAATGCCCTTCCGGTTTGAGGATCTTAGGGTTCGACTGCGAGGCACCAACACCCGGTAAAGGTCGAGCGACCGTCCACATCGTCTGCGAGTGGTTTTCCAAACCGGGTTGTGTTGAGGGAGTAGACTTTCGAGGAACTTCCGAGCTACATCTTCACTGTGAGGACGGTGTGGCCTGTTTTGAAGAGGGGAAATGCTTGAGCTGGTCGGATCTGGTGGGGCATCATCGGGAGAGGTTGGATGGACAGGCCTGTCCTGAGGAGTTGCTGTTGGCAACTTTCTATCAGGCGGTCGTGTCTCAGGCCCCCCTACTTGCAGACATCCGCGATGCCTACTCGGCGTTATCCCTGGTGGCAAAGGCTCAGGAACGCGGAAAAGCCGCCAGCGGCACTTAAATTGGCCATGGGAAGCCGGATTGATTTTTCCATAGATTAGGCGATTTTTTCCATAGATTAGGCGATCTACCCCGGAGGGGCAACTGTTTTGAGCGTGGTGGATTTTTGACTCGAGCGAACTCCACCTCCCCGGGAAACACAGCGGCTTGAGGGTCTGGATTAGAAACCTTTCAAAGTCAACCCCACCCCACAAAGCGAACCTTTTGAAGAGGCTTTTTTCCTCTGGGGACCGGTTGATTAATCAAGCTCCGTTTAGATGGGGGACCTGGCAAAAGTTCGGTTGCGAGGATCCCCTGTAGCCCCATCACGGCAAGCAGTAAGAAGGGGAAGTTGAGCTAGGGTTGGGGAACGTTTCTCGCAGCTTTTAGCCGGGGTTTTAGGCTCAGAACCGACATTCTCTTGCATTCGCAAAAAAAGAATGCCGATCCATTCGGACCGGCATTGACCCCTAAAGTCAGGAACTCCCCATTCAGAAGCTATGAATGATCCTCGCGGCTTAGCACCGGCACTACCGGGCGGCTACTTCAAGCTCGTTGCAAATCTCTTCGATCCCCTCCACCTTCCGCAGAGTTTCCTGGACCATCTGTTTCTGGAAGTAGGAATGGACGACACCGCGAACGATCACCCGGCCGGCGTGGGTTTCAATCCGCAATCGCCGTTTGGGTACATACGGATTCCGAGCCAGGGCTTTTTCGATCCGCTGTACTAGGTCAGATGGCTCGCCCGGTTCCGGTTCCTTTAAATCGTTTAATTGCTTGGACCAGGCATACTGCATCCCGCTAAGTGCGTCTGCGGAAGCAGACTGAGGACCGGGAAAATACCCGGTAGCATTCGCGGTTGTGCCGAAGCCGCCACCAGCAAGTGCATCCATCGTTCGCAGCCCTCCCTTGGAAAAAGTATTCTCCAAATACGTTACCTGACCTTCTGGGTTGTTTGGCAAAAAGCTGTATCAACCCAAGCCCCGATTTTTTACAACGGTGTCTGACAATTTTGTATGTTTTGGAATTTTTGTCAAGACGCTAAGGGGAAATTCGATAAAAATCGCACCGTAAGCTGAACGACTCACAGTCAGTTCGTCCCATCAAAGACTAACGTCCTTTGAGTGAAGGCTGTTGTTTACTTGCGGCAAACTAATTCCCCAGGAAGGCATCCCGAGGCGGAGAGCTACCCCTGCTAACAGCCCCGGAGTGTAGGGCTAACTAATCGCGGAAAGAGGCATTGCTTCTGAGAAAATGTATCGAATGGATAAAAGGGGACCTTTAGGAGGAATTTGAGCATTTAGGTTGAGGTATCTGGTCTCAGTCGGAAGCGAATGGGTTATACCGGTCGGAATATTTATACGTCAGTACCAGATCAGTTTGTTCAACCAAATTTTCGGCGTTTTTGCTCACAGCCCCGGTGGCACTGCGGTTTCGGACCGAGCCGGCGGTCTACGCCTATCACAACTCCTTTTCGGGAGTGCTTTCCAAGGCCAGCGACTTTGAGTAGGCCGCCCTTTTCGGAGTTTCTGGAGGCATAAGAAGCCACCCCTCGGCAGCACGCTTCGGCTCGGGTAATGCTCGAGGGGAGTATCACGACTAAGGTTCCGGGATGAAGCCCCTGGCAGGGGGCATTTCCAGGAACCAGCGGCCGCCGTTCCCATATGACTCGGCTTTTTGCCCGAGTTTTGCCAGCGAAAACCTCTCCATCCCCCTTTTGCAAGGCTCTTACAAATTTCCACCGCCAAAACGTAGACAATACCGGTAGAAATGCATCGACATATTGAAGTGCGAAATTGGCGACGAACGGGATTCCGACTTTCCGCTGGCAGGACGGAATCCCCGAACTTTCCCAACACTCGGCCAACCTAGGAGAGGTTGCCGAAAGCGAAGTCCGTACCCTGTTATTCCAGATTCGGCCTCTCGATGATTACATCCTCCGGGGGGAGCAATGCACACCTAACCCAATGAGTGGCCGGGCAACCCGGCAAGCTGTTGCCATATTGGCCCCGCTCTATTGGTGGAACGACTAAATCAGACTTTCGAGATTTATGCTAGGTACAAAAGGCGAAAATCTTCTGCCGGTTGAGCCATGAGATTTGTTAGCATTTGAGAAGGATTAGCAGTAAAACCGCCTCCAAGGGTGTCCATCGGCGACAGAGTGTAGAAACGGTGTGAGACGCAAATTGGCAACCGTGACCACTGCCCGGGGGGTTGAATCGGCAAGCACTCAGCTTCTTTTGGAAATCTCCCGCGGACACCGTTGCAGTGTACGCCTGACCCCACAGGCTCGGCACGGGGGGCATTTCCCTGGCGGCTGAGCGGTGTTTTAGCACTCGGGAAGGGGAAGGGTGAAGGTCTCAGCAGCTTTAAGCCGCTTCTCCTTCAATGAGGGCCTCGAATTCTTCGTCACCGCGGATTGGGTCGAAGTCGGTCTCCGTTCGGGCATGTTCGCGAAACTTTCGGTCCAAACGAATTGCTTCTCGGAGTTGGTGGATAGCTTCATCGCGGCGGCCGGCCAAACTCAGATAACAGGCAAGGTTGTAGTGCAGAAGCCCATCCGAGGGGGCGATGTCCAATGCTTTTTCCATTGCGGCGATTGCCTCCCCCAGTCGACCCACTCGCTTTGCACACCAGCCTATGGCCACGTAGGCTGGAACTAAGCCCGGCCGCAGCTCCACAGCCCGCCTTAGTGGTGGTAAGGCCTCCTCATAACGCTCGAGTTGCCGAAGTGCTTCGGCATAAATAAAAAGACCCACCGGCTCGTTTTCCAATAAAGGTCGGATTCGCTCCAGTGCTGCCAGAGCTTGGGCCGGCATCCCAAGCTCGAAGCAACCCTCCGCATAAATGAGGGCCCGCTCTAACCGAATCTTGTCTTCCCGAGAAAGTTCGTCGCTCATCGGGGAGGGTTTAAGAATTGTGCGAACCTTTCTTAGCTTGCTAACCGAAGGCACCTTCAAATTGACGCCTAAGTGTCCGGCAGTTGGGAACACCGGAACTTGGACCCATAACGGCCGATGCAACGGATGTGCCTGATTCCTGGCCTAATCTAGTGGTCTTCTGCCGCTGGTGGCAAGGGGGGACCTCGGTGCCGGTTCTGTTCTCAACTCCGAAGATGTCACCGCCACCGGTTGTTAGGTTCCTGAGTCCTGTCTGGAGGGTTCTCTGCCTGCGAATTTGCTTCCCAGGACCGACTGTTTGGGGAAGCTGGAGCAAGGAACCGGGTTTGTAGGATTAACGGTCATCCCTTGGGATGGCCCACGATTGCTCCTTCCGAGGTTTTGCCTCCCCCAGGACAAACTGGACGTTAGATCGCTAGTTCGAATTCCTTTCGTGTCTTCGATGGAGGCAGTTCTATTGGGAATCTAGGAACACCACCGGGCCTTTGCAGGCACTATCCGCTCGGCCTTTGAGAAATGCCACTGGCTAGGTGGTGCGTCTCCAGCATCCAAGGCAATCCTGTTTTGCTACCCGGGAAAATTACCCTTCCCCTTGGGGCCCAGTCTCAATTTGGTGTTTTGAGAAGCTTGAGTGAACGGATACCGGTTCGACTGTGCTTCAACCTGGTTCGGCCGGCAAAATCGGAGCATGCATGGCAAAGCAGTGAGCACGGGAAGATCTGTACTCGTCGGCGGAGTAATTGATCCAGGAGCAAAGATTAGGACCTTGAGAGACCATCACACTCTGCCCGGGTAGCTCGCTAGGCGAAAGGCGAGCTTCGATTGCAGACCGGGCTCCCACCGAAAGGTTGCCTTTCGTCCTAGCCCCGGCATAACCGTGTTGTCAAAGCCTTTGGTAGCCTCCAGCTTTAAGACAAATTACAAAGGGCGGCCGTCGGCAGGATATCAGCTCGAGACGTTTGTGCTGTCGATAGATTGCAGAACTGCGGTATTTGGGTTTTCCGAGATGCATGTGGTTTTAAAGACCCAGGCCAAATGGAGGGACTAACCTGAATTGTGCACTCATAGAAGTCCGAAGTTGAAACTCGATAGACTTGAGGGGATCATCGCTTGAGGAGGCTCAGAAAGGGCAGAAAGACACTATGGGTTGGCGGCCAGCTGGAAACGTGGTTGGCAAGGTGGAGCAATCGGAGGATGATCCAGGAAGTGATTATCTACCGGGAAAAATGCCTACCGTGATAGGTTACCGGTTTAAATGGAAGCGGTGTTTCTATTGGGCATTTTCTCCTCCACAAAATTGCGGGTAAATCAGTTGCTATTCCGCAAACCTTCTCCACCCCGGATATGCCGGAAATGGGCTTGCTGAGATGTTCCCGTAGCGGGGCTTTTTTTCTTTTAGCGGAGCCTCGGAACAATTCCCAGAGGGAATGCAGTCATGTTCTTAAATCACAGAATTTACCCAAGTTAGACGGGACAGGATCCACGCGTTGGCCCCTGGTCTTTCATGCCTGGGTTGATTCAGGATTTCCTATGTTGATTCTCAGGATTTCCTATGTTGATTCTTTTTCTACCCAGTTATGGGGGATGCCGGCATTGCCATATCCAGGGAAAGTCCGCTGCGACTTCAAAAATAAGGACTCGATTAGGGTTTCGGGATCAGAAACAAGACGTTGAACCTGCAAATAATTCAAACCCGGAAAGTTCAGCTCCCGGTATGATGTCCCTTCCTGATTTCTTTGGCCATCTAGCTGAGACTGGAGATTGTGGAACGATTCCGAGGCAACTATTTCAGATCTTCATCGGTTCTAAACGCTCTCCCGCCAGGAGCTTCTCTTCCCGAAATGCATTGCCGGCTTCAAGTGGGATGACTGTCTGCCCTCCAAATGTGCATCCACACCGCTTTCCGAGAATGATGACCTCGGTGACGCGGAATTTGGGATGAAATCTGGGGGTCTGGTTGTTTTGAAATGTCGGTCCAAGACAGCCCCAGCTGCTCCCAGCAGCGACGGGTCCTGTCCCCAGTCGGCTCGGGAACGGCCCTGTATCGAGCACCTTTCGGAGGTTATCCGGCGGTCCCACCGTTAGCCCGGAGCTGGGTAACGGCTTATGCCAGGGCAGGTGAGGGGTGGAGGAGCAGCTGCCGACCGCCAAAGTGAAGGCCCGGTTCGCCGGGACCAACCTAACAGTTTTTTCACCGGGGTCGGTTGCTAGGTTGAGGTGTTCATTATTAGGCCTCAAATCAGGCCGCCGTGAGTTCGATACGGTGTGCAGTGGTCTGGCTGGTCCAAAAACCAGATCCGTTCCCATTCATCGAGCACCATGCGAAGATTTTCGGATGTGAAAATCAGCTGTTGGACTCGCCGCGTAGGATCTGCGGAGTAGGCCGGAATAATACATCCCACGGACACACATGCCACAGCCATCAGCAAAACTGCGAGAATAAGTTTCTTCATCCCTGATAGTCTCCTCTCCATAGTGGGGTCTTCGAGCCGTGCACTTTGTCCGTCCGAGAACTTCTCGTGACGAGATCGGACATTTTCCCTCACGTTTTTGCCTAAATCGCCAGTTTTGACAATCTCGGTTATTTCCTAACGTGTGAATGGGATCCGGTCTGGAAGTCGTCTTCGGTCAGGAAGAGGCGGTCCCTCCAGCTGGAAGAGTTCATGTGCCTCGGCACCATTTAATCGGCATGAAAAGCGGTAAAGTTTGAGAAATCCGAAATTTTGGAGTTTCCGATGAGATCCTTTTATGAGGAACCTGCGGATCTTTGTGAGAAGTGGGTAAAAAGGTATCGCAATTCGGCTGGGGAGATCAAGACTGAAAATCCCCTACTTGGTGTGGGGGTGGTGAGGCTTGCTGGTCTAGCTCGGGATTCTTGGGTTCTTGGGGGATGAGCATCCCGAATGGCTCCGGCGGTAGAAGGCCGGGAGGCGGGGTGCCCGCAGACTCCGCGACATGGGCGAGGGCCGATTGGCTACGGGTTGCCGAGAAAAGAGCAAGCCAGGCCGTTACCCCTAGCAGGCTGAAAAAGGAAAGAACAGCCCCGATGCGGAAACTAAGCGGCCGATAGGTGACGGTCAGGAGCCAGTGGCCGGGAGGCACCACGATTCCCTGCATCACGCGGTTGGCCCGCCAAATGAAACAGGGCAATCTGCTCGGGAGTGAGCCCTCCACAGGATCCACCCAAGCGCGCCATCCCGGATAAAACTGCTGAGCAATTACCACGACGCCGCCTGCCGGAGCATATACCTGCACTTGTATCCGAGTGGGGCGATAGACCACTAGGCGGCACCATCCGTTCGAAGAAACTTCCGAAAGAAGCCCCGGATGTTCCTCAACTGGGGGGGCTGCGGGTTGCACTGAGGTTTTTTCGGCTTCCCCAGGATCTGCCGTCGCTCCCTGGGAGAAGCTAATTGCGTGGGCGGGAAGTTTGCCGGCTTTCGGGGTGAAATCTGGAAGCTTTTTCGAAGCATCGCGGATGGTCTGGTCCCAAAGGGGCGAGGCCGACTCCGAACGGATTTTGGCCACGGCTGTCACCAGGGAAAAGGCTTCTTCAGGCATTTCCAAAAGGGAATGCCTTTGAAAGTCGCGTAAAGAACCGTTGGGAAAAAGCACCTCGGCCGTGCGTTGCCAAACCACTCGGGGATCCTGCGAGCGAAGTTCGGGAAGTACTTCAACCTCCTGGGTCAGCCAAACAAATGGCACCGGTTCTAGCCTTCGCCAAAGGACCAACCCAGTGGGAACGAGCATCGCTGGTTCGCCCACTACGGGGGTCATGCCTACCGCCCTCGTGTGCTGTTGCAAGAGGGCTGCTAAAGTACAAGGCGGGAGGTAGGCAGAGTTCGGGAAGGCCAGCTCATGTGAAGGGGAGTTTGCCGTTTGGTCCCCACCGGGCAAAATGGGGTTTCGTTGTTTGTTCGAGGGAGACGGATTAGCAGTGGGTGGTTTCTGACACACCCACAGGGCAAATTGCCAGTCGGCTGGCCGATAGCAAGCCCCCGGGGACAGGGATCCCATCGGCACAAGCAAGTGGAATTTCGAAAAAAGAGAGTCTCGATGCCAGGCTACGATTTCGGTCAGCCGACGGTCCGATGAGAATTGCCGCCACGAGGGGGCTACCTCTGTAGCATCGCGATAGATCCGGAGGAAGGGGGTATTCCCGGGCAAGTTTTCTTGGCTTTCCCCTTGAAGGTCGGCCTCGGCCAGCAAAGTGTGGGCGATGGCCGGCGGGGAATTCAACTCCCGCTCGTCCACCGCCGCTAGCATCCAGCGGTTGGCGATCGCAAGGTCAAGGCATGTAAGAACCACAAGAAGAGAAAGGGATCTCTGTCTAAAGAGAAGGAGCAGCACCGCCGCAGCCAATCCAACACCCACCGCCTGAGCGAAGGACCAAATCAGGTCGGACGTGCATCCCGCGGCAACAATCGGCCCAAAAGCTGGGTCCGGAGGAGCTTGCATCAAACGATCTTCGAGTTCTCCCCGAAAGACGAAGGCCACTCCCAGGAGGCCTCCGTGGAGGAGAGTTATGGCGAAGCATAGAGCGGCGAATGCTCGGCGGCCTGGACGGAAGGCTTCCGTCAAACCTAATGCCGCCAACTGACTGATTCCCAAGGCAGTAATCACAAGCCATTTACTGGGATAACGAAAGCTCACATATCCTGGCAACAGGACCGTCAGCAGCCAATATAGGCCGCCGAACGCAGGTCCGACGGGCAAAGGTTCCTCAAGACTTTCCCCTGCTAGCCGAAAATACCATTCCACCAGGTAGCCAAGACCGAAATACCCGAGGCTGGCTAGAAGACTGAGGATCACCATCCACGACAGCCAACAAGCTGCCGGGTGCATTCCCGCTTTCAGGCGAAAGGCCAGCAAAGCAAGAAGAAATGGTACTAATCCCATGTACAGGGATGGCGTCCAAATTCTGTCCTCGCCTCCCAAGGCCGAGAGCCAACGATGGTTTAGCGGAAAAGTTTTGCCTGCGAAGTTCGGCCAAAGGAATTCTCCCCATCGGGTTGGGGCAAGACTAAAGTCGAAAATAGCCTCATGGTGGGTACCCGGTTGGGTTCGGCCTAGAAGGGCTCGAAAGGAGGGCAACCGTTGGACAGAGGCACTCTCCGACCCACCGGCGATTGCTTGGTATGCCCACTCGTAAAGGGAGCGGGGTTCGGCGGTGATTTGTCGGTCCGACAGAAAGGCAAATTCGGCGGCGGGTAACCAAACTAGCGCGCTTAACCCGGCAGCGATGGCTATCGCTCCGAACCACACCCACCATGGCCGCGGAGGTAGCTTTTCGGTTTCCGGCCCCTTGGGCTCAAAAGCTCCTTGGGAGTTGGGATTCTCTCTTGGCACAGGCATGGGTGCATAGCCGGCCGAAACGAATCCCGCCGACACTTCTCTCAACGACCGTTCATTCCCAAACCGCAGGAAAAGGACGTAACTCAGCCAAAGCAGAACAATGTGGTAAGCCGTTTGAAGATCGCCTCCTAGGATCACGCAACTGAGTGTCAAACCAGCAAGCACCGTGTGAGCCGGCCGAGGCGATCGGACAGCTTGATCAAAGGTCGCTATCGCCAGAGGTAGCCAACTGGCTCCTACCAAGTACACCAAGTTGGTGTATTGGAAGAGAACAATTCCGCCGAAGACATACGAAATGCCGGCCAGGGCCGCCCCAGCCGGCGGTGCTCCCCATCTTCGGGCAAGTTTCCACGAGCCGAAAAAACCCAAAAGGAAGTGGGCCACGATAAATAGGTTCAGAACTTGCCCGAGGCTTTGGCCAAGAAAAAGAAGGAGAATTCCAGGATAAAACGCAAGGCTGGTAGGATCCCCTGCTAGCGGTACCCCGAGATTATCGTATGGATTCCACAAGGGAATTTCCCCTTCGAGCCACTGATTTCTGACATATTGGAGCAGGGGATAGTAATAATGAGCGGTGTCCCGAAACGCCAAAACAAGGGGTTCCCAAAAAAGTTGGCTGAAGAAGACACCGAAAAGTCCCAGCACTCCCACCCAGATTAGCCCCTGGTCAACTAGTGGGGAAGCAGGACTCGGGAACCTTTGAGGTTGAGCTCTTCCTCGTTTCATAGGATACGGAAAGCCAGCATAGCCAAGAGGATCAGTACAGACAAAATCACCAGAACCACGGCGGCCACTTTTAGCCAGGAGATTGGCACTTCTCCTGCTACTTCACCCGTCTGTCCGTTGACCACGAATCGATAAAGCTTTCCGCGGTATCGGTAGGCCAAGACCCAAACCGGCAAAAGGATTGGCCAGCCGGTCAAATGGGTGATCCGCACATTGGCTCGCAAATTACGAATGTTGCCGGACAAATAGAGCCGGCGGCAAGCCTCGGCCTCTTGACGTCGAATTTCCTCGATAGCCCATTGCCGGGCATATTTCCGCGGCACTGTGAAAACCTCAACAAAAAATTTCTCCAGCATTTCCGACTGGGCATCCTGAGCCCGACTAAGGTCGAAAGATCCAATCGATCGGAATTCTTCTTTCTGGAGAACCCGGCTAGCGGGGATTAGGATACCATCGTAGCGACCTTGATGTTCTCCAAAAAGGGGCCGCCATTTTCCCCGAGATCCTGGAGGAAGAACGTCGGTATCTGCAGTCCAATATGTGTGGGTATTTGCGGAAAATGCCCAGCACGGGACAAAGACAGCCCGAGCACTGACCAAAGTACCTTCGGAGGGCAAATCGTTGGGACGGAAGGGACTGCCGGAGAGATATTGGCGGAGGCGTTGCTCTACTTCCTGGGAAGTGATCTCGAAGGGGATGAGTTTTTCGGGCTTTAAGATTTTCCGGGGGCCTTCCGCTTCTAACTTCGTCGAGCCGCAGTAGGGGCACCGAAGACTTTGGACCGCCGGGTCAAAACTCATGGATGCTCCACATCCCTCGCACGTGAACTGATGGGGAAGCACCAAGGCAGAACCGGAACTAGTTGCAGAGGGAGTTTCAGCTTGGCCTCCGGGCGAAGCCGGTGCCGTCGGAGCTTCGGCCCCGCAATTGGGGCAGAAAAGATCATCTTCTTCCACCAACGTCCTGCAAATGGAGCAAGTTAGCAATGCTTCGTCCATCCCCAAGCTCACTCAGTTTGGTGGAATTCTTCCAGGAGACTCTAAATCACTTAACCCATCGAAACCAGGCCCCCGACTTGCCGACAGTTGCCCGAACTGGTTGGCTACATGATGTAGTTGTCGGCCATTACTTACCCCCTTGGGACGAAGTATTTAGGGGTGTCTCCTTTATGCGGTCCGCTACACCCTTTGTTTATTCGCTAAGTTTTAACCCGGGTATTGGCGACTATTCTTGCCTCGGGTTCCAAGGGATCTCTAAATGAGGATCCTTTTAAGCGAGTTGGTCAAAAGATTCTGGTGTACGCCTTCTTGCCTCGACCGGAAAAGATCGGTCGTTCCCACGTAAGGGGTGGGAGAAAGTTCTTTTACCTTTAGCTTTTTGTACATCAAGTGTTGGGAGCTGAGAGGACTTCGCACAAGCTGGTCCTGAGGCTTTTCTCCGTTTGGCCGCGGAACTAAGCTCCATAAGCCGCCAGCTATCGAAGGAGCCACCATAGGCCTAAGATCAGCAGGATCGCCCCAATCAGCAGAACTACGAGCCTCAACCCGATGGCCTTCCAATCTCGCGGGACCGAGCCGGCTATCTTTCCGGTTTGACCGTTCATCAACAGCCGATAATTTTGTCCTCGGTACCGAATAGTAAACATGTATACTGGTATCAAAACGAGATCCGACTCAATGCTCGTGAAGGCCGTTCGAACCCGAAGGTTCCGGTAGGTATCCCCGGGCAAGAATTCGGAGATGGCTTGGCGTTGGGCCTCCTCGAAATGTTGCACAGCTTGAGGGAAGGCATCCTCTTTGGAAAGTGAGGGATTTTCGGCCTCCCACCCTGCTAGGAATTCGGCTCGGTAGCGTTTTAAACCCTCTAAATGGAAGGGCCCGATTTCCGCCAGTTCCGCCGGGGTGAGCGTGGGGGTGGCGGGCACCAAGACTCCACTCCAAAAATGGTGGAACTTTCCCTCAAGCGGCCACCATTCCGTTTCGCGGACTTGACGAACGCGAATTTGGGGTCTTCCTCCCACAATCACTGTGTAAGTCTCTGTTCGGTACCAATGTTCCCCGATTAACGCAGACCAGACGCTTTCCGCAGAAACAGCAAAATGCCAGCAGGGGACGTAGACGCCGCGGAGTTCCCCCAATTCCAGATGGCGATAAACCTCTGCCGGTACAAAAGCACATAATCGCACATACTGCCGGATTGCTTGGTAAGCCTTTTGCGAAGGAAGAGCAAAAGGAAGAACAAATTCCGGCTGTTGGCCGGTCGGCAGCCCCGGAGTCTCGACAACAATGCTAGAGCCACAGTAACTGCAAATGTAACTTCGTTGCCCAAAATCAACCGGTACCGGAGCCCCGCAGTTTTTACAAGAAATTTCTTCCGGGACAGCTGGCTTCTGGGGACGGAAGCCTGGCTGGGGGGTGCCGCACCGGGGACAAAATTGGTCTCTCACTTCCACCGGCAATCCACAATTGGTGCAGGGGCTTGCCGGGGGATATGTATAGGAAACTGCTGATGCCTGGCTTCGGAGGGAACCTTTCGCTGCCACAAACGTGGTTATCCCTTAAGTGAACTGACGTACCCCATGCCAAAACGAAGTTGAGACTAACCCTTAATTCACCCCGCTATTTGCTCAAGTTTTGTCCCTGGGCTCAGTGGGGTAGCACTAAAAGATTCTCTCTCTGCCCCTTCCCAAAATAGAGCCGAATTTTCGCCAGCCGACGTTCCGAGAGACCCGGAACAACTCAAAGTGGCAAGGTGGATACCGAGTTTTACCAGAGAAAGTTTCTCACATCGTTCAAGGTAGACGAAGTAAGTGCCTAAGGGGACCACCTTGGGCAATCGAAGCCACGACCGTGCTGCAGTTTTTGCGACGACCTAGGTCGGGCGTGGGTAGAAGTTGTAAATCGCCTGAATAAGGCTCGGCACATCGGTGAACCTTTGGCCTGTTGCTAGGACTTGATCGAGCAGCCGCCTGGCTTCCGCCTCCGAATGACCCAGGCTTACAAGGGCCGCTAGGGTCTCCGCAAGTACCTCAGGTGGGGTCCGAGAAGGGATTTGCTCACTCAGTGCAAAAACAGATACCTTTCGGTGGAGCTTGGCCACAATCCTTTCGGCGGTGGAGGTTCCAATTCCGGGCAGGGTAGCTAAGAATTTGGCATCTTTGCTTTCGATGGCCACGGCCAAATGGTTCACCGGATGCACCATAGCTCGGAGTGCCTTGCGAAGGCCAACACCATCCACCGAGCAAAAAAGTTCGAAGAAGTCCCGATCCCTGGGAGTGAGGAATCCAATGAGCCGGGGTGTTAACCGCCCCTGCATTGGGTTTCCTTCGATGTAGTCAATGGTATGCAGGCTCACCTCCTGCCCTAAGCATTCCTGGAGTTGTCGGCGAGTATATTCGGGGACTAGCACTTCATATTCGAAGCCCCCGATCCGGATGATAGCCGCCTCCTCACTTAGAGCAACAAGCTGGCCGGTTATCCGTGTGATCATTCCTACGATCCGTCCTTAGGAAGGAACCTCACAAGATTCAGATTTTCTCGGTGTAAACCGAGACCTTTTGTCAGCCGCCAAACTCCTCCACTCATGTCGTTCCCCTTCTTTTCGGGCAATTCGAGCAAATCGGGATTTTTTCCTTGGGAGGGGATTTCCTGCCGGAAAGTACCCACAGCCCCAGGATTTTTGGACCAAGGCAAAACCTCGGCAAGACAATGCCCAGAATCACCACCTGCTAAAGATCTTTGTTTGGGAAACTCTGGAAAATTCACTCCATCAAAAAGGTAGGTGCAAAGTGTGGATAGTCTCCTGCGTTGTTTGACTACCTATTTCGTTTTTTCCCACACCGCCCGCACACCCCAGAGAAATATTTCAGGGGTTCCTTTACATTTTTGGGAAGAACATCTTGCTAATTCCTCGATCCCCAGCAAAAGAAGGAATGTGGGAAAACCTGCTGGAATCAAGCCGGGGCAGATCACAGGCCCACACTTGTTTCCCGCAAAGCAGGTTGGCCTCCCGGTCTTATCGGCTCAACACAAGTTGCACCGGAAATCCTCCGGCGTTTTTGTCCCGGGAAGATACCTCCTCACCGCCGTGCCAGAGGATTTCCCAAACTAAAGGCAGAGTGCGGCTTTCTCAAGGAGCCTTGCTCTTATGCCCCCTTGCCCGTGCGTGCCCCACGATCCACATCATCTTGTGTTCAAAGGTCAGGTCTCCCCCATTCCTCGGCCGTGGAAACGGACCGAATACTTCGCCGCTTCATCGGCCTCATTCCTGATAGCAAATTTCTTCAGAACTGGTCGATATCCGAAAGTTGCTGCTCCACTCGGTCGGCCTGCCAGGCTAGGGCTGCAAGAACACGTTTGATTTCCTCGGCGGAGAGGAACTCGGGCAACAGATTGGCCTGTAGCACCACCATCGGGCCACCACCGTCCTCCCGGATAGCAAAAGCCCCATAGGCCAGTCGGGCGTTATATCGTAACAAAGGCACCGCATATTTGCTCTGGAAAGGACCACAGACCGACCAGAAGATGACTAGGTCACGTTCGCCTTTCTGGAGGGATTCGAGCTTCGCGTGGACGACTTGTTTCCGCAGGGAGCCGACCGGAACGACGATGTCCAGTTGGTTTTCCTTTTGGGCAACCGAATAGCCTGCCGACTCGGCCACGGTGCGGACAAGAGTAAGAGGGTCTTTCGAGGGGGAGGAATCGGTTTGGTCGGTCAAATCGACCGGCACCACCCCCGGAATAGGGCCGGGGGGCTCTCTCTGCGGATAGCCGACGGGACCGGGGGCTGAAGCTGGGCCGGGGCTTGGGGCCGAGCCTCCACCCCCGGGGCCTGGGCCTTGGCCTCCTGAGGGTGCCATGCCACCACCGGCTGATGGGGGCTGCTGTTGGGCCATTGCTTGCTGAATCATTCCGGGCAGCATCATTCCGAAGCCGGCTCCCATCCCCATGGCCATGGCACCTCCCGCGGGGCCCTGAGCTTCCGCCATACGGGGAATGCTTTGGGCCATCTGGTACCGCGTGTAAGCGGTCAGATCTCCGACGGCCGCCATGGCCCCCCGGGCATCGATAGCTCGTTGGACTTCCTCCGGCGGGGTAATTGCGTTGATGAACAAGTCCACTAGTTCAAGCCCATACTGGGCGAATTCCTCCGCAACTCGGGCCCGAGTGGCGGCCGCTATGGCATCATACTGCCCCGGCAGATCGAGAATCCCAGTCTGAACCGAACCCAATACATCTGCTAGCCGTGCAACGATCAGGTCCCGCAAATAGCTCGTCACCTCTTCTGTAGTGTATTTCCCCTGGGTACCGACTAGGGTGTTTACCAACAGAGGGGCATCGAAGACTCGAAAAGAGAATTTCCCAAAACTCCGTAGCCGAACCACCCCAAACTCCCTGTCGCGGAAGGCAATAGGCTGTTTGGTGCCCCATTTCTGATCTATGAATGTCTGTTTACCGATAAAGTACACCACACATTGAAACGGCGATTTCTCCCAGGGGATGGTTAACAGCCGGGTTATCAGCGGCAGGTTTTGCGTGGTGAGTGTATATCGGCCCGGACCAAAACGGTCCATAGCTTTCCCATCGCGGAAGAAAATGGCCTCCTGATTCTGCTGCACAATGAGTTGAGCCCCGTATTTGATATCCGCTGACCCCTGTGGTGGAATTCTTTGAACTAAGGACCGGCCGGACTCGTCAAAGAATTGAATGACTTCTAAACGAATTCCCATGAGGATGACTCCCTGGTCGGATTGTGATCAAGGGCTGCAAGAGATCCGGATTTTACGCTTTAACCAAGGTTCAAGTTCAAAGCCTCGGACCACCTAAGCTGTTATTCGCATTGTGTCCGAGTCGCCGTCGTGGCAAGCTGCCGGCGAAGGCTGCAAATACCGAAACCGTTCACGCAAAAAAGTCGGCCGGACAAAGGCTGGTTCGCTCATAGAATCATCCGGCAAATTCTTGAGTTTTAAGACGGTTGATGTAAATCCCTCCCGAAGCCATCGGTTTCGAGCAACCATCGAAACATAATCGCCTTACACAATGGCACACAGTTAACCCCAGAAGTAGTTGGGACCCTCGTTTCGCTTAACCCGGCCCACTACGAAAGCCACAAATAACCTGCCTTCTCCATGCTTCTTGCCCAAAAGTCCGTAAAACACTGTGCCCAAAAAGCCCCCGCTTCTTTTCGAATTTCGCGTTTCCTCAAAGGCATCAGACACTCCGAGGTTCGGCTCCTCCGACGGGGAGCTGTTGGTGTTCGACCAGCCCGAGAGTCCGATCCGTGATGCTTCCAAAGTCTGCTCCGAAGCGAGCCACGTGGGAACACACATAAACGGCACGTTATTTGGGGTCACCAGAGGAACCGCTTTGTATGTCCAATTTCCAGCCGTGGTGCGCGGGGAATTCAATCGATTCCTTCGAGGATGTGGGTCCGTGCATCCCATCGGCGTTCCAAGATTTCGATTTCGTCTAGGACCGTACTAATTTGTTCCGCTCCCAAATTTGCGGGCTGCCAAGACTCGATTTTTTGACTGAGGGTCTCAATCTGCTGCATTAATGCTAGGTCGTGCTCGTAAACGCGATCTAAGAGGCGTTCGTCCACTCGGACATAGTCGAAGAAGCCACTATAGCCGGCCACAGCCCCTTCAATTCGGCCTAACAGAGTGTCCAATCGCCCCCGAACCCGGTCGATTTGCGGCAAGATCGTAATTCTCCTGGCTTCTAATAGATCTCGGGCCAGCCGATCGGTAACTCGCTTGCATTGGCGAATTCGATCGCCCATCCATGTTCGCAGAAGCCGATCGCTTTCTCGACGGTATTCCTTTTCCAAATAGCCCCGAAAACCCGGAATATACCGGAGGATTGTCTCTATCCAGTTCCGGTGTCGCATATGCTCGCGAGGTTCGGGCATAGAAGATATCCTTCGCCTTAAGAAATTGGGATCCACATGATTTCAACTGAATGGGTGAGAGACACCTCCCCACTTCGAGGACAGCTTATTTCCGTGGGAACAATTAATCCCCGCAAATTTTAGATCCCCGAAACCTGCTTGTCTTTACCCCGTTTCTGTCCGTTCATGCCTACGAGGTTCAGAAGCCCGATATTCTCCGCACGGGGATTGTGTGGACGATTGCCTTGCCCAGTTTCTTGGGCAAAGGTTCTCTTTCTTCGAGAGGGTGAGTCCTTTGAGGCAGCCCTGTACTCTAGTTCAACCAGTCTTTTGGGTTGGCCGATTCCTGCCATTCAAACGTCAATAATGGTATTAAATCGTCACTAACCGATGGCAAATTACGAACTTCTAGATAATTGAAGCCCTTACGGGTTGGTCGCGGCTGTGTTTCTGTGTTCGTGAGTCTTGTGCTCAAACGTTGCGAGAATTACAGATTATCGAGCGGTTCCGGGCTAATATTTCAGGTGTTCCATTAATCACACTTTCTCGCCTGGTCCTAGAGGGCTTCCTTCTTCGGACAAGGTTGCCTGAGCTATCCGATAGCGAGCGGGAACCACGCTGCTGGCCAAAACCCCTATCGATAAATAAATTTGCATCAGGGCATCCACGGTCATTTCCACGGGGAAAACCGATTCTTTTGGAGCAAAGATAATACCTCCGCTCATGGGCAAAGGGGAGGTGGGCACATAGACAATCACACACTCGGAACCGTTCAGTCGAAATGTCTGGTCCGATACCTGTAAACCAAGAAGTCCCACCCCGGATTTATCGCCGAACTGGCAGTACACCACCCGGGCAGTTTCCAAGTGGTCCGCTTTGTCGCGACCGATCAGCCGGACAACCTGGGCTGCAGAGTTATACACCGAGCCAAACAAAGGGATTTGGCTTATTACCCGATTCAGCAGCTCCGCCATTCGTTCACGACCGAATGTGCTGGCCACCGTCCCCACGCCCCAGATCCCCACAAGGATAATCGACCAACCCACAAGGAGTGCCAGTGGCTCGGCTACAAACCTAACTCCAAGCTGCTGCATGGTTGCTCCCAAGGCACTGCCAGGTCCGAGAAAATTGAGCAAAACTCTTCCTACCCATCCCAGGATTGCAACAGTAATCACGAGGGGCAAAACCAGAATCAGCCCGGTGATAAAGTTGCCCACAATTCCGGATGTCCATAGCCAACTGAAGGCCTTTTTCATAGGTTCCTCCTCGCCACTAACAACCCTGTTCTCCTGAACACAATCAGAAGGCCCTGCCAACAAAGATCAAACGGTTGTGGCAGAATAAGTCAGGAGAATTTTTTGGGGAGAACGACTCCGAAAAGACCAACTTTTCTGGGATTTCACTCCGAATGCTCTTGAACATGCGTTCGACCAACTTAGCCCAGATCAATTGTGTCCCACTTGCCTGCATGCGGAAAGAGTTTGCACAAGGGATTGGTTTGATCTTGGTGAAGGCCCAATATTTAGAACTGTTCCTCGGGCAAAATGGATCCCTTTGTACTGGCTAAATTAGAGCGAGTGAAAGGCAGAGCTTGAAGGAATGAAGACCTGCGTCAGGAAAAGACCGATGTTGCCAACTTTACTCTTGGGACTAACCCCCTCAAGGTTTTCCTTCCCGGGGAGGACGTCCCCGCATCCTCGACCAGGCTATTTTCCCTTGATCAGAGTTGATATTTCTTAATCTTTCGATAGAGCGTCCGCTCCCCGATGCCCAAAATTCGTGCTGCTTCTTCTCGATTACCACCCGTTAATTTCAAAGTCTCCGCGATAAAGAAACGTTCGATTTCATCCAGCGATTTTCCTAGAAGTTGTTCGATGCCGCGAGGATCGGTGGATCCTCCCCCGGGGTGAGCCGCCGAAACACTTGCCATCGAGACATCCGCCGAAATCCCTGTCTGGGCCGATGGAGAACCGGCCAATGACGGTACAGTGGGTGTGCCTAAAGCACCATCGGGCCGTTCCAGAAGTTCTTCCGGGAGGTCGTCGATATCGAGGACTCCGTCGTAATCGACCACAATCATGCTCTCAATAACATTCCGCAGTTGGCGGACATTGCCCGGCCAATCGTAGCTCATGAATTTTTTGCGAACGGCGGGGGAAATGGCCCGAATCGTCTTTCCATGGCGTTTTCCGAGAAGTTTGATAAAGTGATCCACCAGAACTGGGATGTCCTCTCGCCTTTCCCGAAGGCTGGGAAGCCGGATGGTCACCACTTTTAGGCGATGGTACAAATCGCGGCGAAATTGACCCGCTTCGATTGCTTTCTCCAAATCCTGATTGGTGGCCGAGATGATTCGCACGTTCACTTTGATGGGATCGTTGGAGCCGACCCGGGTGATCTCCCCTGTTTCCAGCACCCGCAGCAGTTTGATTTGGGTGGTCAAAGGCATATCGCCCACTTCGTCTAAGAAAAGAGTTCCCCCGTTGGCATACTCGAATTTGCCTACCCTGTCGCTTGTGGCATCGGTGAAGGCCCCCTTAACGTGCCCAAAAAGTTCGCTTTCGAGAATGTTCTCGCTTAAGGCGGCACAATTGAGTGCAACAAATGGCTTGTTTCGCCGGGGGCTATTTTGATGGATTGCTTGGGCGACCAATTCCTTGCCCGTCCCGGTTTCGCCCAGAATAAGCACGGTGGCATTGGTGGGGGCAATTCGCTTGAGCCGTTCGATCACTTCCCGCATCTGCGGGCTGTTGCCGATGACTCCCTCGAAGCCGAAGCGTTCGTCCAGGCGACGGTTTAGTTCCAAATTGGCCCGACGGAGACGGACATTTTCCGCAGCTTTTTCCGTCACCGCCCGCAATTGAGCCATGTCCAAGGGCTTCAAAAGATAGTTGAACGCCCCTTGCTGCATTGCCGCCACTGCCGAAGGGATTGTTCCGTGGCCGGTGATCAAAATCACCTCCGAATCCGGCAGTGTCTGCTTGGCATGGGCCAAGATTTGCAGCCCGTCCATGTCGCTCATTACCAGGTCGGTGATGATCACGTCATAGTTACCGTTTTCGATAAGTCGGGCACCTTCTTTTCCGGAGGTAGCCACATCGCAGGAGAAGCCAGCCCGTTCGAGGACCTCCGCCACGGCCGCCGCATGGCTTTCGTCGTTATCAATTACCAGCACGTCCACAGGCGGGGTCTTCCGGGTGTCCGTTCGGGAAAGTTCCTTGGATGGTGCACTCATCGTTGGGGAAAGTTTCCTCTCTGAAACAAACAAAACGACAAAAGCCCGTCTTCCTGGGATGTGAGTTTCCGTTCGGAGCGGTAACTAGCTGGTCGAAAACTCTGCCGCTTAGGTTGCCTTCTTGCGGGTCTGCAACCACTGTCCGCTCTTTGAAGGACAGTTCGTAGCCCGGCAATACCTCACCCTAAACCTGCAATACCCGCGGAATCTTCCAATTTAGGTAGACTTCCCGGAGAATCGATTTTGGCTCGTCCGATTTGTACCTCTAATGCCGGCCTCACTTCGAGGGGCTCGTGGAGGCTAACTCCGGACGAAGCTTTCGAGGTCCGTGGGCCCCGGAGCCCTGTTTGTCAGCTGTCCGTACTTGGCTTTCGCGATTTAGTTGGCTTTGGAATCGTCCGGAATCATAGGGGGAAAAATGGGGAACTTTTTTGCGGTACCCTCTCGGAGGGTATAAAACGCCCAGTCAGAAGGATTTTCCCCCCTCTTCGACGAACCGGGTCTTCGGGGCCCCACAGTAACCTTTTCCGGAGGGCCACGAGTTTGCTCCGAAGTTAGCGAGGCCTCAGATCAAATATCGTACGACCGGAAGACGGGAAGAGGAACAGGCCTCGGCCTTCGGACCAAGAAAAGGGGCCCAAATAACTGCTGAATTGGGATTTTCTTGGGCGGGGATGGCTCCGCGGCATCCTATTTTTCAGACATTCAGTGGAGAACCCCATAAGAGCTGGACCCCGAAGGCAGCCCGTTGGGCTACTCGGAAGTTTTCCGGAAAAGGCTCTTGTGCACGTGATTGCAGAGGCCCCTTATGTCTGTGTTAGCCGGCAATAGTTCCCCGATATTGCCTATCCTTCTCACCCCTTGCATAGCGGCTGAGGTATTGTGCCCCAGCTCCAGGGAGAATGGACCTGAATATTACCCCTCCGTCCGCCCAAGACAGATCCAAGCGAATCGGCGGATACCTTTTGGCTTTACGCGACGGGCCAAGGCTTCCGGCAGGACTACTCCGCGGGAAGTTCCAATCGTTCTTGCGGAGTTTCGGCAGGAATACATCGAGGGGCCGGCAGGCGGATCGTGAACTGCGTTCCCGTCCCCACCTGGCTACGGACCTCAATAGTTCCCCCATGGCCTTCAATGATTCGTTTGGCGGTCGGTAGTCCCAGCCCGGAACCTCCTTTCTTCGTAGAGAAAAAAGCCTCGAAGATATGCTCCAGGGTATGTTCGTCCATGCCGCACCCTGTATCGATGAGCTCCAAGGCTACCCCCTCGGGGGTCCGATAGGTCCGGACTACCAATTGTCCCCCGTTGGGCATGGCCTGTTCTGCGTTGATGATAAGGTTCGAGAGGGCAGACTCGAACGCCTCCCGGTCCAGCAGGACAAGCGGCAAGTCGCTTGCCAGATAATCGATGACCTCGATACCCGCTTGCTGGAGTTTCGCCTTGTATAAATCTAAGATCTGGCGAACCACATGGTTCAAATCACTTGGCTGAAAGTGATACCGCCGAACCTTGGCGAAATCCAGAAAGTTATCCAGTAACTCTTGCAGACGCTGACACTCCCGCTGAACAACCCGGATCTTCGCCAACGCCCGTCTTTCTTTCGGAGACTCCGGGTTGGCGAACTCCTCCGCCAGCAAATCCATGTTGAGCCGAATGGTGGATAAGGGGTTCTTGATTTCATGGGCCAAACCGCCGGCCAGGCGAGCAATTTCCGTATATCGATCGATTAACTGTTGGTTCAGCCGCTCTAAGTCTAAACCGGTCGAATCATTTAAGGTGGGATTAGTCATGGTTTGAATCAGGCCTTAAGGAGGTGTTGCCAGGAAAGTAAGTCAAGCCCCCGAACAAGTTCGAACGGAACAACCACCCGGAACTTACCGTTCCAAGTCCCGGGGATACTTTTTTAACGTTGCTTTTTGCGGAATGGTTCTGCCGGCACTTACCTTCCCGGCGTCTACTTCGTTCCACAGCCTTTTCACACCCCGCGGGGATAATATCTGATGGCCGAACAAATCAGGTAGGTATCTAGGTATTAAGGCATGCCAGGATAATGGACATGGGTCGTACTATTCTGTACCGACCAAAATTTTCGGTAATTCTGTTCACTAAGCCTTGATGTTTCCAAAAGTTGGCCCGCGGGAATGAAGTCTTCGGGAAGGTTAAATCGGGCTTCAACCGGTCTTCGCCCGGGGCCGAGGTCGTCAAAACTATGGAGCCGACGGACCAGGCAATCCAAGGTGCCCCAGGAAAAAAGCCAATTGATTGGAATTTAAGAGCTAGGATCGTCGGCCCCGTTCTTCTTTTCCTGCGGAGCCAGAGCTTTGCTGCTGTTGCTGCTTTTTTTGTTGGGCTGCCAACTCCCTCATCGCGATCCGTCTACTCAATTTGATCCGATCCTGGTCGTCGATGGCGATGACTTTTACCTGCACCTTATCTCCCACCTTGCACACGTCACTCACATTGGTGACGTAACCGTCGGCCAGCTCGCTGATGTGGCAAAGACCATCGCGGCCGGGGAGAATTTCGATAAAGGCCCCAAAATCTTTGATACTCGTTACCCGGCCCTCGTAGATCTTGCCCACTTCGACCGTTGCCGTCAGGCCCTGCACCTGTCGAAGGGCTTCTTGAGTTGCTTCCTCACTGCCGCCAGCGATGGTCACCGTACCATCATCCTGGATTTCGATAAGGGTATCGGTTGCTTCCTGGATTTGACGAACGGTCTTGCCTCCCGGCCCGATGAGGAGGCCGATCTTGTCCGGATCGATCTTCGTTCGCACCACCCGCGGAGCAAATTCCGACAATTCGGTTCGGGGCCGAGGAATTGCCGCAAGCATCTTCCGCAGAATCTCCATTCGAGCTTGACGAGCCTGCTCCAAGGTGGCCCGGACAATCTCGTGATCGATCCCCCGAATCTTCAAATCCAACTGGATTCCTGTCACCCCATTAGGGGTTCCCGCCACCTTAAAGTCCATATCCCCGTAGTGGTCCTCATCCCCGATGATGTCGGTCATGAGGACCCACCGATCTTCCTCCTTTACCAAACCAATAGAAACGCCGGCCACAGGACTAGTGATAGGCACTCCGGCGGCCATGAGGCCCATTGTGGCCCCGCATACCGTGGCCATGGAGCTCGAACCATTCGACTCCAGAATGTCCGAAATCACTCGGATGGTGTACGGGAATTGGTCGGGATCCGGGAGGACAGCCTTCAAGCTCCGCTCCGCTAGTGCTCCATGGCCAATTTCCCGTCGTCCCGGGCCACGACTAGGTCGGCAGTCCCCCACAGAAAATGGCGGAAAATAATAATCCAACATGAATTTCTTGAAGATGTCCTCCTCCATGAGGCCGTCGACTTTTTGCTCATCCTTTGTGGTCCCGAGGGTCACCGTGATCAGTGCCTGCGTTTCTCCTCGTTGGAATAAAGCTGATCCGTGGACTCGAGGAAGCACATCTACCTTGCAAACGATCTCTCGGAGATCGGTGAGTCCCCGGCCATCCGGTCGTTTACCTTCCAAGATCAAATCCCGGACAACGCGACGTTCCAATTCTGCCCAGGCCCGCTCGAATTTCTCCACCTCCCCCAGCATTTGGGGGGAGACCTCCGTGAAAAGCTCGGCGATGGCTCGATCTTTCAATGCATTGACCGCCTCGGCACGGGCCTGTTTGCCCGGAGTTTGTTTTGCCTCCCGAAGGGCATCGTAATAACGTTCTCGCAGCCGCTCGAACCACTCCCTACTGGGAGGTTCCGGAATCGGGTTCTTTGCCGGCTGGACTCGTTCCACAAGTTCCTGGTGGGCCTCGCAAAGAATCCGGACATAATCATGGGCAACCTGGATGGCCTCCGCCATTAAATCTTCGGGTATCTCGTGGGCGAATCCCTCGATCATCGTCACCCCCGTGGGGGTTCCGGACACCACAAGATCTAGTTCGCTCACCGTCTCCAGCTGTTCGTGCGTGGGGAACGGAACAAACTTCCCATCCACGTACCCCAAGCGAACCGAAGCCACCGGACCAAGGAAGGGGATTGGGGAAACGGCCAGGGCAGCGGAGGCCGCGTTCATGGCCAGCACGTCGCCATCGGTTTGCCGGTCACTAGCCAAGACCAATGCTTGGATCTGAACTTCGTCAAAGAAATAATCGGGGAACATGGGTCGGATGGGGCGGTCGATTAGCCGAGAGGTGAGAATCTCTTTTACTGTAGGTCGACCCTCCCGTTTGTAGAATCCGCCCGGGAATTTTCCGGCGGCCGCAAACCGCTCTCGGTAGTCGCAAGTTAACGGAAGAAAATTCACCCCGAGTTTGGCCGGGGCGGTAGTCACGGCTGCCAAAACTACCGTCTCCCGGTAGCCCACCAAGCAAGCTCCAGCGGCCTGCTTGGCCAGCTCGCCCGTCTCGATCCAAAATGTGCTATCCCCAATCTGACGCTCTACTCGTACTTTCAAGGTTGGACTCCCGATTTTGGTAAAAAGCTCTTCAGTTCGATTCTGCCTTCAGCCCTGTCCGACTCAAAAAACCGAGGAATTGGGAAACCGTAACTTAATACCCGTCCAATTTTCATTTTGCGGCCGACATCTGTCCAAAAGAAGCCCCGGTTTTGTCCGGTCTAAATCAACCTGCCCGCAATTTTCTTTATCAGCTTTCTGAATTTTCAAGCTGGATTGGTTGAAATCTCAGTGACGATGTGATGTTCGAGGA
>Ga0272449_1001210_pt1 | contig 27394 bp, 17 predicted proteins | sample YNPCB0241_FD_198679 | JGI IMG/M metagenome (GOLD analysis project Ga0272449, IMG submission 198679) | Hot spring sediment microbial communities from Yellowstone National Park, WY, United States - YNP-CB-024-1 | ecosystem: Environmental > Aquatic > Thermal springs > Hot (42-90C) > Sediment... | reverse complement strand
GAACAACCGCACCAGTACGAGGATCAATCTTCTTCTGCAACTCCTCAAACGTGCAAGCAACCTGCTCAGTATGAACATGCAGAACAGGAGTATACCCAGCAGCAATCGCCGTAGGATGCCTAATCACAATAATCCTGCCGATAAAACTCTTCGCAACAGTAGGCGGATTATCAGGATACCCAATCACATTACCCCTCCTCAACTCCTCCTTCGACAAACCCTTAACAGCCATACCAATATTATCACCAGGCTCAGCCTTCTCAAGCTGCGTATGATGCATCTCAATAGTCCTAACCTCACCAACCTTATCAACAGGCCTCACAACAATCCTCGAATTAGGCTTCAAAACACCAGTCTCAACCCTACCAACAGGAACAGTCCCAACACCAGTAATAGTGAAAACCTGCTGAATCGGAATCCTCAAAGGCTTATCAATAGGCCTAGGCGGAGGCTGAAACAGGTCAAAAGCCTCAATCAAAGTCGGACCCTTATACCAAGGCATCTTCTCACTAGGCTTAACAAGATTATCACCAGTCCACCCGCTAATCGGAATAATAGGAATCGGATACTTCTCAAGATTAAACCCAATACGACGCAGCAAATCCTCAATACCCTTCTTAACCTCAAGAAAACGCTCCTGACTCCAGTTCACCGAAGGATCATCCATCTTATTAACACCAACAACAATCTGGCGAACACCAAGAGTAAACAAGAGAAACGCATGCTCAGTCGTCTGACCCTCAGGACTCGTACCAGCCTCAAACTCACCCCTCTTAGCAGAAACAATCAGCAAAGCACTATCAGCCTGACTAGCACCAGTAATCATATTCTTCACGAAATCACGATGCCCAGGAGCATCAATAATAGTATAGTAATACTTCTTCGTCTCAAACTTAACATACATCGCGTCAATAGTAACACCCCTCTCACGCTCCTCCTTCAAACGATCCAGCACCCAAGCAAACTTGAAAGTATCACCCAGACCAGTCTTCGCCGACTCCTCCTCCAACTCCTTCATCTTCCTCTCATCAACATACCCCGTCAAATACAGCAAATGACCAGTAGTAGTACTCTTGCCGTGATCGACGTGTCCGCAAACGATGAGATTCAGGTGTGGTTTGCTTGACGAACTCATTTTTCTTTCCTCCTTCTGTCTCCTTAGCTTTGGAGAGGTGTATTTAAGGTTTAAGTTTTTCAGGAGGGTGGTATGGTTTGCCGCGTGTTTCTACGGGTTTTTTGGATGTTTTTCGAGGATGTTTGTGTAATATGTTTAGCGCGTCCGCTTTCTTTCAATTCTCTTCACTGAAATTCAAAGTTTTAGATAAGAAGGTAGCGCACGCTACATGCTAATACATGGTATCTTAACAAACTATAAGTTTTTCCTTTGAATCGCGACTAGTATTCTTGCTAATGTGTGCTGTAAATAATTTCCAGGGTTCAGCCTTATTGTTTTATGTTTAAGTGCAAAGACTTATATTTAATGCCTTGTTGTTTAATTGTAATGTCTAGTCCAGAGGCTTTCTACTGTCCTTATTGCGGTGAAGCTGTAGGCCCTAATGATGCTTTCTGCAGTTATTGTGGCAGGCAGTTGCCTCAACAAGGTTTCGGGTAAGCCCGGTCAAATGGTCAAGCCTACTCCTCATATGCCGTTTCATCGGGTTAAGAGGAAAACCAGAATTGAGGTTCCTCAAGGAAGGGTTGGTGACGAAAAAGGGGAATGGCTGGAAAGATACGTGCAGCAGATATTTGACGCCGCTGGATTCGAGACGGAGCGGGATATGATTGTTCCGGCGAGCACAGGCTCCGCCAAGCATGAGATCGATGTTTTAGCTGGGTCTTCGGAGGGAAACATAGTTGTTGAGTGTAAGGACATGAATCATATCCGAAGATAATGGTGTAGCGTGCTTAATGACGATGTTGCGTTTCGACGCTAGTAGTCTTCCTTCGCTAGGAACCGGGGAAAAGGATCCCACAAAAAACATGCGCTTTTTTCAACTCCTAACCAGGCTTGATGTTTCTATTTAAACACCTGTCTTTTTAACACGCGTAAAAAAAAAATAAAAACCATTTTTAATTCTTACTCCCGGGGGTGAAGAGTAATGGAAAAACTTCAGCTAGTAAAACGAAGCGTTGGAGAAGCCTCGCAGCCGCCGGGCGAATACTTTGACCCTCTAGACTTAGGCAGGATAGTGGTTCTTAACGCTGGTCAGAAATGGTACGGCCTTGTTTTAGAAACTAGTTTCGAGAAGAGTGTTGTAAGGAGGCTTGGCGAGATCGCTGAGGACGCCGGGATCGTAATAAGGTTCATCCAGGTTTCAATGACCGAGCCCTCCGAACAGCTCGCGAAGGCGATTGTCTTCCTGGATTTCTCGAACACAAGCATCACGCCTGAGGAGGCTCTGAGGCTCGTCAGGAAGCAGCGTTTCGTCAAGAACGCTCACCTAATAACTCCGAATTCCGTGGGAATCCTTTACGACGACCATTTCTTCCCACTCGTCATAAGCGGGAGGAGGGCAGTAATATTTAGGAGGAGGGTCTACGAAAACCTGTTTAACGGAATCAGGGAGAAGTTTGGGACAGCCGGGGAAGCGATGCTCTACTACCAGGGCTACGCCGTAGGGCAGAGAATGTGCCAAGCATACAGGGAGGACCATGGCCTAAAGGATCCAAGGGAGCTGGCGGAGCTCCTCATGATGGATGCTAGAACATTAGGCTGGGGAATACTGGAGTATGCAGAGATCAATCCTGAAGCAGGAGAAGCAACGGTACGCGTCTACCAAAGCTACGAGTGTGAAACAGGAAAGGGGAGTGAGAAACCCTACGGACACTTCACCAGGGGGATCCTAGCAGGCTTCTTCGCAAACATATTCGAAAAGGAAGCTAAAGCCGTCGAGACAAAATGCATAGCGACAGGAGACCCGTACTGCGAATACGTGATAAAAACATAGTTAAAAATTTCTTTCTCCATTATTCATACACATCCGCCTTATTACGATTTTTAAGAAGCATTAAGAGTTCCAACACTAATTCCCCTACAATACTCGACAGTTTTCATGAGCGCCCAACGCTCTACGCGTATACGTCACTCTAGAGGAAATATGGTGCTTGACTTAAACATTCCCGGGAAAACTGTTTGGCGCGTGTTAAGAAAACATGAGATAATGTCCTCCTTCAGACATTTCTAGGCATGTATTCTAATTGTCTTTCAATTCTCTTTGTCCGGAGAGGACCGTTGCCGGGGTAATTCAACCACTGTTTTTCTGAACGCCTCGTAATCTTCAGGTATGCGGAATATTAGGCATGCTGTTTGATCCATAGTGTTAAGGGAGACGTATTTTTCACTTCTTCCAATCTTTCCAGCGTGTGCTAAGCAATGTTTTTATGTTTCCTGCATGGGTTTTCTTAATGTGGAGAGGAAGCTGAATATCCTTGTTACGTTATTTCTCTTCCTAAGCATTCTGATGCCAATATTGCAGGTAGCTTTTGTGCAGGCGAGTCCGAAGGAGATTCACGTTTACTCTGGACAGAGCCTTTACACTGCTGTTTCTAATGCGATGCCTGGCGACACGATAGTTATTCATGAAGGCATATACTGTGAGAACTATTTGATTGTCAGGAAACCTCTTAAAATTATAGGAGCCGACAGAGATAGGGTAATACTAGATGGAAAGGGGCTGGGTGGGTTTGGGATTTACGTGGTTGGAACTAAGAATGTTGAAATAGCGAATCTTACGATTAGGAATTTCGGAGTTGACAATATTGCTATCTCCGGCTATAGGATTTCAGGAATCTCAATAGTTAATTCGGAGAATATTCTGGTTAGGAACTGCCACCTGTATAATGATACTTCGATGTCTGCAGGCTTGGCACGGGGAAGTACTATAGGTGTGTACAGCTCGTCAAACGTAACCATAGTAAATTGCATCATACACCGCAGCGAATGTGAAGCAGTTGGAATTTTTAGCTCAAGCAAATGCTTAGTGGCAAACTGCGAGATATCTAGGTCTTCCGTAGGAATAGTTCTATCATCGTCTACTGAAACCACGATAATGAATTGCAGTATAACTGATTACTACTTGCCACTAGGGGAGAATCCTTTTCACGGCGTCGAAGCGGGCATTCAACTTGTTGGTTCAAAAAACAACTTGATAACGGGTTGTAGTATTTATAGAAGCATTATTGGTCTCGTCTTCGACAGGTCTCCAAACAATACTGTAAAAGGCTGCTGCGTCAACAAAACATTATACGGGATTCAGTTTTTCTATAACAGTTCAGACAATACTGTATTATTCTGTAATCTTCTCAACAACAGTAGAGCTATCGAGGTGTATTGGTCTCAAGGGATTAACGTTCATTACTCCAACATCTATGGGAATAGGCATGGAGTGAAGAGCGGTACGATGGTTAACGCTACTCATAATTGGTGGGGTGATCCTAGCGGTCCTTATCATGAATCCAAAAACCAGAAGGGTAAGGGGGATAAGATTGACGCTGATGTTTTATTCGAGCCTTGGCTAACTTCCCCTTTTGAAAAGACGCGTGAAACTGAAAATAACTTTTCTACGATTATGGGGATGATTACAATAATCATATTTGTTGCAATAACACTAGTAGCCGTAGCCTTCTTAAAGAGGAAGCAAGCTCGTTAAGCGCGTAGGGCGTGCCTTAAGTAACGCGAAGCATCACTGGCAAGGTATGCATAATGCTGTTCCAGAGAAAAATTAAAGTATCGTGATCCTGTCTCGAAGCGTTGGAGCAGCATGGAGGGGAGTGAAGACGAGGCGCGTGAACACTGGCTTGAAACCTATTCTTCACTCTAGCGCGCGCTGCTCGCCTGGCTTAGTGAATGTTATACCTTCCTTCAATTCTCTTTACTGAGATTTGTTGAAATGTTTGAAAGCTTTAAGGTTGTTCCTTATGAAACTTTCAATTCTCTTTACTGAGATTCGAGGAGCAAGCGCGCGAGCAGTTGGCTCGGATAGAACTTTCAATTCTCTTTACTGAGATTCAGGAGAGCCGAGCGATTACATTAATCCGTTGATCTACTTCTTTCAATTCTCTTTACTGAGATTCCATGGCCGAGGATTTTGTGGACCGGGGGGTTAAGAAATATCTTTCAATTCTCTTTACTGAGATTCATTCCTCGAGATTGGGTTCGTCAGGAAGATACGGGTAAACGAGAGCTTTCAATTCTCTTTACTGAGATTCGCCGCTCAGTCGAGAAACGTTAATGGAGTTTATGTTATCTTTCAATTCTCTTTACTGAGATTCCCCGCAAATAAACATAGCTGACTTGAAGAGGTTTAGGGAGCCTTTCAATTCTCTTTACTGAGATTCATGATATGCTCTTCATGCCGGCGATAGCAAGACGAGGAAGACTTTCAATTCTCTTTACTGAGATTCCACGACATGTTGGGGCATATCATAGGTATTCCTTGTATTCCTTTCAATTCTCTTTACTGAGATTCAAGAAAGCAATTGAACAACTAGAGAAGGAGAAGGAGAACACTTTCAATTCTCTTTACTGAGATTCTTACTATACTCTAAGACTACTCTCTAACAATAATAACTTTCAATTCTCTTTACTGAGATTCGTTAAACCTGGTACCAGGGTTCAGGTAACATCAGGTTACTTTCAATTCTCTTTACTGAGATTCTGAATATTGAGACACTAAGGACTTGGATATCTTTCACTTTCAATTCTCTTTACTGAGATTCTCCATAGAAAATGCTCTATCCGTCCTTGAGGATAGAAGCTTTCAATTCTCTTTACTGAGATTCGATATTGAGTTCCACTCGCTAGCCATAAGCATGTCCCCACTTTCAATTCTCTTTACTGAGATTCTCCAGCTTCAACTATACCCACTGGCATGCGTGTGTAACTTTCAATTCTCTTTACTGAGATTCGCAAGTATTATCCATGGATAGGGAAGGTGTTGGTTAACTTTCAATTCTCTTTACTGAGATTCAAATAAGGGGAAACGTGCATATAGTATGCGGAAAGAGAACTTTCAATTCTCTTTACTGAGATTCGGATTCTTCGCAGGTGATGATACAAGTCTAGTTATGTACTTTCAATTCTCTTTACTGAGATTCATTCTATTGGGTTGCAGTCCAGGGCTGATAAAGAGAGTGATACATCTTTCAATTCTCTTTACTGAGATTCTCAACAAATCAACATTTGCTACTTGATGCCGATAACACTTTCAATTCTCTTTACTGAGATTCTGCACGCTTAACCCCTGTTGATAAGGATGCAGCACTGTTTAACTTTCAATTCTCTTTACTGAGATTCCAGGCCTGCCGCCTAGGCCTGCTGGAAGGTACACGCTTCACTTTCAATTCTCTTTACTGAGATTCTATGCAACATGTCCCAACTGTAGAAAGCTTAACAGGGTTAGACTTTCAATTCTCTTTACTGAGATTCATTGTGCGGATGAGCTGGCGAAGATGAACTGGTGGATGGCTTTCAATTCTCTTTACTGAGATTCATCTAACAGTCATGTTTCCCACCCTTGAGAAAAAGAGTTACTTTCAATTCTCTTTACTGAGATTCCTCTTTTGACTAAAACTAGAGCGTATGAAATTTACTTAAGTCTTTCAATTCTCTTTACTGAGATTCAAAGGAGGGGGAGTATTCTCCCGACCTTTACATAGTCTTAGACTTTCAATTCTCTTTACTGAGATTCATGTAGAAGCCCTAGAAACCTTTAGAACTGTTCACATAGTTAGACTTTCAATTCTCTTTACTGAGATTCCTGGGGTGTTGGGGGTGGTGGAAGCTCGCTGGGAGGCGTCGTCTTTCAATTCTCTTTACTGAGATTCCACGTTCTTCCACTCGTAGAAGCCCTCGACCTTGAGGCCCTTTCAATTCTCTTTACTGAGATTCCCTAGAGCAGGCGAGGGAGAGGGTTAAGAAGGCGGCAGAAACTTTCAATTCTCTTTACTGAGATTCGGGAGAGAGATAACCTGGTAAGCCTTGCTTCCCCTTCGCCTTTCAATTCTCTTTACTGAGATTCTCTGGAGCCAGGGCTCTAAGCTCTACACCAGTGACTACACCTCTTTCAATTCTCTTTACTGAGATTCTTGAAACCGCGTTCAAGCTCTTCGGCGCGAGCATAAGGGCTTTCAATTCTCTTTACTGAGATTCTGGAGAGGGAGGATGGACTAAGAGGCTCAGAGTCGTGTACTTTCAATTCTCTTTACTGAGATTCCCTAGCGATAAGCCCCCCTTCCTATACCGGGTTTCTAAACTTTCAATTCTCTTTACTGAGATTCAAGCAGCCTTCCCAGGGCTTCCCATAGCAGTCGAAAACCCTTTCAATTCTCTTTACTGAGATTCCCTATACGGTGAGCCAAGGTAGGAAAAACCTTGATGAAGACTATGCTTTCAATTCTCTTTACTGAGATTCATGCTTTTTCCAATGGTTTCCCCATAACCCTCTTAAAGGACTTTCAATTCTCTTTACTGAGATTCAGAGCAATAAGGGCTTTTCAGAAGATTCTGAGAGAAAACTTTCAATTCTCTTTACTGAGATTCAGATTCCTCGGTCAGGATGGTCTCCGTTTCAGACCACTCCCATGTTGCTTTCAATTCTCTTTACTGAGATTCGGGCAAAGCCAAAAACTCACCGCCTGAAGGTGGAGGGACTTTCAATTCTCTTTACTGAGATTCCGAGTCATGAATCTTAATTAGGAGGCTTAGCATCTCCCTTTCAATTCTCTTTACTGAGATTCACAATCCTCTCCCCGCATTTGCATTCAAAGTCAACATCTTTCAATTCTCTTTACTGAGATTCGCTCGACGCTCTCAGGATACCGGAGGATCCGGGATACTTTCAATTCTCTTTACTGAGATTCGAAAAGGCGGCAGGGCGGGGGTCGCCTTAGAAAAACACCCGCCTTTCAATTCTCTTTACTGAGATTCAGGAGAGTTTATCAAGCGATACGAGAAAGCTTTTCCTGACTTTCAATTCTCTTTACTGAGATTCACAACAAGATGGATCAAGCGGCCTGCTGATGTTTGACGACTTTCAATTCTCTTTACTGAGATTCAATGTAGCGTTTCCCATGTTAATCGGAGGCAAAGTGATAGTCTTTCAATTCTCTTTACTGAGATTCTCTAATCGCCTCTATGAAGCTTCCTGAGAGCCAGGTCACTTTCAATTCTCTTTACTGAGATTCACAAGCCTAGGAACATGTGCCACAGGTCGTACCAGTCTTTCAATTCTCTTTACTGAGATTCAGGAAGCGAGTCCACGTCAGTATTCTGCAAGGCTAGCAATATCTTTCAATTCTCTTTACTGAGATTCACGTTCCTAAGCTACGTCATAAGCCTGGTCGCAGCGTTCATCTTTCAATTCTCTTTACTGAGATTCGGAATATTCGCAACGCCACCTTTCACGCAAAAGCAAATACTTTCAATTCTCTTTACTGAGATTCAGAACCCTCGTCCATGGGGAGCGAGAGCACCAGACCGTCCTTTCAATTCTCTTTACTGAGATTCGGCGACGATAGACTTGCTGAAAATTTTAGTAATACAGAACTTTCAATTCTCTTTACTGAGATTCCTGACGGTGCGCGTGCTCAAGGTTAACGGGCTCGCGTTTCACTTTCAATTCTCTTTACTGAGATTCACCCTTATAATCCCAAACGTACCCGCATCGCTTGCATCTCACTTTCAATTCTCTTTACTGAGATTCACCGGGTTCCCGCTACGGACAGGGACCTCCCCCTTCCTTTCAATTCTCTTTACTGAGATTCAAGAAATTTGCCTGCTAACATCGCAACTCTCGTCAAGACTCCTTTCAATTCTCTTTACTGAGATTCCTGTAAAATCGTTGGCATCAGGATAACGCCTTACAAGGTCTTTCAATTCTCTTTACTGAGATTCTATTTATTTTTTTATTTGTTTTTTGTTTTTTGAAGAACTTTCAATTCTCTTTACTGAGATTCATGGACTTACGTCTATGATGAAAATGGTAATCTTTACTTTTCTTTCAATTCTCTTTACTGAGATTCCGAGGCTTTTCCAGCTTCTTTCAGGCCTGCTCTCTTTATTTTGAGGCTTTCTTATAAGGCTTGCTTCGCTGCCATGGAATCTGCAAGGGGGTTTATAAAGGGCAGCGAAAAATAACGCGTAAGTTAGCCATGTGAAATGTAGGTTTTCGATAAGGTTCATCCTCCTTTCAAATCCCTGATCCAATAAGGCTGCCGGTTTATCTTCACAGAGCCTTTGCACGCGCTTTATCCGATTAGTGTTTTAATCAGCGTGGAGAGGACTCTTCCCTCATCCGTAGGGTAGACGCATCTCTTGTCAGAGGTAATAAGCCCTATGTTGACAAGCATCTCTATGTGGCCCCGTTCTAGACCAGTATTTACTATTTCTGTCCTACTGCTCTTCAGTATTTTCGCAAGCTTCCTCAGAACCTCCGGCGGGAACGGAACTACCGGGATCTTTACCACGGAGTAAGTGCTTGGATGAGGATACATCAAGGGGTCGAATAAATCCTTCTTGCTCAAGTAGTAGGATCTCTTGTCCTCCGTCCTGCCAAGCTCCTCGATCTCATGCTTAATCCTCTCCAGCTGCACGTTAAACGTCTTAACATCAGGCATTACGATGTGGAATATTCCTGAGACAGGTAGGAACTGGCTGAGCGTTGAAAACGCTATGAGCGCGTCCTTCCTACCTCCGGCAGAGTTCACATAAATCTTACTGGCGTTAAACCGCTTCACCTGGTCTCTAAGCAGCTTAGCCGTATCGAGCATAAACTCGTAAAGCCTGTCCTGAGAATCAATATCCTCGAAACCAAGCTGATGCCTGTGGAAATGAATATGCGGATACCTATCTATTACGGCCTGCTCAGCAAGATCAGTACAGCTCACAACATAAGGATCGCTGGTGCTTATAACCGTCAGGTCGTTGACGCGCTCTCCCAAACCGTCTTCCACATACTGGACGAACTCCGTTACGACTGGGGGGGAAGTACCTATTGGGGCGATTATCGAAAGCTTCAACCCCAACATCGTATTTTTAAGGTAAACTCTAGTAATTAACCTTTTAAAAATTATAAGCAGATATGTTAAAGCAAAATGGGAAAAGATTGACTAAAAACAGGAATATACTGGGGTTTACATTTTTATAACACGCGTTAATCTTAATTAATGGATATGAGGGTCTTAATATATCAGGTTCTTGGATGGCCGGATAAGTATTCTAATGTTTCCTATGAAATAGATGGTTTCATAAAAAGTGATTTGAAGCTTTCATCGGAAGCTCTATATTCTTTTTACAGTGAAAAAGGATATGAGACTAGGATAATATATGTTTGCCCAAACAGCCTTTACAAGGGGTTAGGCATACCAGAGTGTTTAACCGACCTAGTTTCGTTAGCAGAGAGTTTTCGTGATAAGATAAGTAGTGTAAGTGTTTACAAGGATTTTGAAACCCTACCGATTAATGCTATTGGAAACTATATGATCGGTCAGGAAAGAGTTAGCTTCAAAAACACTCCCGGCAACGTTGCTGTACAGATATTCCTTGATATGGTGAAAAGAACTAGTGAAAACGATGAGAAAACAATAGTGGTTGCAGATATATCTACTGGGCACAACATTTACGTTGCTTCTATACTGGAAGCCTTAAGAGCCATGATTGTTTACGATAAGCTGAGGAACGGTATAACTGAGAAAAAAATTAATGCTGCTTACGCGATCTCCGAGCCGGTAATCGGTTCTAATGGGGAGTTGCACTACGCCAGAAGAATATTTATCAACGAATATGATGTAAAAGCATTCTTCTCCCTTCCAATTAAACCTCAGAGTATAAATAATCTATGTAAATTCGAATACTACGTTGAAAGTAGCCCAGAGGTAAAAGAAAGAATTTCTCGCGAAACTGGAGAGAGCGGGAGAAAACTAAAAAATCTACTGGAGAACCTCATTAAAGCATTTCACTCAATAAGGTATAATGTGCCCCTAGCTTTTTATAGCGGGTTAATAGATCTTAATCAAGAGGTCGAGGTTCTTGAAAGAGAATTGACACGCTTCTTCCTAGAACAAACTAAACCGGTATTAAACGGAAAAACAGTTGCTGTTAACAGCTTAAAATGGAAGGATGTTTTCAACCTGTTTTATTCGCTTGCCCTATTCAAATGGATATCCAGCGAAATGAAAGAGTTAAAGATAAAAGATGGAGTCAGCATTACTGAGATGAAAGAAAAATTTGTTCAAATCTACAGCAAACTAGATCTATCGCTGAATAAGAGATTTCTAGAAAGGGATTTGAAAGAAATAAATAGTAAGAGAAACATGGTTACTCAGAAATGGATTTGCCTCAAAGACTTATATCTGGAAGGGATCCAGGAAGAAAGTAAAGAAGGCACCTTAAGTATGTCGGATATTAAAAGAAACTTTTTCGCACATTCAGGATTAGAAAGGACTATGGTTGAAGTAAGAAAGCATGATGAAGAGTTAGAACTAAGATATATAAAATATAAATTGCCTAGCATACATAAGTGGTTATTTAGCCCAGAATAATAAAATTTGTAACCCAATGTAGCGGGAATTCATATTCAGCAAGTTACTAGCACACATCCTTAACGATAAAAGGCTTCATATCCAATAGCTTTTCAAGCCTTCCCAACAAGGTTCAAATCTTAACATTCACTGCAGCAGCGTTGAGTAAAAGAGTTGGAGAAGAATTCTTTAAATTTCCTATCTCAATGTCATGCGCTCAGCTGCTCTTACTTATTGTATTCGCTCCATAAAGCCATATCCTACTAGGGTCTTTGCACCGATTCCCCTCTTAAGCACTTCTCCTAGAAAATGTCTAAGCTGGTCTTCCAACATCTTCTTATTCTTTACCCCAACTACTATCCTGAAGGTGACATTTCTGTTTATCACTGGATATAGAACAGGCCTCGGTTCTGCTTCCGTCTCTCTTATCCTCATCTCTTGTTCCATGTATATTGGAGTTGTGACCTCGGGTACAATGAGGCTACCTCTTGAGTTCACAGGATAGGAATTAAGAAAAATTATGGAAGAAGCTTCGTCCCTTGATCCCAACAGGTTGACAAAATCAGGTTTTTCTGTCTCCAAGTATGATCTAAAGGCTCCTTTCAACGAGGACCCGGGTATATAGGGGAGGTTAAGAAGCGGATCCCAAGAGAGACCAACCTCGAATATCTGCTTCCCAAAAACCTGGCTCGCCATTCCGACTATCAACCTAGACTTCGTCGTCGCCGAAAAGTCAAATGCATGATAACCGCATGATTGTAGAGCTGATTTCTGCATATCCAAGAGATTTGAAGCTCTGTTAAATACTTCTCTCAGGTTTACGGGAGAATAAGCTCTAGATAAGGTTTCAAGGATACTCCTCTTTCCTCTAGATATTTCCTTTCCCTCCCCTCTCTCTCCCATGAGGTTCGTACCACTCATTCTCACCCAAGAAACTATGCTTATTGAAGTGGGATTGGGAAAGATGTTGACAATTTCATCAAAAATTTTCCTAGGGTTCACCATCACGGATAGATCACCTCCACATCATACCCAATCCTGTTAAGATAGTCCTTAAGGCTAGAGATAGATGTAAGATATGCCTCCTTCACTTTTAGGAGATCTATCCTCAACGGAATTGATTCTCCTCTTCCTCTCCACACTATTTCAGTCGGCCAGTCACCAGAAAGGAAGAATGTGAAAAGGGCCTCGTCTCTGTGAACCGCAAGGTGAATTGGACTCGCCCTTCTTTCAGCTCGAAGATACCCTGTTTCTCCTCTTCTCCTCGGTAGGCCGAAGAACCAAGCTAGCTTGCCTCTTATTATGGCATCTTGGTTTTCTCGGGTTTTCATCATTCTTAGCCTAGCCGGTCTTAAGAAGAAATTCTGAAGCTCTACGACCATAGTATCCGTATCCTTACTATTTCTCGGCCTAGCTCTTATTACTGTGAAAACTGGGACTCTCTTTTTATCAAATAAGTCGGTAGATCCGCTTATCTCAGATAGGTCCACTTTCGCTTCAGATATGCAGTCGATCGGCGGCATCTCAGACGGATTTCCCTTTTCTAGATTTAAATAGGATCTGGCAGATCTCAAGGTTTCACTTATCAGCTCTCTAATCATACCATAATTCATTTTTCCATCTCTCATGAACTTTCCTTCAAACCCATTCGCCTCGACAGAGAATGCGCCAAGACCCCTTCTGCCTCCCTTTCCTAACCCATTGAGGGAAAAAGCTGTGAGGAGAGAGCCTATTGCAAGCTTTATCTCGTTTTCATTAAGCTCTTTGACATGAGGAGATTTTTCTATCCTTATCTTTGCAGACACGTTTCCTCCATAATTCGTCCTTCTTCCTCCTAAGGAAAGAAGTCTCACCCTCTGTGCATTAAATCCATCCTCTCTAAATTCTGCATGGGCTTCCTCTACCAATATTCTAAACTTCGAAGCAGAGTTAAGGCTGCCCAGTAAACATCCTGTTTTCTCCACAATCCCCCTGAGCAAATTCGGGCTGACCTCACATACATGTCTCCCTCTTCTCTCGCATTTCAAAATCTCACCGTCGTACATGGCACCGGAGATGTAAGCCCTCAGCCAGTACCTCCAAAGCCCCTTAAGGGATTGAATCCTGAATGGATCATCCTCATGAAATTGAGTGTCGTAGCCACCTAGATAAAGCCGGCTTTCACCACTAAGTTTGAAAACTACTACATCCATCCTTCATCACCTTCAACAGGAATTACAGAACCGAAACCAAGTTCTCTTCCGATACCGATACCTTCCTCGTATATCTTGCGTCCTTCAATATTTTTTTCCAAGAATATTACGCTTCCTGGAAGAAGGGCCTGGTAAATTGGTTTCCTCTTTCTCCTGACATTGCTGTACCCCGCTCCTAAAAGGCCTATTTTTCCACAAATCCTCATATCACCTGCATCGCTCATCTCGCTTTTCAACTGCTCAACGAAGTCGCTTCCTGTCTCATATAGGATGGGGGACAGCACATAGAGGAGGTTTGCTATTTCAGGTATTTTGCAAATGTATTCATCAGCTTTGGATATCTCAAGCAGCGATCCCTTGCCTTCTCCTCCCAATCTTACTAAATACCTCCCAACTTCTATTTTCTCCGATATTATGTCAAGCTCTATCATGACGTCAGTAAACTTTGGATCAAAGAGATAGTCGATAAGAGTAGTCGTGTAAATAAGCCCCTTTTCTTCATCAGCTATTTTCCTCATCTCTGTCCTTGTCATAAGGCCTATTCCCGTCATCATTATCTTTTTAGGGACAAATACCGAGCAAATCTTCCATACTTTTTTCTCCGAGTCCTCCTCTCCGCTAAGCAGCCTCTTTTTAAACTGAGAGTACTTTTTGATATCACTCAGCTGGATGAACATCCCGTCTACCCTATCTTCAACGTAAACGGCAGGTCCAACCCTTAGATATGGTCCCCTTACCTTGGCCTTCAAAATCATCGAATAAGCTCTATCCCAATCTATCGATTTCGTGTCAACATACTCGTAGATTGTTGCGAGGGCCCCTACTACTGTGGATGGGCTTGGTAGGGGAAGCGAAGATGCTGAAGAATATACCCCCCTAGTGCTTGGATCAAACTCTCCAGGGCCTCTGAAGAGATATGGTTCAAGGGCCCTGAACGCAGCTCTGTACAATTCAATCACCCCTCAAACCACTATAGAGGAGTCTACACGTTCTAAAGATCTCTATGAATAGTGGTGTTTCTCCATCTAAGCTTTTCCTCTCAAGGCTTCTGTTCTCAAGTATAGGTCTTACGATACTGTCCAGAAAACTTGCCTTCTCTTCATTCTCCAGCAACAAATGTCTTCTTACTAAGTATTTTATCAATGTTTCAAAAAGATCGGGGTCTATCCGCTCTCTTCTTTTCATCATTTCCCACGTCCTCATTGCTGTTTTCATCAGGTTTCCCCCAGATGCCTCATAGAGCAATGCTGTTGAGATTTTTCTGGATGAAATTCCCTCAATTATATTCTCTAAGAATGATGTGAGAGTTGTAAAGACAAGTTCTCCGCTCGTGCCCATGCTAGGTCTAGACTTCTCTATCAAAAACGGAAGTACTGAGCTTAGGGAAGATCCTCTCGGCGAGTATGTTACAACAAGGGAATCCTTCTTCCTACTTCCTCCGTTAGTCCACTCCGATTCCTTTGCGACTCCCTCGAGCTTGGAGACTGAATCTCTTATTACTTCATAAAGTGGATACCGGTAGTGTGCGATATACAGTGAATAACTTCTTCCGGCATTTCCCATTGATGGAATGTAGTATTTATTGAACTTGTAGAATCTTTCCGCTTTATAACCACGCTCCTTCTCAAACATTCCGTACGCCAATCTACTCTCATGGATTATCTTGATTGCAGAGCTCACGGGAGCTACCGAGAGAAGATCATCTCCCCCTGCATATATGACAATGCCATTATTTTTCTCGACAGATTTTATGTCATTGAGGGCTGCTATCATAAGTGCCCTTGATATCGATACGTGATAGGATATGCTTACTGGTATCCTTTCCTCCGATTTTATTCTGTCCAGGGCTTTTTTGACCTCGTCTACGTTTTCTTCATCTAGGCCCTCCTTTCTCGCGATCTCTTTCGCAGAAGTTATGTCATTCCTCAGAACCCTTGATACTATCTCTTTAGATTTCCCCTCAAATAAGTCCAAAATGTAGTTCTCTACATTGATCCCAATATCACAAATTTTTCCACCGAGTATCTTTCCCATATCATCTCCATCCGCTCTTATGAGTGAATAGTACATGTTTATGGGAGATGTGGTCATACCTCTTCTGCTGAGAACACTCCGCAACTCGTTCCAGTGTGCACGTCTTTCCTTCTCTACTATGACGTCTTCGGATTCTGCGCAAAGAAGTCTTAGAAGTATTTCCTTCAGATCTGGATCCGCGTTAGATTCGCTGATCTCCTTAAATATCCTTTTCTGATACCTCCACGACAGGACTCTCCCCCTCCTACTTTCCTCTCCCAAGATCCTTACCATCAGTTTCTTAATCAGTTCCTTGGTGCTTGAATCCCTCCACAATTCGTTTAGCAAGGGCAAGGCTTTCACGAAACTGTCTTTAAGGTCAAAGGTTGCCATGTCGGCTAGGGATGGATACGAACCTAAGTCTACACCACCCCTATACTCTAGAATTTCGGAGAGTACAGGGCCGGGCTTGAAGGAGAATATCCTCTTCATGAGACAATATGGGCAAAGCTTCTCCCCTTCCCCTAGAATAGCTTGACCAATTCCCTCCACTTGCCCCGTTGCTGAGACGATCGCCGGAAGCCGCCCGCACATCGTACAGTAATCAAATCCCCTTCTGCTTCCAGCTAAAGGTTCCCTCTTTCCAACAAATATCTCCTTTGTAATTCTAGTGAGAGTGAGCTCGCAGGCTGGATCCACTTTCAGCAGTTTTTTCCTCCTATTCTTTTCTGTTACCTCTTTGTATGCTTTCAAGTATGGGTTATCCTCTTTAAAAACATCTACATCGGATGAGGAGACCCTTATCGAAAAGGGCGGAGTACTAATAAACCCATACTCCTTCTCTTTCTCGAGTTCTTTTATCAGAGGCGTTAATTCAGGTAGTCTCCGCATAGCGTCGCAGAAACTTCTCCACTTCTTCCTGAAACTTTCCTCGATTAACTTCTCAGGATTCCCATTGAAATCCTCCAGCGGAGGAAGAATGAGCATCGCTGAGCCCGGCACTACGGCAAATCTAGGAAAGGACCACTCTTCTTCACCTACGAGCTCTTCCATCCCCTCTATGCTTTTTATAATTTCGTTCACAAAAGCACCCATGCCAGGAACTTTATTGGCGAGATAGCAATAGAAGAAAGGATTGAACCTACATGTTGGTGCCAATACAACATCGGGCCCATAAGTTTTGATAAAATTAACTATAGTACTCCAGAGGAGGGCTGAAACCATGTAACTTGATGCCCAAAGATCCCTTAGCTTTCTTGACTGAGCTATGAAATCTTGTACTCCAGCTACATCGATGGAGAGGAGTAGACCCTTTCCTCTATATGTCCAGTTTAAAGCTGCTGCTGTCGCGTATAAGTGATCGAAGACCGAGTGAACAGGTATTCTAGTATCGGCTGGGCCGGATGTAAGCCCTTCCTTGATCCATATAAGCTCGTATAGACCGTAGAGGGCAAGGTATGCACTCTCAGAGTTCTCTGCTTTCCTGAGGACATTATTTAATTTCCTCATCACATCTTTTACTCTATCCTTTTGCATCTCGACTTCTAGATTGATTTCTATTTCTGGATTGAGTGAATTCTTCAGCTTTATGGATCTCTCTGGTAATGCACCTTCCTTATTACCTATTAACTTGCCCAAGAGAAATCTATCAACTGAAGCTGCAAGGACGTCTGCATCCTTAACTCTCTTGTCCGAGATCATATCGACTGCTTTCTCTAGGAGAGTACCCGCTAAGGCCATCTCAGCCAGCTCCCTCGCCCATTTCTCATGATCCTCCCTTCTCCTTAAACACCATGCTTTATCTGGGGGGTCATGAAACAGAGCTGCCGTTTTAAGGAGAAGGAGATCCTGAAGAGAGGAGGTATTCATCAATTTATCCCTCTGATGGAAGTGTTGCCTCAGCAAGCCTTTTTATCTCGAGAAGATAAGGCATCAAAAGAGAAATTAGAGGTCTTTTCAATCCTTTAAGTGCAATTATACTTGAGAGGGGATCCTCTACATTGATGTTCCTATCAGGCGCAAGTCTCTTTATCTCCTGTAGGAGAAGATAGAGATAAGCTGCATATCCTCCCTGTGTCGAGTCAAGCCCTTCCAGACTTTGGGCTCTCCCCCTTATATAGTTGATGATATTCTTGTAGGTCTTCTTATCGGCATCCTCGGTCTTCGCATATATGAAGCTTAGCGCCGATATAAGCCCAACTTCATACAGAAAGGACGGCACCTCCCTCGCCCTAGACCGGAATGATTTTCCAAACTCCTTCGCATCCTTATCACGATAAATCCTGTATATGATCTCGGCGAACTCGCTTACAGCTCTTTCCTCTGGGTTCGTTATTGTACCTCCTTTTTCCATGGTTGCATCTCCCTCAGCTCAACAACCCCTCTTCCGATACTCTCATCTCCTCCTATTATCAGATACTTCACTTCATCTAGGACCACGTCTACCGGCGTTCTCTTATCCCTGAAATACTTCTCTTTTACTTCCTTCCACTTGTTTTCTGACACCCCTTCTTTCCGTTCAACACTCTCCATTATATTCGAGAGATACTCCTTGCTGTATGCAAGAAACACGGTTGCAAATATGGCTCCAGCTGGAATAGCTTCTTCCGTCCAGAGTCCTCCTCCAGTCACAGTTTTCCTATCCCTATCTATTCTTATTCGCGTAACTCTGACTAGAGACTTCTCTATAAGATCCTTCGCCAAATTATCATCGAGCGATATGAGGCTCTCAGAACCATCCAGACCTATTGATCCTCTTAGCTCATCCATTTCATCTTTCTCACTTATCGAACCCTTACTAATTCCAACCTCTTCGCACAGGATAGCTTCATTCAGCCCCTCCACTACATGTCTACTGCTGAATCCCTCTGTCGCAGGAAATTTCTCCGGTGTATCGGCTATCCTCTTGATGATTTCTGCCGTCTTGCTATACTCCTCATTTAAAACAGAAGCCGCGCCCAAGTAGTTAGCAAACCTCCTCAGGAGGAAAGGGGATGTCACGTTTGTATATATTCCTTTCAAGCTTCTTACCGGAAATGAAAGGAGATAGGCTGTCATTACTGCTATTGGTGACGAATATTTTTCTTCCTCAGCCGGCTCTGGACCCAGAAGATTTACCAGGCTCTTATCCTTATGATACAGCGCCGACTTTATTGATCCCTTTATGCTCGATCCAAATATTACAGGAAAGCCAACGCTATCCCTTTGAACAGTTAGGTCAACTACTTCCCCTCCTCTGCCGGTACCGGGGTGAAGGTCGCTTAAGGATTTAATGAGTACAACTTTCGCAAACTCATACGGCTCAAAGGACAATGTATTCCTCGTTAAAGATAAGGAAGAGAAAGAATTTAAGCTTTTTCTATGCTCCTCCGATTCTCTTTATTGAGATTATTCTAGCATATGCTTAAACTTATCGGAATACTAATTCTAATCCTTGGGTAGATATTTTACTACGCCGAAGCCGGCTGTCCTGTTGCCGCCGACGTTAGAGTGTTCCGCGAACCTCATTAAAGCGTCGGTGAACTTCGCAAACTTCTCTGAAAATAAGTCTCTAGGTATTGAAAACCTTACTCTGCCGATGAAACCCATGACCCACTTGTTAGACTTAGGATGCTCGTAGACTCTCACTGTCCTAATCCCCGTTGGGAATCCGGCTAGGGCAACTCCACCCTTGTCAATCCAGCCAGCATAATCACCATATTCAAAGGATATTCCTGAAAACCTTCTCCAGAGCCTAGCCAGGTTCCTGAACATTAGGCTGGCGTCGGGCAGCGGGACGGATCTGTAGGGGGGTCTAACCCCTTTAAGAACAGGGTTGGAGGAATCTGAGGAAACACTTCTCCTGAAGTAGCAGGGTGTCCTGAACAGGACTTCGAACCTCCTCACGGGCTTAGCCTCCTCCATGATCCTCCTAAAACTCTGCTGGACCACCGAGAGCTCAGTAACAGGTGCTTCAGCATTCACAAGCTTGACTGTTTGAATATTGCTTGAGACAAGAGCCTGGGTGAAAACATTCATTAAACCGGGCTCTAGTATGGATATTTTGAACTGCGCATGCAAGGGTCCGTCGAACCTGTTATATATGAATGAGGAATACTGTCCGCGCAAAGCCTCAACCGGTGTTACGGAATATGGTGCAATAGCCTTCTCTGAGTGGATCCTCAGGGCAAGCTGCTCATCAACATGCTTTAAAACATCAAAGAATACTCCTCTAACAGCGAAACCGGAGAAACTTTGAAACCTAAGACCATTCTCAGCGACAAGCCTAAAGGTGAGTTGACACATGCTCATTTAGGATTCTTTACCTCGCCTATCAATACTGTTATGATTATGCTTTTCCCAGTCAATCTTTTATTCCCTTCCCCTCGAACACCCTTATGGATGTAACTCTCATTTCCAAGACTTTAACCATCCTATGAACAAGAACTTAAGATTTTTTTGCCTGACTGCTTAATGAAGAATACGCCAGTGGCTCCAGGGTTTTAATATTTCAGTAGAACAGTTTAAAAATAAGCGTCGCGCTGTCATAATCATGTTCTTCCTCAACAAGGCGGATTTGGATAAAAGGTTTAAACTGCTCAGGACTGAGCTTCAAAGCCTAGGTGTTTCCGAGGAGCTTAGGGGCTGGAACTGGCAGTCTCCGCCTGTCGAACCCCCGGTTAGGAATATGTTTTTCGGCGTCGGCGATCTTGCAGCAAGATACTGCAAGACCCTTCGAGACATCTATTTGAAGAAAATAGAGAACGTTAAGCCTCCTCCGAATATGAAGATGTTTGAAGGAATCGTCTACCATGGCGTGGCTACAGATGCAGTAACTAGGGTTAAAACCATGCTGTTTGAGAAAGGAATTTTAAGCGGAGCAGACTTGATAGAGGAACTCGCTCCAACGGTTGAACAGGCTTGCGAAAGACTGGCTCTTGATGCCGTTTATGCTGTTGGCAGGATTGAGGATAAAGATATTGAGGCTGTTAAGAAGAAGGCTATGCTCTTTTACAGGTATCTCCTGGTGCAGGCAGCCTCCAGGATTGACCTAATCCTTTCAAAATTCCCGCATATTGATGTTGACAGCCTTGTCAATCAGGCTATTCCTCCCATCGTAGAAAGAAAGGTTGACGGCAGTCTAATCGGGCTGTCTAAGGAGCTTTCAGCCGACGTTTATACTCCTGCCTATGCGGTTGCAGACCTGAAGACTGGTGAGATAAGGGATTTCCATCCCTATGCCCCAACCGGCTACGCTCTCGCAATCGAGGCCGATGAGGAAACAGCGGTCAACTTCGGGATGATCATATACGTTAAGCTTTCCCACCATAGGCCTGTTCCAACGATTCAGACGAAGACTTTTCTGATAGGCGACGAGCTTAGGAGGGAGTTTCTGGAGATCAGGGATGAGGCGTTTGAAATAGTGGGTAACGCTAGGGATCCTGGAAAGCCGGACGTTTGCCCAGACTTCTGCCCCTATTATCCTGTTTGCACCAGCGAGTTTAGATGAAAAAAGCCTTTACTGTTTTTCTCCTGCTGAAGAATAAACATTTTATAATTTTAGGCGGTTTTTAATCTTCGTGCTTCAGGAATAATGAGAAGACTCGTTATAAACGATTATGGAGTCTTCGTAGGTGTTAAGGGGGACCGTGTCATCGTTAAGAAGAGTGGGGAGAAGATTGTGGAGCTGGCGGCGGGAAACATATCTCAAGTTATACTGGCTTCTAAGGGAATATCCATGTCCTCAGCCTTCTTGAGGCTTATGCTTAAGCATAGGGTTGACTTCGTGATACTCTCCAGCTTCGGCACCCCGCTGGGTAGGCTTGTCGGCAGAAAGGGAGGGGCGATAGAGCTTAGGAAGAACCAGATTGAGGCTCAGAAGGATGAGAGGGGTAAACACTTGGCTAAGCAATTCGCCAAGGGAAAGCTTGTAAACCAGTCTAACCTGTTGAGATCACTCGCTAAAAACAGGAGGAGCACTAAGCCGGAGCTGGCGTCGAAACTAGAGGATGCTTCCCGCATGGTTTCAGGATTTGTAAACATGGTTGACCAGGTTGATACGGATCTTTCGCCGGAAAGGTTTAGGGCTGAAGTAATGTCTGCTGAAGCAAGGGGTGCCGGCTCCTACTGGGAGGCAATAGGCCTAGTGTTCAACGAGTATGTAGAGTTCCCCGGAAGGAAGAAGAAGTTCGACATGCCGAAGGACCCTGTGAACATCCTGCTAAACTATGGGTATGGGCTTTTAGCATCAGACGTCTGGATGGCTGTTGAACACTCCCCATTGGAGCCTTACGCAGGCTTCTTGCATAAAGACAGTCCGAGGAGGCCGGCTCTAGTGATGGATCTGATGGAGGAGTTCAGGCAACCAGTAGTGGACAGGATTGTCCTAAGACTGTTATCCAGCTTGAAGGAGAAGGTAGCGGGGTTTGTCGAAGATGGAAGGCTTACTGGAGAGGGACGGAAAACGATTATCCAAGAGTTCAGCAGAAGAATGAGTGAGAAAGTAACATTCATGAACAGGGTTCTACCGTTAGAGGCTCACGTTTACGTTCAGACTAGGAGGCTTTCAGAATTCCTGATGCGCAGGGCCTCCAGCTACATCCCTTATACTGAAAGGTGGTAGCATGAAGACACTCGTAATATACGATATTACTGACGATAATCTTAGGAATGCCGTCAGCGAGGTCTGCAAGAACTTTGGGCTCTCCAGAATCCAGAAGAGCGCTTTCCTCGGAGACCTTGTGAGCTCAGCAAGGAAGGAGCTGAAGGCTAGGTTGCAGAAAACACTGGGAGAGGCTGAGGGCAATATTCAGATCTTCGTCCTGTGCAACGCCTGCATAGCCCTCAGGGAAGTAATAGGGAGGTATACGGCTCCAACGGAAGCAGGGATAGTGATTGTCTGAGGAAGAGCCGGAGCTAATAGCGGTGACGGATATAAAGCACTATCATTTCTGCCCAAGGATAATATACTTCACGAGGGTCTTAGGCGTAGAGGAGAGAGTTACGGAGTCGGAGGAGGAAGGGAAGGAAGCGCACAGCGATTTCCACAGGAAGGAGAAGAGGAGAACAACCCTGCTCGGCGGTAAAACTCTTAAGGTTGAGCAGAAGTGGACAGCTCTTCACCTGAAGAGTGAGAAACTCGGTATAGATGGTATTGTTGACATGGTTGTAAAAACTCCAGAAGGATACGCTGTGATAGAGTATAAGATGTCACTCATGCCTAAAAGGGTTCATCCCGACCATCTTTACCAGGCGGCAGCCTACGCGATGCTGGTTGAAGAAGCCTTCAAAACAATCGTTAGAAAACTATACGTATACTATGAGAAGAGCAACAAGTTCTTTGAAATACCTTTAACCGAAAGCATAAGGAGACACGTTATCTGGACAATAGGAAGAATAAGGAAAATCATTCAGGAGGAGAAGATTCCACCAGCTAAACCATCTGGGAAATGCTGGTCATGCGGATACCGATGGATATGCAGAGAAGCCTAGGTTTTCGCTGCCCTTTATAAACCCCCTTGCAGATTCCATGGCAGCGAAGCAAGCCTTATAAGAAAGCCTCAAAATAAAGAGAACAGGCCTGAAAGAAGCTGAAAAAGCCTCGGAATCTCAGTAAAGAGAATTGAAAGTTTGCACTCTTAAGCCCCTTAAGCTCCTCAACCCTATGAATCTCAGTAAAGAGAATTGAAAGCATCCTTGATTCCAGCCCCTTTACCAAGCCTTGAAGAAGAATCTCAGTAAAGAGAATTGAAAGTTTTCCTATGGCATGGCATTTAATCCATCACCTTCATAAGAATCTCAGTAAAGAGAATTGAAAGTCGATTGTCTTTTCCGACACGTTTTCTATGATTTCTAGAATCTCAGTAAAGAGAATTGAAAGTCTATGTTGAAGCGAGGTATTTCACCAGCGTTAGGATTTCGAATCTCAGTAAAGAGAATTGAAAGAGACTTTTTATTCGTACAGAAGGAGTTTCAACCTAAACGAATCTCAGTAAAGAGAATTGAAAGACTAGTAATGGAGTAGAATGGATATATGCTCCTGATCCTTTAGGAATCTCAGTAAAGAGAATTGAAAGTTAACGATAAACGTGTTTTTTAGAGGGATTATTCCTTCGAATCTCAGTAAAGAGAATTGAAAGTCTCCTGCTCTACCTCTCCACCCGTTAATTTCTTTTGAACGAATCTCAGTAAAGAGAATTGAAAGGTCGTTCGCAATTTAATTAAGTCGCTTCCCCAATGTTGAGAATCTCAGTAAAGAGAATTGAAAGCTATTGCATTTCTTGTTTTTCTCTTCATCTGGACTGGAGAATCTCAGTAAAGAGAATTGAAAGTTAGCTTGTTTCCATTTACGGAATCGATATTCGTATTGGTGAATCTCAGTAAAGAGAATTGAAAGATTACTATGGTGGGTTTTAAGGGCTGCAGGCGCTTTCATAGAATCTCAGTAAAGAGAATTGAAAGTTTTGAGATTAAGTAGGCTCACCCCTAGCATAATAACAGAATCTCAGTAAAGAGAATTGAAAGTTTCATAGTCTGATGCGAAGAACGTGTTAACCCTGTCAATGAATCTCAGTAAAGAGAATTGAAAGTGCTTACTGAGCTCCCCGAGCAGTACCAGAGTCTTCTGAGGAATCTCAGTAAAGAGAATTGAAAGATTCAGAAGTAAAGTCGTTATACGCCTTCGCATGCCTGAGAATCTCAGTAAAGAGAATTGAAAGATGAGAAGACGGATGCTAGATGGTTGGAGGAGAAGATAGAGGAATCTCAGTAAAGAGAATTGAAAGTCATGTAGACCTTTACACCATCCATAGTTCTCAATATCGCGGAATCTCAGTAAAGAGAATTGAAAGGCGGAGCATCCGGAGCAAAGGTCAGATGCATAGGCCTAATCGGGGAATCTCAGTAAAGAGAATTGAAAGAGGATTGGTCTAACTAGGTCTCTGATGGTGGCAATGTTTGAGAATCTCAGTAAAGAGAATTGAAAGACATATTTCGTCGTGCCAATGAAAGAATCTAACGCTTTAAGGAATCTCAGTAAAGAGAATTGAAAGACGTATTTAGTCGTGCCAATGAAAGAATCTAACGCTTTAAGAATCTCAGTAAAGAGAATTGAAAGTATTTTCTTATTTCGCTATATGGTATGAAAGATATATAGAATCTCAGTAAAGAGAATTGAAAGCCCTCCCATACTCGAGCCTAATACTTTAATAGCGCTAACGAATCTCAGTAAAGAGAATTGAAAGGCGGAGGAGCTTCAGACCTTGCCGTATTGGCTGGTCGAATGAATCTCAGTAAAGAGAATTGAAAGCTCATTTAAAACGTCTGCTATTCTCTGGGCTTCCTCGAAGAATCTCAGTAAAGAGAATTGAAAGATTATTATTCGCCGCCTGAGCGTGGAGAACAGTTCATCGAATCTCAGTAAAGAGAATTGAAAGTCAACATCGAGTAAACTATCTTATAAACGTCTGCTGCTATCCCTCTGGTCTCAGAATCTCAGTAAAGAGAATTGAAAGTCAACATCGAGGTTCTCATTCCTCAAAGGGGGAGGTGAATCTCAGTAAAGAGAATTGAAAGGCACGTAACAAGTGATTATTAACAATGAGTAATAGTCTATTTGTGAATCTCAGTAAAGAGAATTGAAAGTGGAAAAGTATCCCTACGACCGCTATTGCTGCACCCATGAGAATCTCAGTAAAGAGAATTGAAAGATTACGTACCACTCGTTCTCCCGTTTAGGTATCAGGAATCTCAGTAAAGAGAATTGAAAGCTTTTATTGTGCTTATTCTACTCATACATTCATCACCAATGAATCTCAGTAAAGAGAATTGAAAGTCTCCTCGCCTTCCTGCTTACGTAAATAGTATAGGCGAATCTCAGTAAAGAGAATTGAAAGATTCCAGTTTCAACGCTTCTTTTCCGAACTTTAACCTTAGAATCTCAGTAAAGAGAATTGAAAGTCCAAATCAATTCTGCTATCTACTCTCGCAACATTCACGTGAATCTCAGTAAAGAGAATTGAAAGCCGTCCATACGCTCGCTATACGTGCCTTAGGAATCTCAGTAAAGAGAATTGAAAGGCCCTATTGTCGAAGAACCATATCTTGTCAAGCTCTATTCGAATCTCAGTAAAGAGAATTGAAAGTGAGTAAAACTAATCTTTTATATTGGATGAAGAGGTTGAGAATCTCAGTAAAGAGAATTGAAAGTGGATATTGGCAATCCTAAGACGCAAGTCAGAGGGGTCTTCCCCTGAATCTCAGTAAAGAGAATTGAAAGTTAGCAAACTCTGGTATATCCTTCTCCTCATACACATAGAATCTCAGTAAAGAGAATTGAAAGATTTGCTCGGTTGCTTTCCCCATCATAGTGCCTCAATATGAATCTCAGTAGAATCTCAGGAATCTCAGTAAAGAGAATTGAAAGTTCACTACACCGTCAGTGACGTAATTCCACTTAACGCGGGAATCTCAGTAAAGAGAATTGAAAGTATCTAGCCTACCGTGGGTTGACCCGTAGACGAACGGTGAATCTCAGTAAAGAGAATTGAAAGAGATTACACGGACGAGCAGATTAGGAGGGTATGCGGCAGTGAATCTCAGTAAAGAGAATTGAAAGAATGGGGATGGACGGTTTGATGCGAGGGGGGTTGAGGAATCTCAGTAAAGAGAATTGAAAGCCAGATATACCTGAACGAACTCTGAATACCTTATCACTGAATCTCAGTAAAGAGAATTGAAAGATACCTATTCTTGCATTATGCCTTATTCGTTCACTGTTCGAATGAATCTCAGTAAAGAGAATTGAAAGTACGCTTGTAAGTGCTCCTCACAGAGAAACATGTTCCAGAATCTCAGTAAAGAGAATTGAAAGCTTATATTCCATCTTCGAGTCTTTCTCAACTTCCCTAAGAATCTCAGTAAAGAGAATTGAAAGGAGGCTCATATTCCTCCTCGAGCCTTTTAAGCGCTTTAATAAGAATCTCAGTAAAGAGAATTGAAAGTTTAACGGAGCCTTTAACCCTGCGGACATTAGTTACGAATTTCGATATAGAGAATTGAAAGTAACGCGCGCGAATCCTGGGGTTGGATTAGAGATTTTGAGTGGTCTAGCAAGGATCTCGAGGGGGTGTTTCAACCAACGAACGTAAAGGAGGAATGCAGGATAATAGAGGATAAGGAGTTTGGATTGGATACTGGCTACTGCAGGCTCTACTTCGCCTACGAGGGGAGAGGGAGGATGCTTGAGTTCCTATGGAGCCTGAGCGCGCGCTATTCCGAGGGCTAGATTCGCAAAAACATGCTATCCCGTTCCACCATAGTTAGGTTTCTCCACCATATTCACACACCCTTACCAGACCCAATAAACCTATTCTTAATTCAGCATGTTTTTTCTCCTGCTCTTATTGGCCATGCCCATCCGTAGCTGGTTCTCTCCACTCCTTTTTCCCTTAGTTCTCTTAGAAGCTTCTCCTTTGAGTTTTGCAGGAAGCTTTTAGGGTCATGAAGGATTATGCCGTCTATCAGTGCGTCGATGATCCAGCCGCTTTTAGATTTAGTATGGGTTTCGAATTCCTCAGGGGTCATGTATATGGCTTGAACTATGCTCGGCAGCTTTAGCTCTGCAATAAGCTTTGAAGCCATTAGTATTCTTTCCTGGAGCTTCGGCAGTCCTTCTACCACAAGTATTAAATCGA
>Ga0272449_1001209_pt1 | contig 27405 bp, 28 predicted proteins | sample YNPCB0241_FD_198679 | JGI IMG/M metagenome (GOLD analysis project Ga0272449, IMG submission 198679) | Hot spring sediment microbial communities from Yellowstone National Park, WY, United States - YNP-CB-024-1 | ecosystem: Environmental > Aquatic > Thermal springs > Hot (42-90C) > Sediment... | reverse complement strand
CGACAAGACCTCCAACACAATTTTTGCCTTTTCCTTCGCTGACCACCTGCGCATCTCGCTACCCCTTCAGACTACACCCCTTGGCCTCTCTCTTGGGGTGGTCCAAATTTGGGGCAGCACTTCACCTTCGGTCAAAAAGTGCGCTCTCCGGGGGGAGACCCGGAGAGCGGACAGTCTAGAACCCTGCCCGGTTAGTGGGGGGTGGGGGCAGGTCGCGAGAGGGGGCAGAGCATCTCTATTGTCCTGAGAGCGGGGAGTTCGCTCCCCAAGCGGCTTCCGTGGGGGTGAACCCTCCCCGTTCTAATCCTCTTCTCAGCAAAAAACGGGGTACTATTGACGCCCCGATTTTCGCCGGAAAAGAGGGATGCCCCCCTCGTGGCCTCCTTACGGAACAAGGAGACCGCCTCGTGGTGAAGGAAGAGGCGGAGGGGCGCCCTACACATCAGGTTAACTATAGCGCCCAGGCTCAGCGCCGATCAGATTTTCCATCCCGCTTTTATCAAGTATTCCTCCCGCAACTTAGCGACAAACGCTTTCTCCTGCGCCGACCCATTCGGGGTTCCTGCTTTCATCCACCAAGAACTCCATTTGCCCTTGAGGTCCTCGTTCCAAGTGCCCTTTTTGTAGCGGGGAATGAGGTACCAGTAGCGGGCTCTCCACTCCCGAATACGTTTCTCGTCCTGCAACCCCATGAACACGGCTAGCTCCACGAAGATCTTCCGGTGTTCCATAGGGACCTCGGGGCGTTGAGCGTAGGTGATGTAGAGACCCATCTGGGGGGACCATTTGTTCCCCACCAGCTGTCGTAGGCGTTTCGGGGTAGTTCAAGGGCCTCCCGAGGAGGAAGAGGTACCGCAGGATGCCTGGGGGAATGTCGGGTAACTGGGGGATAGAGCGGAGACCCACGACCCACTCTTCCACCTCCAAGGGGTCCGGCCAGGGGAGGTTGTAGTAGAAGAAAAGGGTGCTCGCCTGAGAAGGGAAAACGTAGCCATAGAGGGCGCGTCTCACTCCTTCGTGGCCCCCAACAGTGGCTTCCCAAGAAGCGTACTTCTCTCGGGGTATGTCTATTTCCCGCATCCACCGGAGCACCTGGGACTCCGGGACGTTCCCTTGGGCGAGAATGGACTCGAACGTCAGTTGCGCATAGGCCACAAACTCGGCCATCTGGTAGCTGGGGGGTTGAGTGGGGGAAATATGTGAATGGGGGACGAATGGCTTCCCCTCGTAAATAGCCCAGAGAAGGCGGCTAAGGTTGTTGGGCTCGTCGAAGGGGGCTAGGGGGATGACCTTGGGGTCCTTCATAGGCATAAGGATAGAAACAGGGGCCCCTCTTCTTGAAAAAAGTGGGGTGGGGGCAGGAACGGGGCCCGCCTCGGCCCTGGCCTTCCTGCATGGGCGTGGAAAGGGGGGTAGGGTTCCCCTCCCCCTGGGCCTTCACCGAGCGCTCCCGGACCGAAGTCCGGGGAACCTTCACGCAAGGAAGCGCAGCTTCGGAGCGCGACATCGGGGGGGTCTCTCTGTGGGGCGTCTTAGTGCGCGGAAGGTTGTAGGTTACTGAAGGACGTGTTGGGTGAGCGCGTTTTCTCATCCATCCCCACCTCGCCTTAGGACAAACCCCTCCTGGGTCACAACGTGAATCGGCCTAGGGAATGTCCTACGCGACCTCCTTTCCGCTCTCCCCATCCATTGCCGCTTCTGGAGCGCCAAGCACCGCAACAGCGGCTATGTGGGGCGCAAGCCCATGGCCCGGCTTCCCCTTGCGTCCCGCCCAGGCGATGACTTGAACCGCCAGGTGGGCGGAGAGGCTCAGGGTCCGGAAACCCGGAAGACCAGGCGCTACAGCGTGAACCGTTGGGGTTCCCCGTTCCCTTGGCAACCTGGGAGGCGGGGATGCCCCCTTGGGTAATGCGCCCTACCGGGGCCTCGAGCGCCGCCTATCCCTAGGTGGCTCTAGAGGTGCACTGGGATTAGCGTTGGCAAGGAGGGTGTGTAGTATGTCGTGGAAAGGGGGTGAGGGGGTTCCGTTGCCTGATGGCAACCTGGGGTTATGCCTATCCGACCAAATGTTTGGTCGGGGTATCGTGCCCTAGACCCTAAGGGAATGGGATTGCAGGTGCTTCTCCTACTGGTCGTTTTGGCCCTGGGACCTCTAGGCCTCGCTCAAAGGCCCCTCAAAACCGTGGCGTGGGGCGGCTACACCCTGCGCATAGAGGGAAAGCCTGAAGGGGGTCAAGTGGCACGAATCCTGGCGGGCGAGCGCACCCAGTTGGAGATCCAGGGGTGGTTACTCAACGCCTCCTTTGGCGAGGTGACGGGTAAGGCTCCGAAGGAACTTCTGATCACTGACTTCTCGGGCGGAGCTCACTGCTGCCTTACCGTTTACCTGTTCACCCAGGAAGGGGGGGTGCGCAACCTGCTCTACGAGGAATTGGGAGATGGAAGTCTTGAGCTTCGGGATCTCGATGGGGATGGCCGCTTTGAACTGGTGCTGGCCCGTATCTACAGCTATTTCGGTGACCTGCCGTTTGCCCTCTCCCCGGGAGTGGTTCGGGTTTACGCCTACGACGGCTCGGTGTTTTACGAGGTTACCCGAAACCTTCCTAGCCTCACCCTCCGGGAGGTGGCGAGGTACCGGAAGGCGTTTCTGGAGGGGAAGCGCCGGGGCGATCTGGAGGCGATGAAGGGCAATGCCCTGGGCTACTGGGTCAACGCTTTGGTCGTTGGGCGCGGGGTGGCGGCCAAGAGCTGGCTGATGCAACATGCTCCTTTTGAGGTTAGGAGATGGCTTTTGGTTAACGAGGAGGCCCTTTTGCGGAGCGTTTCGGCGTTGGGTCTGAGTTACAACCGCACCCTACCTCCGAACACGCCCTAGCCTAAAGGCCCAGGCAAGGCTAGCCCAAAGAGGCTGCAGAAGGGCTCCAGGCTGGGTTTCCCAGTCGGCGCCCCCAGCCTCCATCTAGAACTTGGATGGAGCACCTGGTTCGGTCGGGGGTTAGCCTGAGGGCTCTCGGAGGAAAGGGGGGCTCTGATGCGCCCCACGTTCCTGTAGCGCTCGCGAACAAGGATCGCGGCCCCCTTATCTTCTGGGCTGAGCGGTAAGGTGCGCAGGAAGGTCTTGGTTGCAAGGTATAACCCGACCCATCTTAGAATCTATGCCGGGAGGAGTCTATGAAACGGGTGGATTTAGACCCCCTCCGCCTCACCCTCTTTGGGGGATGGGGGGAGATCGGGGGCAACCAGATCCTTTTGGAGGCGGGGGAGGGGGCGGTGCTCCTGGACTTCGGCAAGCCCTTCGCCCGCTGGGGGAAGTTCTTCACGGAGTTCCTCTCCCCCCGCTCCGCCTTGGGCCTTAGGGACCTCCTCCTCCTCGGGCTCCTTCCCCCCATCCGGGGCCTCTACCGGGACGACCCCCAGGACACCCTCTTCCTCTCGGAGGCTGAACGGAAGGGCCTCCTGACGGGGGAGCTGGACGGGGAGCGGATCCTCGCCCTCCTCCTCACCCACGCCCACCTGGACCACACCGGGGCCGTGGCCTACCTTAGGCGGGACATGCCCATCGTGGCCAGCGCCGCCACTGCCGCCATCGTCAAGGCCATGCAGGACACCGCCCAGGTGGGGATGGATGGGGAGGCCGCCTACGTGACGCCCCGGCAGCCGGGGAAGGAGGGGGTTTTGGAGGGGGACCGGAAGCGCTACCTGCGCCGCCCCTACCGCCTCCTCCACGGCACCCTGAAGGCCTTCCCCCACCAGAGCCCGGCCAAGACCAAGACCCTGGAGGGCCACCCCTGGGAGCCCGCGGAGGCCCCCTTGTCCCTAGGGCCCTTCCGGGTGCACCCCTTCCCCGTGGACCACTCCGTGCCGGGGGCGGTGGCCTACGCCCTGGACACACCCGCGGGCCTCGTGGTCTACACGGGGGACCTGCGGGGGCACGGGCGCTGGGGGGCGAAGACGGAGGACTTCCTCCGCGCCCTGGAGGGGCGGGAGGTCTTCCTCCTGATGGTGGAGGGCACCCGGCTTGGCCGCCCGGGGAAAGCCCCCACGGAGGGGGAGGTGCGGGAGGCTCTGCACGGCCTCCTGAAGGAGCACCCGGAGGCCCCCGCGGTGGTGGACTTCGCTCCGAGGAACCTGGAGCGCCTCCTCTCCTGCCTGGAAGTGGGGAGGGATCTGGGCCGGGCCCTGGTGGTCACCCCCAAGGACGCCTACCTCCTCTTGGCCCTGGCAGAGGCGGAACGCGAACCCTGGACGGGGGTCCTCCGGGAGGTCCTGGTCCTCCGGGAACCCAAGGGGCGCCGGGACGGGTGGGAGGAGGCGCTTTGGGCCCAGGGGGGCATCCGCCCCGTGACCCTGGAGGAGGTGGCCCAGGACCCCGCCGCCTACCTCCTCGCCCTGGGCTTCTACGAGATCAACCGCCTCCTGGACCTGCGCCTTCTGGAGAGGGCCTCGGGGCGGCCCTCCCGCAGGGGGGTCTACGTTTTCTCCAACGCCTTCTGGGCGGACCAGGAGCAGATCCTGGACCTTAGGGTCCTCCTGGAGTGGCTGAAACGGCTGGAATTTGACCTCTACCCCAAGTCCCTCCGCCCGCTTCCCGATGACCCCTCCCGGGTGGAGAACCCCTACCACACCTCGGGCCACGCCCCGGAGGGGGACCTGGTGGCGTGGGTGCGGCGCCTGAAGCCCAGGTACCTCCTGCCCGTGCACACGGAGGCCCCCCACCGCTGGCAGGAACTCCTGGCAGGGGAAGGGGTGGAGGTGCTCCTATAGCGGCTTCTGGGGGAAGGGGGAAGGCCCGCCGAGGGCCAGGGGGGGAGGTTGCCCTAGACCCGCCCCCCTCGTCCCACACCTCCAGGGCGTTGCCGCGCCTGGGCGTGGAAGGGGCCTAGGCCCCCGCACCGCCTCCGCGCGAGGCCGGGAGAGGGGCTGCAGGCCTGGGGCTGGACCGGGGAGGCGCGGATGCCCGCAACCCTTGCCGGCGGCGGCCTAGCGCGGTGGACACGTGAAGGGAACCGGTTCGGGTGGGGTCAGGGCCACCTCCAGGCGGTAGCGGTCGGGCAGGGCCAAGGGCTGGAGCAGGAGCCCCACCCCTTCCCCCCCACGGGCCATCCGCACGATCCAGTAGGCGTCCCCCAAGAGGGAGAGGTTCTCCCGCCGGCAGATCACGGAAAACCCCTGGGCCCGTAGCTGCCCCTCCAGGAGGGAGCCCACCCCCCTAAGGTCCTCCACGCTCCTGGGCCGGTAGCCGCTTTGGGGAGGATAGGTGAACTCGGTGATCTCCACGCTCCCCTCCTCCACGCGGGCGAGGAGCTGGGCCTCAGGCAAAACCAGGCCGAAGCGCTTGGAGACCAGCAGGGTTTCCGCTCCCACAAAGACGGGAACGCAAGCGGTAAGGAGGAAGAGGGTGAAGGGAAGGAGGCTGGTCCGCATGCCCTCATGGTGCCCATGGCCGTTCCTTCCCAACCTTGAGCCTTCCTTAACCTTCCGCTTGGGGCCACAATCAAGGGAGGCAGCCTGGCGGTGGGGGTGCCCATGCCGAATAGGCCCTCCGCGCCGCCAGGAGAGAAAACCTTCCCATTTGGGGGCGATCCGGGAGGGAGCGGGACGCTCCTGGGGGAGCCGGATAGCGAGGAATCCCGGTAGCTCCTTCGCCAGGTAGGAAGAACCCGGTGTCAAGGCCGGTCACGCCGCCCCTCTTCCAGGAGGCGGTGGGCTTCCTCGGTGAGGCGGGTGCGGCCGGCCACTTCCAGAACCTTCCGCCCTAGGGCGGTTCGGCGCCGGTCGCGCAAGTAGAAGGCGAGGGCCTTGGCGGTGAGGGCGCTTAAGGACTTGCCCTCGTGGGCGGCGGCTTCCCGCAGGAGGCGGGCTAAGTCCTCGGGAAGGTACACGGTTAGGCGCATACACGCATAGCATAGACCACGTTACCGGCTAGCCCCTCCTCCCCCCTAGGAGCCAGATACCGTGGACTAGGAGGGAGGCGAGAAGCTTCGGGACGAAACGCGTGAGCCTACCTTCCGCCTATCTCCCCCTTAGGACGGAGGACCTCATGAGTGTAGCGGCGACTCAGGGGTGGTAGCCCTCCTTTCGTCCGCCATGTCGGCGCGGGAAGGCCTCTCGGCTAGCCTCAGGAGAATCGGGAGGACCTCGGCCACATTTTCCTTCACCGCTTCCCGGGGGGTCGCCGGTAGGCTATCCCCCGTCCGTGGGGTACCTCCTTGTGCGAACCGGACAGGTTCATCTTACATTTGGTAAGATATTCGTATGCCGCTCACCCGTCTCTCAACCAAAGGCCAGGTGGTCCTACCCAAGCCGGTACGGGAAGCCTTGGGCCTCAAGGCCGGGGATGAGCTTCTTGTCCAGCTGGAGGGGGAGGCCATCCGCCTCATCCCGTGGAGGAGGCGGAGCCTTGCGGAGGTCCTGGATGCCCTTCCCGGCCATCCCCCCAGGACCAGCTTCCCAAGCCCAGAAGCCCTCTTCGCCGCAGAGCGGGAGGAGGCGCGCCAGAGGTGGCGCCGATGATCGTGGACGCCAACTTTCTCCTGCGCCTCCTCACCCGACACCCTGAGCCCATGTACCAGGCGGCCCGGGCCTTCGCCTTGGAGGCGGAACGCCGTGGCCTTGCCCTTGAGGTGCACCCAATACACGTGGCGGAGGTGGTCTACGTCCTGGAGGGACGCCTTTACGGCCTCTCCCCGAGGGAGGTGGCCCGCGAGCTCCTCGCCCTTCTTTCGGCACGGCCTTTTGTTCCGCGAGAGGAGGAGGCCTTGCGGGGCGCCTTGGAAGCATATCCGGAAAGCGGCCTGGACTTTCCTGACCTCTTCTTGGCCGAGCTTGCCCGGGCTGAGGGCAAGCCGGTGGTGAGCTTCGACCGCAAGATACGGCGGACCGGGGTCAAACTCATCGTGCCCAAAGGGCAAACTTGGACGGACCTCGGACCAAAGCCCTAGGCGTCGTCCCGTAACCGCGGTATGCCCCGATAGGGCCGGAAGCTGCGGAGGGGAGGCCCCTGGTGGCGACACGCGCGAACATCCGGCCCACCTGAGGGCCCACCTGCCTGGCCGGGGGTGTGGCCATGAACCCCCGGGATCACGGGGCTCTTCGCGCCCTTTAGGATAGCCGTTGGACGGGGCACGGGGTACCGGGCTATGCAGGTGGCTCAAGGAGGCGGTTATATCGGCTCTATGAAATTGAGTTGCACCGGTCCGAAGGGGCCGGTGAAGAATGAAACTGAACTGAGAGGCCGAACACCGCTTCCGGCTCGGGAAACCTAGGGTCCCGCACCTCCATCCCCGCTTCGCCTTCCGAATAGACCGTACGCCCTCTTTTCCTAGCTTTCGTCACCGCCACCAGAACACACCCTGCAAAAGCTTCCAAAGACGCTACTCCTAGGGTGGCCTCGGGGGGGCACAGCTGTAAACCTGGTGCCTGTGGGCCAAGGGGGCATGGACGTTTTGTAGGGTGCGGTAGAAGGGGAAAGGTCAGAGGGAGAGGAGAAAAAGGTTTGCGGAAAATTTTGGCAGTGAGCTTGGCCCTTGCCGAGGTCTTGGCCCGGGAAAAAGAGGACGAGGGAGAGGGATTTGGCGAGGGTATTTTCTAGATGCCGTTGAGGTCTTTGGAGTTTGCGGCCCTGGGTTTGGAGGGAGTCGTCTACTCCGACGTAGGTGGACACCGAAGGGGTTTGCGCGTCGCGATGGTAAGTCGGCCGTAGGCCAGGTTGTGGGGACGCTCAAGGTTGAGTGTCCCTATTGGGTGAAGGTATTCCCCTTTCAGGGGGTCCTCAGCGCTCGGGAACGTGGCCTAGCTCGATCACCAAGCGGAGCCACCTTCGCTCCCGCTCGTCCACCCCGGAAAGCAACCGCACGGGGTGGCCCGGCAGGTACCGGGCCACCACCGCTTCCAGGTCCTGGGCCAAGGCCTGCACCTCCGCCTCCGGGAGTTCCGGGGCGTCCAGCAGGATCTCCAGGGTATCTTTGCTCGTCATCTTTTCTTTACCTCCTCCCTCGCGGCACGCAGGGTCAAAAAGAGCTGAACCAGCCTCGGGTCTAGCTTCTTCCCCGCCATAGCCCTAAGCTCCTTCTCCGCCCGCTTCGGGTCGTAGGCGGGCTTGTAGGGCCTTGGGCTCACCAGGGCGTCCCACACATCCGCCACGGCGAAGACCCGGACGTGCAAAGGGATCTCCTCCCCCTTGAGCCCCCGGGGGTAGCCCGTGCCGTCCCAATGCTCGTGGTGGTAGAGGACCACCTCCAACGCCGCCTGGGATAGGAAGGGCACCCGGGCCAGGACCTCGTACCCCAGCTCGGGGTGCGTCTTCACCAGGCGCCACTCCCGGGTGACCAGGGGGCCATCCTTGTCCAGGATCTCCCGGGGGACGAAGAGCTTCCCCAGGTCGTGGAGGTAGGCCCCGATGCGCAGGCACTCCAGGTCCTTCACCCCCGCCCTTTCCCCCAGGGCCACGGCCAGCTCCGCCACCCGCCGCATGTGCCCCTCGGTTTCGTAGTCCAGGCGCTCTAGGATGGCGGAAAGGGCCATGAGAAGCCCCTCGGTTTGGAGGCGCCGCTCCAGGTACCCCTCCAGCTCCTCCCGGGCCACCCGCAGGAGGGCCACCCCTTCCGGGGAGACCTCCACGGGGCGGGCGAAGCTGGCGAGGGCCAGGGCGCCATACGGCTTACCGGCCCGCTCCAAAAGGGCGAGGACCACGGTGCGCAAGCCCGCCTCCCGCATGGGGGGGAGGGCGTGGGGGAAGGTTTGGTAGTCGGGGATGACGGCGAAGTCACGCCCCTTTAGGAGGGCCGTAGCCCCCATGCCCAGACGCACGGCGTGCCGGCGGTACAGCTCGGGGTAGTCCGGCGGGTACACCCCGGCGAGGACCCAGGGCCGGAAAGCTTCTCCCTCCAGCCGGAAGAGCACCCCCACTTCCAGGCCGGTGCGCTCCAAGAGGACCTCCAAAGCCCCCCGGATCTCCTCCGCCAAGGAAGCGCCTTGCCGTAGCCTTCGGGAGAGGGAGAGGAGGACCTCCAGGGTGGAAAGGCCCGCCATGCGGCCCTCCCGCAGGGCCACTGCCTCCAAGAGGGCCTCCAGAACCTCCTTCTCCTCCCCCAAGGGTCCTACTCCCTCCAGGGCCAGGACCAGGGAGCCGCGGCGGGCCATGTGGCCGAGCCGCCTTTTGCCGTCCGGGGAGAAGCCCAAGGGGCCGGGGGGTGGCGTGGTCCCTTCCCGTGGCTCCCACTCTGGGGGCAGGCGGAGGCCCCGGGCCAGCCCCGCTGTGCCCGCTGCCCCCACCACCCGGTACCGCCCCGCCTCCAACCGGAGGAGGTAGGCGCCCTCGGCCCCCAGGTGGGCCATGGCCCCCTCTGCCGCCCGGGCGTAGAGCTCCGGTAGGTCTTGGGCTTGCATCAGGCTAAGGAAGACCGCGGCGGTGCGCATGGTACCGTAACCTCAGGGGTGGGAGATGGCCAGACCCCCTCTGGCCAAGCGGCCATTCTACCCGGGCCCATCTCTTGCTCTAGTCCTCTTTGGATCCGTCGCCGACCTGGCTTTCCCCCTTTTCTAGCCAGCGTCGGGGAAGGAGGGGGTGCGCTTCGGGCCGGTGAATGTGGAATCCTTGGGCGAAATCCGCCCTGAGCTCCCGGGCCAAGGCCAGTTGCTCTGGGGTTTCGACCCCTTCCAGCACCACCTTCAGGCCTAGGTCGTGGGCCATCCCCACCAGGTGGCCGAGGAGCGCCCGGGAGGGGGAACCTCCCGGCCCCGGGGGGCTCAAGAGCTCCCTCCCCACCTTCAGGAGGTCTAGAGGGAGCTGGCGGAGGTGTCCGAGACCCGTGGCCCCCGTGCCAAAGTCGTCCAAGGCTAGGCGGAAGCCGAGGCCTTTAAGCCGCCACAAGGCAGGGGCGATGCGCCCCAGCTGGTGGGTAGCGGTGCGCTCGCTGACCTCGATCACCGCCCGCCCGGGGTCAAGGCCTTGATGGATCAGGCGTTCCGCCAGGTTTAGAAAGCTGGTGTCCCCTAAGGACCACGGGGTCACGTTCACCCAGACCGTGAGGCCAGGATGGGTGGACTGGAGCCGTTGGAGTTCCTGCAGAACAAAGCGATCCAAGACCTCGTTGAGGGCCCGGCGGGACAGGTCCATCTGGGGCAGGGGGTTGACGTAGCCTTCGGGGCGCCGCAACCGGAACAGCACCTCGGCGTCCTCCAGCCGGTCCTCCTTTAAGTTGAGGATCCCCTGCAGGAAAAGCTGGCTCTGGCCCGTGGTTAAGGCGTGATGAAACTCCGCTTCCAGCGCCAGGGCTTGCGGCGTGAGGCCATCCAGGTCTGGGGTAAAGGCCTCGGGTTCCTTTAGCCGGAAGAGCTTCGCCCGGTACATGGCCAGGTCGGCCCGCCGCAATAGCTCCTGCAGGCTCACCCCATGGTCCGGGAAGAGGACCAAGCCCAGGCTCGCCTCCAGGCGCACGGGCTGGCCGTGAACCGACACCTCTACGGATGCCGCCCGGAGCAGGAGCGCGGCCTTGGCTTTGGCCTCCCCGAGATCGTCGGCGGGGTACCAGGCGGCAAACTCGTCCCCTCCCAGCCTTCCCACCACCGCCTGGGGAAGAGCACCCTTCAGGTTCCGGGCCAACTGGGCCAGCACCTCGTCCCCCGCCGCGTGCCCCAAGGTGTCGTTCACCGTTTTGAAGCCGTCCAGGTCCAGGTAGGCCAGGGCCCGGCGGCTCCTTGCGTAAAGGATGTCCTTCTTCACCCGCTCGGCGAAAGCCCTTCGGTTCAGGAGACCAGTCAAGGGATCCAGGGTGGAAAGCGCCTCCAGCCGGGCCCGGAGGGCCATCTCCTCGGTGACGTCGCGGCTGGTGGCCACCAGGTACTCCACGGCGCCGCTGGGGCCCCGGATGGGGGTGACCACCTTTTCCTCCGTGTAGAGGGTTCCATCCTTGCGGCGGTTGACAAAGACACCCCGAAAGGGGTGTCCCGATAGGATCTCCTCCCAAAAGCGCCGGTAGAACTCCAGGGGATGGTGGCCTGACTTGAGAAAGCGAGGGTTTTTCCCCAGCACCTCCTCCCGCCCGTACCCCGTGAGGCGCTCGAAGGCGCCGTTCACGTAGACGATGCGCCCCGTGGCGTCGGTGATCAGGACGCTCTCGGCCAGTTGCTCCAAGACGCTTTGGAGCACATGGGGCGGGAGGAGGCGGGTCATGCCCCTTCTTTGCGGATGGCCTCCAGCATCTCCCGCGCCTCCTCCACGGTGAGGCGCTCCAGGAGGGCGGGCTCCATGCCGGCCACGTTGTAAAGGGCGAGGGCCCGGTAGCGGTCGTACCCGTGGGTGATCACCGCTCCCACCGCCATGCTCAGCCGGTAGAAGGCCTCCGTTAGGGGATCCGCCTCGGGGTGCCCGCCCTCATGGGTCTTGTGCTCCACGAAGGCGGCCACGAAGGAGGCCATGGCCAGCATCATGGGGTTTTCCACCCCCCGCACCACGTGCACCAGGCCCACCTTGGCCATCCAGGCGAAGTACCCCTCGTCCAGGGGCCCCTGCACCGTCCGTTGCCACCAGCGCCTCAGGGTTTCCTCCCGGTCGGGCCTTTCCCCCTCCCGGAAGACCCTGGCCGTGGGGGGATGGGCGAAGAGGGTGTCGTAGAAGGCCCCCACCAGCTCCTCCGTCCAAGAGAGGAGGGTGTCCTTGTGACGGGCGATCACCGCCGCGTCCTCCGGACGGAAGCGGGTTTCGGGCGGCATCTGCGCCAACGCTTCCTTGGCGATTTCCAGCATCTTGGTCATGGTTCACCTCCTAGCCCAGGATTTGGGCGATCCGGCTCGCCGCCTGGCGGGCTTCCAGGTGGATGAGGCCCAGGTTGGCCCCCATGGGGGCGGTGACCGCCAGCACCCCCTTTTCCCCGGCGGCGTAGACCACGAGGTAGCCTTCCCGGCCCCGCACCACCACTTCCTCCAGACCGCCAAGGGCTGAGGTCTGGGCGATGCGCTTCCCCAAGCCCAGGGCCGTGGCCGCCATGGCCGCCGCCCGGGCGGCCTCCGCTTCTGGGAGGTCCGTGGCCAGGGAAAGGCCATCCGTGGAGGCCACCATGGCCCCGGTAAGCTCCGGTACCGCTTGCCTCAACGAACGCACCACCCCTTGCAGTTCTTCGTGACGGCTCATGCTCTACTCCTCTCCGGCCGTTTTGGCCATCTGCTCGTACAGCTCTCGGCTAATCCCCGTGGCCTTAAGGAACTTGGCCAGGAGACGTTCCTCCAGTTCCCGTGCTTGGAGCTCGCTTTCGTAGGTGTACTGTTGGGCGACGATGGCGAGGTTGTACAAGGAAACCAGGGCCAGGGCCCGGTTCAACCGGGCCAAAAGGCCCGGGTCCTCGTGGAATAGCTCGCTGAAGACGCGGGTCCACTCGTCCACCCAGAGGCCGTAAATCCCCGCCACCAAGGTGCCGGTGCTGAAGCCCGCTTCCAGGTAAGCCCTACCGGCCCGCGCGCGCCTTTCCAGGTACTCCGCGTCCAAGGTAGGCCGCGCGAAGTAGACCTGGGCGATGGCGGTGAGGGCCTGGGTCACGTCCTGGATTTGCTGGGTCAGGGGATGGTGGCGGAGGCGCTCGGCGATGCGGCCGGCGACCACCGGGAAGTAGGGCTCCACCTGTTCCCGGACCGAAGCGAGAAGCTCCCAGTCCGAGAGGACCCCCATGAGCTCGGCCATCTGCCGAAGGTAGGCCGCGCGTTCCTCTGGGGTTAGGGCGAACAGGTTCTTGATCATCCCATCCCCTCCACCGCGATGCGCACGCTCCGCTCCAAGAGTTCCTTGCTCTGGCCCGTGATCTCCCGGGCTGCTTTTAGGTAAACCTCCTTGTAGCCCTCGGCGATGAGGGCGGCCACGGTGGCCATGAGGCGGTTGACCGATGGGGCCGCCTCGGGCAGGCGGTCCGCCACGAACCGGGCCACGAAGGCGGCGTGGCCCAGCATCATGGGGTTGGACACATCCCGCTTGAGATGTACCAAACCCACGTACGCTTGCCAGGCCCAGTAGTCCAGGTCAAAGGGACCCTCCACCGTCCGCCGCCACCAGCGCCTCAGGGTTTCCTCCCGCTCGGGCCTTTCCCCCTCCCGGAAGACCCTGGCCGTGGGGGGATGGGCGAAGAGGGTGTCGTAGAAGGCCCGCACCAGCTCATCCCCTAGGGCGAGCAACGCCCCCTTGTGCCGGGCGAGGGCCTCGGCGTCCGCCTGGGAGAAGCGGTCCTCCGGGGGCATCTCGGCCAGAACCCGCTGGGCCAACCCTTGGAAAAACCCGTTGTCCTTGTCCATTCCCACCTCCTCCTTAAGCTCACCAAACCCCCTGCCACCTTTCCCCCGTCACCAGCTCCAGGATGCGGATGAGGGCCAAAGTGGCGCTGGTGGGGCTCGTGGCGTTCATCCCCACCACGTGCTCAGGGGGGAGGCCGAAGTAGTCGGCCACCTCCCCGGGGGTCCACACTTTGGGAAGGTCCTGCCGCGTCACCCCCACCACGAAGGGGACGGGGTGGCGCGAGGTCAGGTACTCCAGGATGTGGCGGGCTTTGGGAAAGTCCCTGGGGCTATCCCCCGGCACCAGGACCACCAACCCCAAGGCCCCCTCCACCAGGACGTCCCACATGAAGTCGAAACGCTCCTGGCCCGGGGTGCCGAAGAGGTAGATGGGCACGCCGTCCAGGGTGAGTAGGCCGAAGTCCATGGCCACGGTGGTCCGCTCCTTGCCGATCTCTTCCGAGGCCCACTCGTCCGTTTCCACCACGGGGATCTCGGAGAGGGACTGGATGAAGGTGGTCTTCCCGGCGCCCACGGGACCGGAGACGAGGAGCTTTAGGGGTTTCCCCCTCATCCCCGCCTCCCCATGAGCGAGGCCAGAAGCCGCCGGAGGAGGCCCCGCTTCTCCTCGTCCGGCCGGGTTTCCTGGTAGGCCCGCACCGGGGCCACCTTGCCCGCCAGGCGAAGCTTGTGCAGGTAGTAGGCCACCTCTTCCACCGGGAGCCCCAGCCGATGGCCGAGGTCCTCGGCGGAGGCTCCTTGGGCCAAGAGGGGCCTGGCCCGCTCCCAGAAGGACCAGAGGGGTTCTTCCAGCCAGACCTCCAGGGCCACCGCCTGGAACCGGGTCTTGGGGTCGGGCAGGTGGGGCCGGTAGGCGGCGAGTTCGTCCACCACGGTGGTGGTGGTGAGGAGGATCCGCTCCAGGGGCCAGCCCAGGGCCTGGCCGTTGGGCGGCGGGGGCGGGGTACCTTGGGCGAACTCGAAGGCCCCCTCTTCCGCCCGGAAGAGTTCCTGCAGAACGGAACGGGCCTGGACGGGGTCCAGGACCTTGGTCCCTTCCCGCACCCAGAGGACCTTTCCCCCATCTAGGGCGATGGTGTAGCCCACCTTGCGGCCTGGTAGGTGGAACACCTCCAGCACCCCACTCCTTCGGCCCAGCATCCCCACCAGGTCGGGGAAAGGCATGTCCTTCAGGCTGCCGAAGATGGCCATAGCTCCGCCACCACCTCCTTTAGCGCCGGGGCCAAGGCCCGGCAGGCACGACACGCTTTGGGCGCTTCGGGGGCTTCAAACACACAGGGATCCCCCATGGGGAGGGAAAGGCCCAAAGCGGCGAAGGCTTCCCCCGTGGCGGCGCGCAGGGGTACGGCCAGGCCACAACGGTCCGGGATCGCTTCCCCACGCGCCCGGGCGAAGCCCAGCTGGCGCACCTGGCCCAGGTCCGCTTGCACGGCGGCCACGGTGGAGAGGGTACGTGGGGTGAGGGGTTTCGGGGGAAAGCGCTGGAGGTGGGCCCGGAGGGCCTCCTCCCGCAGGAAGGCCAGGATGGCCTTCCCCCCGGCGGAGGCGTGGGCGTGGCCCGTCACGGGGCGCCGTTCATCGCGGAAGGGCCAGAGGCGCTGGCCACGGTTGCCCGAGGTCGCCTCCACGTGGAGCCCCCAAGGACGCACCGTGAGGACGTAAGCCCGGAGACCAGTGCGGGAAAAAGCCTCATGCGCCAGTTCCTGGTAGAAGAAGGGGTCGTCGGGGGCTTCGGGTATGGGGATGAAGGGATGGGGGTAGCGGAGAACCCACCGCCCGGTCAGGGGGTCCCGGGCGGCGAAGCCTTCCACCCGTAGGGCTTCTAGCGCCTTGGCGAGGGAGCGGGGGCTCACGCTCAGGCTTTTCGCCAGCTCTGTGGGGCGTAACCCCAGGGGATGGGCATAGAGGGCTTTGAGTGCCCTGAGGGGTAGGTGGAAGGAGCTCCTGGGCATCCCGCATATTGTTGCCAAAAGCCTTCGGAAAGTGCAAGAAAGCGAAAAGCAATCGCCATGAAGTGTTTTGGAATATGCACACAAGTATTGCTCGCCTTGGCTGGGCCCTAAAAGGGGCAATATCCCATTCCCCCAAGAAGAGGACGCCTCGGGATTGTCCGCTCCGGGGGAAACCGGGAAATTGCGCCAGTCGGCTTCGGCATACGGTTCCGCAGGATGGGGTGGGAAGGGCGCTGTGGCCAGCCTCCCCGGCCTCCCTTGGGCACTTTTTTGTGGATTGGAGTGCTGTGGGCTGGGCCGGCTAGGACACCAGGGGTACTCGGGCGAAACCGATAAAGGGCGGTGGTTGCTCTTGGGAGAAGCCGCGAGCGCGAGGGCGGGTGGGGCAGCAAGGGCCCCGGTGCCACGCCGGGCGACGGCTGCTGCCGGAGCTTGGGCGCTGGCCGCTGCGTCGTTTCAGGATGCGGAAGGTGGTAGCGCTTTAAGAAAGGGGCGTTGGGGAAGTATATAATTCGGGTTGGACCGATGCCCCGCCGGACAAATGCGACTCTTCATCTTATGAAACTTCTCTTAACCGATGCGCCGTTTCTTCAAAGGCTTGACGCTTTCTTGAGCGCTCTCTTGGATCTTCCCTGGATGTCCCTGGAAGGCAAAGGGGCTATCTTTCTGCGCCAGGGACAAGGCTTGCGCTTGGTGGTAGGGCGCTACCTGGATGAGCCGTTGCAGCGCCTGTGTGCTCGGGTTCCGTTAGGGCGGTGCCTGTGCGGAAGGGTGGGGCTTTCGGGCAAAGCGCTTGTGGTCCAGGAGGTTGGCGAGGCTCACGAAATCCGCTATCCCGGCATGCCGCCGCATGGCCACGCTATCTACCCTTTGAAGGTGGGGGAGCGGGTCTTGGGGGTGCTTACCCTATACCTGCCACCAGGGAGGTTGCTCTCGGCGGAGGAGGCAGCCCTGCTGGAAACGGCGGCGGGCCTGCTGGCCTTGGCGGTTTTGCGTGAGCGGGCGGAGCGGGCGGCTAGGGTCGTGCGCCGGGCGGCTTTGGCCCTGTGGCAGGCCTCGGACGAAAGGGCTTTTCTTCAGGAAGTGTGCAGCCTGCTAGTGGACGAGGGATATCTACTGGCCTGGGTGGGGGAGGCGTTGCCTGGGGGCCAGGTGCGGGTGTATGAGGGGGCAGGGGCAGTGGGTTACCTGGAGGGCCTCTTGGTACGCTGGGATGAAACCCCGGAGGGCCAAGGCCCCACGGGCCGCGCCATCCGAAGTGGGGAAAGTCAAGTCTTAAGGGATGTGGAGGGGGACCCTCGCTACGGCCCGTGGCGAAACCGGGCCCAGGCCTTTGGCTTTGCTTCCAGTGCGGCGTTGCCGCTCAGAGTGGAGAACCGGGTTTGGGGTGCCCTAAACGTTTACGCGCCGGAATCGGACGCGTTTGATGCAGAGGAACTTTCCTTGTTGCGGACTTTGGCCCAGCTGGTCAGCCGAGGGCTGGAGCGCTTCAGAATAGAGGCCAAGGTGCACCTCCTTGCCCAGGTGGTAGAGGAGGTCCCGGAAAGCATCTTCCTAACGGACCTGGAGGGTAGGATCTTTTACGCAAATCCAGCGGCGTGCCGCCGGACGGGGTACACCTTGGAAGAACTCCTTGGGCAGAATCCTCGCCTCTTTAAGTCAGGGAAGAACCCCCAGACCTTCTACCAGGAGCTTTGGGAGACCCTACGCCGGGGAGAGATCTTTCAAGGGGTATTTTGGAACCGTAGCAAGACGGGCCGGATTCTGGTGGAACACAAGATCCTTACCCCAATCCGGGATGACCAAGGACAGGTGATCGCCTTTGCTTCGACCGGGCGGGAAATAACCCGGGAGTACATGCTTTCTCGCCTCCAAGGGGCGATGCGGTCCTACCTCGAGGGCTTGTTGCGGGAGGGGGTGCAGGCCCATGGGCTCCGGGGGCTTTTGCGCGAGGTTCTTGAGGCGGTGCCGGGTGCCGAAATGGCCGCCTTGTTGCTGAAGGGCAAAGATGGGCTTTTCTCCTTCGCGGAACTGGTGGGCGAGTGGGATCCCCGATGGAAGGAATGGGTTCTACCTCCGGAGGCTTTGGCCCACTTGTCCCAATATGGGACCTTGTCCCAGCTCGAGTTGGAGAGGCTGGCGATGCGCTTACCCGAGGAAACCCGTGCCCTGGTGGTGAATGGCCTGGGGACCCTGAAAGACGCGGTGTACGTGCGCTTGGAGAGGGGGGGTGAGACCCGCGGGTTTCTCGTGGTAGGGTCGTACCGCTGGCGCATGGCCCCGGAGGTAGAGGAGGCGTTGCGCTTTCTCGCTGTGGAGATTCAAGGGGTCTTGGAGTGGGAAGAGGCACAGGTCCTGTCACGATGGCTGAGCCTGCACGATCCGGTGACGGGCCTGCCCAACAGAACCTTCTTGGAGATGGAGCATGCGAAGGTTAGGGGACCCCTTGGCTTTTTCCTTTTAGAGCTCGAAGGCGTAAGCGAGATCAACCAAACCCATGGTCGCGCTGCCGGGGACGAGGTGTTGCGCATTTTGGCGGGGCGCTTCCAAACCCTCCTTCCTCCAGAGGGCAAGCTTTATCGTACCGGCGAGGTCGAGCTTCTATTTATCCTCCCCGTGGAGCCTGTACGGGCCGTCGAATTTTACCAGCGGCTGAAGGAGGCCTTGAATGAGCCCGTTTACGTGGCTAACGAGGCGGTGCGGTTGGGTGGTGCAGTGAGCGCGGTTTTCGCTCCTGAAGATGGCCAAGACATGTCGAGCTTGCTCCGCCGGGCAGATTTGGCCTTACGCCGGGCCAAGCGGGAAGGGGGTTTGGCCTTCTTCAACCCGGTGATGGAGGAAGCCCACCGGCGGCGGCAGGATATCTTAAGCGGTCTAGAGGCAGCTTTGCGCGAGAGAGGGTTGCGGCTTTTCGCCCAGCCTATCGTGGATGTGCCTACGGGGAGAACCTTGGCGCTAGAGCTTCTTCTGCGCTGGCCCCGGAAAGGCGAGTTCGTGCCCGCTTCGGAGTTCATCCCCCTGGCGGAGGAAACGGGGTTGGTGGTCGAGCTGGACCTTTACGTACTTCGGGAAATCGTAGCCTGGCCCGAACTGGGCACCTGCCTTCATGTCAACGTTTCCGCCAGGACTCTCCATGACGAGAGACTTCTTGCGGCGCTGGAAGCCTTGAGGGGAAGGCGGCTTCGGTTAGAGGTCACGGAGTATACGCTGGCCGATGCCAAGGCTGAGCAGGTGCTCGAACGCATAAAGGCGATGGGTTTCGGCCTAGCCTTGGATGACTTCGGTCAAGGCTTCGCCTCTCTCAGAAGCCTGATACGTTTTCCTTTTTCCGTGGTGAAGGTGGATCGGGCCTTTACCTGGGGGATAGGTAAGGACCCTAAGGCGGAGGTGGCCTTGAGGAGCATCCTGAGCCTGACCCAGGAGCTCGGGCTCCTGGTGGTGGCGGAAGGTGTGGAGACGGAAGCCCAGCGGACCTGGCTCCTTGAGGCGGGCTATCCATTGGCCCAGGGATATCTGTTGGGCCGTCCGGAGCCTCTGGAGTTTTATATGGACAGCGCCTAGGGTGCCCCCAGAGGGAATGGGGATGAGGGTGCCGCAGTTTGCCATGCCTTCAGGCAGAAGTAAGGAACTTCCGTAGAGGTGCCTTCACGATTGCGAAGACGGCCTCAAGGGAAGGCGTCGGTAGAGGTTGTCTCGCGACCCCTACCCCTCCCCCCACCCGGGGATGAGGAGGCTCCGCATCCCCGTCCAGTAGGCCACCTTCTCCTTGGGATGCCCCGCCTGGAGGTAGTTGCGGATGGCCCGCCACCTTAGGCGGTGGAGGAGGTCCCCCCGGGCCCGGTCCTGCTTGGCGTCCATCCCCGCCAGGCGGGCAAGCTCCTTGAGGAGCCACTTGGCGTCGTCGTAGCTCAAGGGCTTCCCCTTGCCCTTCCGGGGCCCCGGGGAGAGGAGGAGCTGGGGGTAGGGGAGGGGCTGGTGGCTCGCCAGGTAGTCCCGCAAGGGGAGCCACGCCTCCAACACCTGCCGGGCCAAGGGGGAGAGGGGGACCTCCCTAAGCCGCTCCCCCCGCACCAGTAGCCTCTCCCCCTGGAGGTCCGCCCGCCACAGGCCCACCACCTCCTTGGCCGTGAGCCCCACCTCCCCCACCAGGACCAGGAGGACCTGGAGGAGGGGACGCCAGTAGGCGGGGGTGTAGGTTTCCGCCAGGGCCCATAGCCGGGCCCACTCCGCCTCGGTGAGGGGCTTTCGGCTTTGGACGTAGGGGGTGAAGCGGGGAGGGTACTCCACGTGGGGGGGCATGGGATGCCCGGCCCACTCCAGGAAGCGGAAAAGGTGGCCCAAGGCCCCCCGGGCCCTTTCCACGGTGTTCCAGGCCAAAGGCCCCTTGGTCCCCCCGGGGAAGCCGTGCTCCTTGATCCAGAGGAGGTAGGCGCGGATATCCCCCGCCTCCAGGGCGGGCCACCTCCTACCCTGGAGGGCGAGCCAACGGACGAAGAACCGGACCAGGGGGGGCACTTCCCGGTCGGGCTTCTTGCGGGTGCGGACCAGGAAAGCCCAGACGCCCTCCTCCAGGACGCCTTCGTCCCACCGCTCCAGGGCCTCCCCCACGAGCCGCTTCCTTTCCTCGGGGAAGTCCCAGGGCTCCAAGCCTAACCGATCCTCCGTCATCTTCCCTACCATGATACACCCTCCCCCCACCCCCACCCGCGCCTTCTAACCCTTGTGGGAAGGTACTCGGGATGCGGGAATGGCGTGGAGAGCGGTGCGGAGAAGAGTTGGGAAAACGGGAAGGAGGGAAGGAAAGGTGGGGGAGGGGTGGGGAAGGGCTAACAAAGGAAAGGGGTAGGAAAAAGGGATAGGCGCTCAGCACACCCGGAGCACCAGGCCCGAGTCCTTACAAGGCCATGGCGTAGACGCTATCCCGAGCGAGGGCCTGGTCCGCCACCTCCTTCGCGTACCCTGGGGGAGGTGTTCCCCAGACCATGGCCCGCAGAACTCCCCGAAAAGGAGGGCATACCGGAACCAAAGAAGCCTCTCCTCCTAGGCGGGGATGAGGCTAGCGGTGGGGTCCAGGAAGAATTTCGCTTAGGGGGGAAGCGGGCTTACGGTTTCAGATTACGCTGGAGGAGGTTCCCACTCTCCAACCCTTCTCAGGTGAGCCTATCCGGAACCCAAAGCCTCAACCAGGGACCCATCCTGCGCCACGGACCGACGTCCCCAAAGGGTCCCCTCTAGATCCCGCCACGGGATCGCAGCCTTCGGCATCCAGGCGGACCAGGAGACCACATGCCCGCCATCCGGGAGTGTTTCCCCCTCTTCCTTTTCCCCTGGCAGGAGTTTGCCAGAGCTTGTGTTAAGGCGAGGCGGTATGCGAGGGTAAGCAGCGCCGTCTCCGAGCACCTTTGGCGGACTTCTGCCAGTTTCCGACCTTCCTCCTCGAGGCCCCCCTCTTCACCCGATGAGCCCCGCATTTCGCATTCGCGGAGGCCTCGAGGCCAGGGGGAAGCTCCAACCCCGCTACTTCAAGGAGTGTTGGGGAGCTGCAATCCCCCGGTTTTCAAACCGGGAAGGAACTCGCAGACGTGCTACCGGGCCTAGCCGCAGGCGCATCCGCGTCGCATAGGCTCCGATGGTACGCAAAGCCTTCAAATACCCCCTTTCTCCACCAAGTCGCAGAAAGAATACATTGAACGTACCCCCGGACGTTGTCGCCAAAGCTACGGAGGCCCCTCCTCGGTGGATTCAAGGGGAGCCCAGGACGGTTTTCTCCCAAACTGGCCCCCTCCGCCCCGGCGGAAGAGATCCAGCTCCTGGTAGAGAGGATGGGGCAAGTGGTGGTTTGGGTTATAATTTTTCCGAGGTGGAGCCATGAGGGGTTTAGTCGCACTGTTCCTGTTGTTGCTCGGTTCCACTCCCGCTTGGGCCCTTTCTCCCCAAGAGGGCTGGGACCTCGTGGCCGCGGTGGAGAACGGCAACCACGAGGCCTATAGCCGCCTCGTGCAGGCCTACCAGGCGGGCGATTCCGAGGCTGGCGTGGCCCTGGGGATGCTTTACCTCAACGGGATCGCCTACCCGAGGGACCTAGAGAAAGCCCGCCAGTACTTCGAGTGGGCCCATGGTAGGGGGAGCGGTTGGGCCAGCTGGGCCCTAGCCGCTCTCTATATCAACGGCTTGGGCGTGCCGAGGGACCTACAGAAGGGCTTCCAGTACGCCAAGCAGAGCATGGATAGGGGCTACCCCGGTGGAAAGGCGGTGTATGGCCTCTTTCTCGGCGCCGGCCAGGGTGGTTTGAAGCAAGACCTAGACCGCGGGATCCGCCTCATCCAGGAGGCCGCGGAGTCGGGAGACCCGGTGGCCCTCAATGCGCTCGCCCGCTACCTCGCCTTTTTCGACCACCCAAAGCTTCCCAGGAACCCCCAGAAGGCGCGGGAGTACTGGGAGCAGGCCGCGGCGAAGGGCTATTACCTCGCCCGGAGCTTCCTGGCCTATGACCTCTTCTTCGGGTTGGGTGGCCCCCCGAACCAGAAGCGGGCCCTGGAACTCGCCAAGCCGTTTGTGGGCTTTGACCCCGTATCAACCACCGTCTGGGCTGCCGCTCTCTACTTCGGCCAGGGGGGTGTACCCCAAGACCGCCCCCGGGCCTGTGGGATGGCGAAGGAAAGGGCCGAGTTGTTTTCGGGCCTCGGCACCATCTACGGCCTCTGCATCCTGGAAGGGGTGGTGCCCGGGGAGCGGGCCCTGGGCTTCGCCTACCTCCTCGTTGGAGCACTTGACAGCCACCCCCTGGCCCAGTCCCTGGTCCCCGAATGGGAGAAACGGTTGAAGCCCGAGGAGGTTAACCGGGCGAAGGAGCTTCTCAAGAACCTGCCGTGACCTCCTGGCGGGCGAAACCCCGGGCCTGGCTCGGCTACCTTTACGGGTCCCTCTTCGGCCTTTCCCCCCTGGGGCTCACCCTGTCCCGCCTGATCCTGGGCGGTACTCTTTTTGCGGACTGGCTTTTCCTAGCCCGGTGGTACGAAGCCTTTTTCTCGGAGAGGGGGCTTTTCCGTAGGCACGAGGTCCTGGAGGTCTCCAAGGTGGACGTGCCCCTCTTCTTCGGCTCCGAGGCTTGGAACCTCCTCCTCTTTGGGGCCATCGGGGCTCTCTCCCTCCTCTTCGTCCTCGGCTACCGGCCGAGGCTCATGGCCCTCCTCCTCGCCCTCCTCCTCCTCGGGCTCCAGAGCCGGAACCCCTGGGTCTGGAACACGGGCCACGCCCTCATCCAACGGGGCCCTTCCGTGAAGGGCGCGCCCCGCCTCCCGGGGTGGCCTTAGGCGCCAGAAACCCGAGGGGTCGGGCTGGGCCAGCCCCTTGTCGCGCAGGAGGCGCCACACCGCCTCGGGGCTGTAGCCCTTGTGCTCCAGCAAGGGGTTGACCCCCGCCGGGGCGAACTCCTCTTCCCCGAGGAGCCCCCAGAGCCAAGCGTGGAGGGCCTCCGGGTCCAGGGGGGTGGGGGCATTCCAGTGCTTGGAGGCCTCGAGGGCGGTGGGGGAGAGGAGATGTTTGGGTCTCTCCGTATTCACCGCCCTCTTTGGAGATCCCGACAAGAAGGTGGGCTATATGCCCTTGGACGCCCGGGTCCGCTTCCAAGCGGTACAAAACGGCGAGGTAGATGTTGCCTTCCGAAACACCACCGTGACCGGTAGCTAGCGGCTTGGAAGTATGCCCAGCCCCTTTCGCTCCTCCGGCCGGCCTCGAGGCTCAGCCCTACTCCCCCAGGGTCACGGCGTGGTACAGGTCAAAGAGGAGAAGCCACCCCCCCGTGCAGAACGACAGCCCATCCTGCCCCCTGAAGCCGCGCCTCCCCCTTGGAGGCCAGCCACAATCCCCCCGCGATGTAGAGGAGGTCCAAGGCGGCGTTGAGGTAGAGGATGTCCCGGAGCCAAGCCCTGTCCGGCTCCGGTGACAGGAGCCCCACCAGGGCGATGCCCCCGTCCACGGAGGCCCAGAGGGCGTTGGTGAGCCAGAAGCCCCGCCAAACAGGGTCGGCGGCCACGAGCCCCCCAGGGCCCCGGCGAAGGACCAGGGCACGCTCCAAAGGAGAAGCCTCACGGAAAGGGCAGACCCTTGGTAGCCCTCGGGCATGGGCCCAAGGCGGCCCTCCAAGGGAGGTCTTTCCCCGAGCGGGCCGGGCGCCGTCCTGGTCGCCTGGGGTTCTTCGGAGGTGGCGGTCCAGTCCGCCCCCAAGGGTTCGCCCAACCCCTGGCCGCAGGCCAAGCCCGCCAGGAGTAGGAAGACCGCCAGGCGGAGGGGTCTTGCCATGCCCCAAGCTTCCCCTTTCCTCCCCGGCCAGACTGTGGGCCAGGGGAAACTTCCCGGCCTTCGGGACCCCGCAAACCCCTCGTCCAAAAGCCCCCCTCACCCCTGGCTCTCCAGGAGGTCCAGGACCAACCCCAAGGCTTCCCCGAGGGAAAGGACCCAGACCGTACCCACCTTTTTGCCCATAAGGTGCCCGAAATGACGTCGGTCACCGGTCACCAGGGCATCCGCTCCTGCGCTCCAGGCGGCCGCCAGGATGGGTGCATTCTCCAAGGGAAGGTCTTTCGCCAAGGCCCTTTGCACCAAGCCCCAAGGAGCCTCAGGAACCAGCCGCACGCTTTCTCGAAGGACCTGAAGGTACTCCAGGGCCTCCAGCCGTTTCGCCTCCAGGTTGCGCTGGGCCTCCTCCAAGGCGTGGGCGGAGGTGAGGAGCTCTAAGCCCACCTTGGGTGCCAGCTCCGAAAGGGCCCGCGCCCGTCCCGACTGCCAACAGGCGGCGAAGAGGACGTTGGCGTCCAGAAAAAGGCGGCGGAGCTTAGCGGGGGATGGCGGCAAGGCGGGCCCGCTCCTCTTCCGTAAGGGCATCCTCTGCCAGGAGCTCCTGGAGGCGCCCTTCCGCGTACACCTCCAGAGGGTAGACCCCGGCAGGGCGCAAGAGGAGCCCCCCTTCGGGGGCAAGCTCCACCAGGAAGTAAGCTTCCCCCTCCACGCCCATGGCCCTGAGGAGGCGCTTGGGAATGGAGAGTTGGCCCTTTCGGCTGAGCTTGGCCAGTTCCACCGTTCCAGTATATCGGACCCATGGTTTCTCGGTTTGCGGAAATTCCTTTTAGGGGTCTCCTTCCCGAAACCAAGCTTTCAGGCAAGACCGCCCACCCCCCCAAGGCCTAGGAGGGAGGGGGAGAGACCAGGATGGCCCTATCCCCTCCCACTGCCATAAACCGTCCCGCGCGGTAGGTCACATCTACGAGGCGATCAGTCTGGATCCTTTGGCGGTCCACCACCCGGGTCCACCGCTCGGCTTTCCGGTTCCCTCCCATCGGTGGAAACAAGGATGGCGCCAGGCTCCCCCAGAGCCACGTAATGGCCGTTGCCGTAGGCCACATCCCTCAGACTCGGCAACGCGGCGCGCCAGGTATCCCCGGCCCCCGGCAGGGGCTTCGCGGTTTCAAGGGACCGCCCGTTCCACCTGGCCGAAGGAAGAACCCCTTGACCCGCCTTAGGATTCGCCCTCGGCGAGCAACAGGGCCCGCACCGCCTCGAGGCCAGGGGGAAGGTGGTGGGCCCCGAGGATGCGAAGCCGTAGAGCGAGGTCCTGCAATTGCCCGCGCACTTCCCCGGAGGGGAGTGGGCCCATTCCAGGGGAGTAAGAGCAATAGGGGATGGGGAAGATAACAGGATTATTGGGGCTTTTGATGCCGATGGTTTTCCAAAGAAAGAGGACGAAGAAGTAGGCCCCTTGGGGGTACAAATTATTCGCGAAAGATTTCTTTCGCGAACATTTACAGGAGCGCCCAGGTTTTTTAGACAATCATCGGTGTTATTATGGCTATTAACGCCCTCTTTTGGCACTCGTGGAGCCTTTGGCCACGGGAGGATAGCGTTTCTTCACGGCTCACTAAAGCCGAGACAAGAGGTCGTGGGGGGTTCTTAAACGGGATGTCAGGGTGCTGGCTAGCCGACGGGTCGTCTCCGGGTCCCAACCTACGGAAGGCCCAATCCTCGGACCCCGCAGTCTCTTCCTTTAGGGAATCAACCCCCGCGCATCTGGAAAGCGCTGTCGCACAGAGCCTCGAGGCCCCTATCGCCTTGGCCATGTCATGGCTTCTAGGAGACGTACTTTTAACCTACAAACAAGCGAACGGCCACTCCGAACACAAGCCTGTACTTCACGCTCCGGCTTGTGTCCTTCACGTATGTATAGGGGCATTGGTTTCAATGCCTTTCCCCTACCGAAGCTCTAGCGACGAGCGGGAAGGCTAGCTAACAAGGGCCTACAGGCGTGCACAAGCGGCAGCGCACCCCTGAGCAGGAAGTCTCGGGAGGTGGTGAAACCCCCGTTAAGGGATTTGTAAGGCCCCTTTGGGAGAGTGAAGTATGGGGATGCTTGAATTCCCCATGCGGAGGTGAGCCGTGAAAAAAGCGTGGCTCCTGTTAGGCGTGGCTCTCATTCTTCTAGTGGCTGGTTGTGCTATGCAAGGTAGTCCCGATCAGGGAAATGGCGGCGGGGGCAACGGGGGAGGCGGCGTTCTTGCTTGCTCCCCTACTGCTGGGAATCCCGGCGAAACGTGGAAAGTTGCCTTCAGCTACGCTCCAGAAGCCATAATTTTTGCTGGGGGCTGCTACGTGGCGGTGGAAGGCTCTTCCGCCTTAATCTCACCGAATGGCCTCATGTGGCATGTAACCCAGTTGAACGCAAACGAGGAACTTTCCGACGTGGCGTTCGGGAGGGGGCTTCTCGTTGCGGTGGGGCGTGGCCTTTACACCTCCTCTGATGGGCTGAATTGGAACCGAACGTATCTCCCGTCAGCGCCGTCGTGGTTGTCCGGTGTCGCTTACGGGGAAGAGAGTGGGCTTTTTGTAGCTGTGGGGTCTGAGGGTGCGATTTACAGTTCCGTTGATGGAGAAAACTGGGAACGCCGTAGCTCCCCCACCACCTCTAACCTGGCTGATGTGGCCTACGGTGGCGGGAGCTTTGTTGCGGTGGGTCGGAATGGAGTCATCGTTTATTCGCAGGACGGGGTAAACTGGACGACTGCTCAGGCAAACGGCGCCGATGACCGCTTCTCCGTTGCGTTTGGAAACGGGAGGTTTGTGACAAACGGCCGAGGCGGTCTCTTCCTCTCTGAAGACGGGGGTGCTAGTTGGAGTAGGGCGAACGCTCCGGTGAACATCTTTTCCACAGTGGCGTTTGGCCGTGGCACTTTCGTCATAGGGGGCGGGACGCCAGGAACTGTGGTCCTATCGCCGGATGGAGAGAACTGGGAAACCATCCCTGTGCCCACGCAGGCAACGGTTGACTTCGTTGCGTACGTTAACGGCAAGTTTTTGGTGTTAACCCAATATGGGGATGTCTTGGTGTCAACAGATGGCCGCAACTGGGAAACTGCATTCAATCCAGGCCAGGATCCTATAGCGATCCGGCACGTCAACAATCGGTTCTATCTCCTCCTAGAGGGACCCCGTATTACCAGAATCGCCTCATCCCCAGACGGAATATCTTGGACCTTGCATGACCAATCCATTCCAGGTGTGATAACAGCTTTGGCTTACGGGTCGAACCGGTATGTGGCCGTCGGGAGGGACGGCGCCCTCTACTACTCCGAAGACGCACAGGAGTGGTTCCCCGGCCAGGTAGCTGGGGCATCCAGCGAGTGGGACCTGACGGACGTCGTTTATGCGGATAACCGCTTTGTGGCGGTGGGACTAGGAGGGCTAGTGCTGGTCTCGGAAGACGGAGAGCGTTGGGACGTAAAACAACCTTACGGCCCTACTGAAAATGACTTCTACGCCCTTGCCTATGGGGCAGGCACGCTCTTAGGCGCTTCTGAGGATGGATTTTTATGGATCTCCTCCGATAGGGGTGATACCTGGACGACGGTTGACACGGGCGCAGGGGAGAATTTAAACGCCATCATCTACACCAACCAGCGCTTCGTTGCCGTCGGCGACAGAGGAACGATTGTAGCGTCAGACCCGTCTAATGTGGAGACCTGGACCCTCGAGGAAAGCGGCCTTACAGGTTACTCAGTCTACGGTGAAGTGCTGCCCCAAATTTGGACCACCCCAAGAGAGAGGCCAAGGGGTGTAGTCTGAAGGGGTAGCGAGATGCGCAGGTGGTCAGCGAAGGAAAAGGCAAAAATTGTGTTGGAGGTCTTGTCGG
>Ga0272449_1001206_pt1 | contig 27467 bp, 29 predicted proteins | sample YNPCB0241_FD_198679 | JGI IMG/M metagenome (GOLD analysis project Ga0272449, IMG submission 198679) | Hot spring sediment microbial communities from Yellowstone National Park, WY, United States - YNP-CB-024-1 | ecosystem: Environmental > Aquatic > Thermal springs > Hot (42-90C) > Sediment... | reverse complement strand
AGGCTGAACGAGATATTGTAATGCCGGGTCTCGTGAACACTCACGTCCACCTAGCTCAGGGGTTGATAAGACATTGCGCTGACCACCTACCCTTGATAAAATGGTTGAAAAACAGGGTGTGGCCTCTCCAAGGAAACTATAAGCCTGAGGAAGCCCTTGCATCTGCGAAGCTCGTAGTAGCAGAGATGTTGAAAACCGGTACAACAGCCTTCCTGGAGACAGGGCTCGTTGGACGCTACGGACCCGATAACATAATAGAGTTTCTACACGAGAGTGGCATAAGAGCTGCTGTCGCTAGACATGTTATGGATCTTAAAGGCTACGCCTTAGAAGAGGACGTTCTCCACGAGGGTCTCGTAGAGCCTGGAGACACTAGTTTTAAGGACACTTTAAGGCTTTACCACAAGTATAACGGATTGAGCAACAGGATATGGATATGGTTTGGTCCTCGAACACCAGGAGCGGTTAGCCTTGAATTGTACAGGAAAATCTCAGAGACAGCTCGCGAATTAAACACAGGAATCACAATGCACTTGGCCGAAGTAAGAGAAGATGTGGAATATACCATGAAAAGCTTCGGCAAAAAACCGGTAGAGTTCGCACACTGGCTTGGTCTCACAGGCAGGAACGTGGTCCTGGTGCATGTGGTTTGGGTTGATGACGAAGAAATAATGTTGTTAAGTAAAACCGGGACCACGGTAAGCCACAATCCCTCGAGCAATATGAAGCTGGCGAGTGGGGCTGCAAGAATCTCTGAGATGTTGAAAGCAGGAGTCAATGTTGCGTTAGGCACAGATGGAGGGCCAAGTAATAACACATACGACCTTATGAGGGAGATGAAGCATGCTGCTCTACTCCAGCCTGTGAGAACCCTGAACGCAGAGGCTATACGGGCTGAGCAGGTTGTTGAAATGGCGACGATAAACGGAGCTAGAGCATTGATGATAGACCACTTGGTTGGTAGTATTGAAAAAGGAAAGAGAGCAGATATAATAATCCTGGACTACTGGGTTCCTCACATCCATCCGCTTGTGAATCCTATCTCACACCTAGCTTATGCGGCATCGGGCAACGATGTTAAACACTCAATAATAGATGGTAAACTAGTAGTGTATGGTAGAAAGCTTCTCACGATTGACGAGGAAAAAATAATTGAAGAAGCTGAAAAAGCCGCGTGGGAGGTTTACAATAGAGCGGGTATTTGTAAAGAACCTGACACTGTTTGGCCCATACTTTGATACAAAAAATTTCTGCCTCCTCCAATCAATTTTTTGAAACTGCAGTAAACTGAACAGTATTCTAAAATTTAAACATTGTATGAATTTTTAACGTAAACTTTGAAATTTATAGATCATGGTATTAGGAACTTATTTCTAATAAAATTTAAAGTAATTATTAATGTAAAATCATACATAATTTGGTATAATTTAATGAAATTATTGCAAAACGCAAAGTTTAAATAAATCCTATACAAGATAATAAACTTGAGAACAATCTAAAAGGGGATAAGGATGGAGAAACTGAAGTTCTTCGACCTGAAGGCGAAAAAGTACTTCGAGACAGACAAGTATGAGGTCGTAGTGAAGGAGACTAAGAGGGGCAAGATAAAGATCGCATTCGCCGTCAGCCCCTACACCAACAAGAAGTTCGCTAGGATAATTGGACCTGCTAAATAACGATCCTAAACCTATATCTTTTTTCCCAATACCTTCTCATCAGCTCCCTGAGCAAACCGCTTCTGGTTTTTCTCTCTTCAATGCCTCTTTAAGATTAACTATTTTGCCTAAGCTTTCAATGAAATAGTCTACTTCCTCAAAGGTATTGTAGATGTAGTAGCTAGCTCTGACACTGCCGTATACAGTCAACCTCTCCCCCGGTTCTTTTGGGATATCCGCGGGAGGCGTCTCCAAATACGTTATCTTCAACGAGTAGTGAAGCGGGTGTGCACAGTGCATCCCGGATCTAACGGCGATTCCGAAGAGATCTAACGCTTTCGCGACAGTATGGTGGTTCAAACCTATGACGTTGAACGATACGACGCCTGTTTTATCACTGGGATCCACGGGTCCGTAAACCCTTATGTCATCCGGGAATTCCTCACTCAGCCTTTTCAAAGTATACGCTACAAGTTGCTTCTCATGCTCACGCACGTTATCCATGCCAAGCTTCATTAAATATTCCGCTGCCGTTCCCAGAGCTATTCCTGCCTCTATGTTAGGTGTGCCGGCTTCAAACCTCCACGGCAGGTCTAACCATACAACATCATCAACTGTAACATCCCTTATCGTGTCTCCACCTACTTTAAACAAGTCCATTTCTTCTAGAACATCCCTTCTACCCCATAACACTCCGCTCCCCGTAGGCCCCAGCATTTTATGACCGCTAAAACCCAGGAAGTCCACGCCTAGTTTTCTCACATCGGTTGGTATGTGAGGAACGCTTTGAGCACCATCTGCGACGACTATAGCGCCTACCTCCCTCGCCCTTTTCACAAGTTCTTCAACCTTATTTATAGTTCCCAAGACGTTGCTCGCAATAGGGAAGACTAGAACCTTTGTTCTAGCAGTAATAATAGTGTTGAGCGAATCGTAGTCGAGATAACCTTGCGGGGTTACATTGATGTATTTTACAACGGCCCCTTTCATTTTCGCTATTTTCCTCCAGGGAAGAATGGTGCTGTGATGATCCATAATAGTCGCAACGACCTCGTCTCCCTCCCCGAGATTCTTCAGGCCCCATGCGTATGCGACCAGGTTCATGGCATCAGTAGTATTGTTACAGAAAACCACTTCCTCCCAAGAATAAGCGTTAATAAACTTAGCCAAGGTTTCATGTGCTTTCTCATACATTTCACTTGCTTCCTGGCTTAACGTGTGCACACCTCTGTGAATGTTTGCGTAGTGTTTACTATAAAACTCTACAATAGTGTTAATAACCTGGATCGGCTTTTGCGTGGAGGCAGCATTATCGAAGTAAACCAAGGGTCTACCGTTTATCTTTCTAGAGAGGATGGGGAAATCCTTTCTAATCTCTTCAGGGTCAAACAACATTACCACCCGTTCTAATTATGGTAATTTCTTGTAAAAAACTCTTAAGGACCGATTCCTCCTAGTAGACGTGGATGGGATGTTGCAAACCCACCATGAGCCAGTCCGTGAAAAGCTTTAACCAATCTTTCAAGCCCCAAACCCCATCCACAGGCGGGTTTTACATATCCCTTTGAAACAATGTCAAGGAACCATTGATATTCTGAAGGGTTTTCGCCTGTGGACTCGATTCTTTTTCCAGTTCCTCGACCCTATACTCTCTGCATCCTTCATCAAGCACTTCACCATGCCCCTCTGGAACTATAAGATTCCAGTCCACGTTACAGCCCGGTTTCTCAGCGTTTTCAATATAGTAGAATCCTCTAGCAGTTGAGGGAAACCTGTCAGCCATACTGGTGTACCATAATATTCTCCTAGAAATGCCTCAGCATTGTGCGGTAGCTCGCTACTTCCCAGTTCGAAACCATGCTGGGTCAACAAGTCCACTGCCTCCTCATATGTGATAACCGGGTATTTCTCGGTTAGAAAGGTTCTATCTAACCATTCAATTCTTGAGGAGCCGAGGAGGTCTGCGTGATTGTTCAGAAACTCTTTCACAACTTTCTTCAAGATAGACTCGGCAAGGCCGATCGACTCCTGCATACTAGTGAATATTTCTCCCACATCGACTTGTGTGAACTCGACCAAGTGCCTTCCTGCGTAAAAGTTTTCGGCCGGCTCAACCCTTATGTTCCTTGCGAAGTAGAATATTTTCTCGAAAATGCTCGCGTATATCTGCTTATACATTATTAGGCTTGAATGCAACTCGTATAGCCTCCCATACAGGCTTACTTTAACCTTACTAGCCCCTCTCAAACCGGGATCACTCTTCCAGCCGAGAATTGGTGGTTGCAGTTCCGTGAACCCCTCAGATATTAACGCATTTCTTATCAAGTAGGATAAGAAAGATATTGTTCTAATAACTTCGAAGCACCTTGGTCTACCCACATACATGTGATAATTAAATACATATTCGCGAACGTCTTCAGCATCTCTTTCACCACACTCAAACCTGGATGGATAAACAACCACGTACTTATTAACTTCGAGGTAGTCTCCCTCCACTAATCCTTCAACATATATTGAGGTCTCGCAGGGTAGACCTAGGATTTCCCGGCTTGCACTGCCTTTTATCTTGAATTCCCTAAATCCTGTAACATCTCGCAGAATAATCGAATCGCCGGTTTTCCATGCTATGGTGGCAAGAATCTTTACCTGGCAATGCTTGGATGAAGAGATCTTAGCTGATTCCCTACTGTTTCTATGTGAATGGAATTAAGAGTGGTTAACTTGGATGAACACCTTGAGTTCCTGAAATCTAGTAGTATAAAGAGATTTAATCCGAACCGCCGCCCCGAGAACTGATTTTGAGAGCAATTGATACTGCGAGGTATGCTCCAAGCGCTGAGAATAGTCAACCGTGGAGATTCATCATCGTCGATGACCCTGATCTAAAGAGTAAACTAGCGAATATTCATCTATGGGCTAGACCACTCTACGATGCACCCTCGCAATCGTAGTAGTCTGCCAGATAGATGAATCGCCTACATCCCACGTACTGGACTGCGCTACCTTATAGCTATTGTTAGCTCTACACAGCCTTGGACTAGGTGCAGTCTTGATACAATCCTTAAGGAACATTGAAAAAGTGAAACAAGCTCTCTCAATACCAAGCAACGCTATTCTCGTAGGTATAATAGTCGTTCGTTACCCCGATGAAACACCTCAACCTAGGCCTAGAAAACCACTCAGCGAAAAAGTTTGTTTAAATAGGTATGGAAAAAGCTGTATGTAAGGGAAGATCACTTGAACCTCCGGCCGAGTGAAAATAGTTGCTTCCTCAACTTTCAAAACAGCTGTAACAGCGAAAACCCCTACGGATGCAGCAACGAAGCGCAATACTGTGAAAACAGAGTATTCAACCTCGCTTCTGTCTTGAGTGAAATCTATTGTTGTGAAATCACTTAGAACATACCTACCAGTCCTGCTATCGTATTGAACCACTCGGCTTTGAACAGTCCCCGATGCATACACTACTAACCCTTCGTTATCATATTGGATCACTCCTTGAAGCACAACGGGTACTTTAATGTTGTTTACAATAGTTGTATACTCAAGGGTGCTGTTCGCCGAATTCCCTGCATTAGATTTATCGTGTAGTATTGGCGTTAACCTGTTGACTAAGATTCCAACATATGTGAGTTGACTAGTCGAAAAACTTGATTATCCATCTTCAACAGTTAAAGCAATTTGTTCCCTTTGCGGAACATTCTCCACAATTGCATAAACATCTATAACATGGAATGGTTGCACTTGTTGACCAGATGTTAAATACGCTTCATACATAAACCCCATACCACCAAGATCAATAGTACATTAGAATCACCTTAGTAGTCCTACCCATATTTCTCAACCTAAATGATCTGAATGCCGCATAATTCATTCAAATACCTGTAGAAGTTATCGAGGAGACTAGGTTTACGGGACACACATCCAGTTGACCGTGAAGCCAACAATGTGCCCATCACGAAGCCTCCAACGTGAGCGAAATAAGCTACTCTTCCAAGCCTCATGTAGTCATAGATTACTTGCTCAGCGAAGAGGGGGTCAAGAAAGCGGTTGCTGATAACTTAAAGCAGGATGGTAGTAGGATGAAAAACATGCAAACAATGAGCCTCGTGTATGGTAGCATTAATAAGTATGCTCCAAGAACACCGCTTATGGCACCTGCAGCATCAACAGCTGGTACTAATAGGGAATCGTATCCTCCAACAAGTATAAATGCAACGTAGAATAGCAATGCTAATATACCTAATAATAAGTGTAGAGCTAGATACCTCTGGCCCCAATGAAGCTCTTTAGTCTGGATCCAAATAACCGTAGGAAGTATATGTTGAAGAAAATGTGAAATATCTTAGCGTGAACAAACATGCTCGTGAAAACTTTAGTTAAGGCTTCAGCAGGATTAGTGAAAATGTAGATTGGCTTGAAGCCCAGCTGCATAATGCTCTCATCAGAGCTTTCTAAAAGAGGTAGAGAAGAGGAGAAACCCCGTGTAAAGATACACGACAACATTTATCGCTATTAGTATAATTGTAACTATTGATTTATGTCCTCCCCCTCTGAATTCTTCACCGGAAAGTATAGCCGATAAATTACCCCTAACTTTATTGTCATATCTATTCGAGTGCAACAGGTTTGATAATATTTCATGAAAAAGTCAATGTATTATGATTTCGAGTTCTAAATGCATCTACATAGTTTTTTAACCTCTATATAGTTTATCAGTAATTGGTGTAGCTTATTGGGTTACATTAGGAGGATACAGTATACGGGGAAATCCACGTTTATTGTCTCCCTCCCTAAGAAATGGGTTCTCGCTCAGGGTTTAACTCCAGGCAGTGAAGTGGTGGTTGAAGAAAAGGGGCCATTCCTTGTGATCAAGCCGTTCTCGCGAGCCGAAAACAAGCCTCAGAGGGCAGCATCAATAGTCATTAAGGGAGACGAGGATCCTGAAGCAGTAGCCAGAAAAATAATTGGCGCATATGTTATGAATTATGATAAAATAATTGTCAAATCATCTGCATTCATATCCCCCGCTATAAGGAACGCCGTCCGCAACACTATTCTCAATAAGTTACCGGGTACGGAAATAATTAATGAGGATAAAAACGAAATCCATGTACAAGTAGTGTTAAACTCGAGGAATATAACTATAGGAGATGCCCTTAATAGGCTCTTCAAAGTGGTTTACTCAGTTTTAGATGATGCTTGCACAGTACTAGAGAAAGAAGACATGAGTATAGCACAAGAAGTCATAAAAGAAGATGAAAGCGTTGACAGAATATACTTCTACATTATAAGATTGTTAAACTCAGCGGTAAGCTTTGGACAAGAAGTCGAGGAAGGAGTAAATTCAACGGATTTACTCACATACAGATCGCTCGCCAAGTTGCTGGAGAGAATAGGAGATCATGCAGTAAATATCGTAAAAAATTCTTTGAATCTAATGAAATCCGGCGTCTATACTGGGAACATCTGCGATCTATGTAGGGAATCACTGGAAATATATAAGAATGCTGTGGAAGCAGTCACGAGTAGAAATCCATTTGTAGTCGAAGACGTTGTTCCAAGAGTAAGCGCTCTAAGTAGAAGTGAAGAGCAGTTGTTTAGCTCCTACTTGAACACTCTTCAACCAGATCAACTTGTAGCACTGAGATTGATTTTAGAGAGCATTAGAAGAATAGCGGAATATTCTAGGGATATGAGTGAATTAGCACTAGACCTTGGGTTAGAGAAAGTTTTAGAGTAAACCAATACAACTGCACGCAGTGACGCCAGAACTCTACGAGAGATGGTACAAGAGACTTATAAAACCCGACGAAATAATAGAAGTATAACATTGAACATGGTATTGAGGAGTCGCTACACAACCCGCCTACACTAGAAAATCAAGCTTTTAAAGCACACTCGTATTGTGTAGTGAGCTCTTTCAGGGAAAACTATTAGAGGGACGATAACATTGTTATAGAATAGTGGTTCTACGACTAAGTATATTTTTGGACCGGTTCACTCTAGGCGCCACTGCCGTAGTCTCGGAGTCAACAACGTCCCCTACAAGACTTGTTCTAATAGTTGTATATACTGCCAGCTGGGCCGGACTGCTATTTCACTGAGGAGAGGAAGTGCTTCTATGACTGGGGTATAGCTAGTAAAATAGTGGCCTTCGTAGTGGAGAACAGGATTAGCGTTGACTAGGTGACTTTTGCACCGGATGGTGAGCCAACTCTAGACGCGTGTCTTGGTAGAATCATAGAGTTTGTTAAGAGAGAAACTGGGGTTAGAGTAGCTGTTTTAACCAATGCATATCTACTATGGATGGAGAGTGTAGAGGTGATTTAATGACAGCTGGTCTCGACTCGGTCAAAGTAGATATAAGAGAGGAAGCGTGTGGAGGAAGATTAACGAGCTGCATACAATTTCTGAGACTAGATATAGTACTAGAGGGGATTAAGGAGTTTACAGTAGGATGGAAGGGAGTATTGATATCTGAGACAATGCTAGTCCAGGATGTGAACACGAGCAGGGGAAGTATAGAGATACAGCACTATTTCTTAAAGAGCTGGGAGTGTCTAAAGCATATATTTCTAAACCTATAAGACCACGAGCAGAATCCTTCGTCAATCCACCCACAGAGAGGGATTTAATAGAGGCCTATGAAAAATTCAAGGAGGTGCTGGGTGCTGAGAGAGTAGAGCTACTAAACATGCCTGAGCCTCCTCCTAGAATGATTAGTGGAGACCCGCTACATGGCTTTTAAACACAACTGCTGTTCACCCATTGAGATACGAGTAAGCACTAGAGACGTTTAAGGACAAAGTCGAAGACCCTGTTGGAATAATAGATGAACTGGTGAGAGAGCCTATTGTTGAAGACGCAGGACGCGGGAACAGGAACCTCATAAGGAACTTCAAGCATAAATACTGATCTGAAGAGTGTACATTTTTGTCATGCTGAATTTGCCATAAATCCTATAAAGACGCCTACTCCAGGTGATTAAAGGAAATGAAAATTCTTCGTGTAAATGTCGTGTTGTTGTGAATGGTCTAAAATCAAAGCCTTAATAATTATTCATGACGGTGTCTTCAATGGTCTTGAGGTAAATTTGGTTATCCTACTAGTTTTTCTAGGTGTTGCTCAATGTATTGTAGGTGGTCTACTATTCTCTCGATATGTCTCATTAATAGTGCTTTTAATGCTAGTTCTCTCCGAACTATGTCGCTTGATGCGACTTCTAGTAGTGTGTTCTTATACACTTCATCAATGTATCTATCTATTTCTGCAACCAAGTTCTTTCTACGTGGATTGAATTCCTCGAGGTCATGCAGGGCGGCTTCTACGGCTTCAACTACTTTCTTAAAAGTGTGAGGCAAGTCTACTAGTTTGTATAATCCAGATGTGGGTGCGAGCATAGAGTCTATTGTAGCTATTTCCCTACAGTACCTGGAAATCCTGAGGGCATCATACGTTATACTTAGTAATACATGGGATACTAAGAGGTCTCTTCCCAGTGGCTGCTCTTGTGCTATAAACAACAATACTTCATCTATGAATTGTCCACGCAATTCATCGAGTAGTACTACAGTATCTTTTATTTCGCTCCATAGTCTACGCCTCTCATCGAGTTCACTTGTTTCAATTAACCTCTGTGTTGCGTGCAATGTATTCCTAACTCTCAGAGTCATGCGGTTTAACTCCTTTACCAATACTTCTAGTTTACGATGTGTTAGAGACAACTATAACTCACCCCTGAGGAGTTTCTGAGCGATCTCCGTGGATGGATGCAAGAACAAGTAGCTAGCGGGACCTTGCTCAATTATTCTCCCATCAAATATTATAGCAACATAGTCTGCAACTCTAGCTGCCTGGTGCGGACTATGTGTAACCATTAAAACCGTAACTTCATCCTTCAGCGAAACAATTGCCTCCTCTAGCCTCCTAGCATTTATAGGGTCTATATTAGCAGTTGGCTCGTCGAGGAGTAGTAGCTTCGGCTTCATGGCGAGCGCTCTCGCTAAGCAAAGCCTCTGCCTTTGTCCACCGCTGAGCTTATGTGGATGATCGTTTAGTCTGCTCTTGACTTCATCCCACAGCATTGCTCTTTCTAGTGCCCACTTTACAATGCCATCCAATTCGCTCTTTGTTCTCGCCACGCCATTGATTTTAGCCGCGATAGCCACGTTTTCGTATATTGTTAAGTGAGGGAACGGGTTAGGCACTTGGAATACCATACCAATAGTTCTCCTCAACTCGTATGGATCAACTCTGAAAGCGTCATAACCCAGCACTTTTACAGTTCCCTCGACACGTGCATCTTCAACAAAGTCTATGAGTCTATTAATGACCCTCAGTATTGTTGTTTTACCCGAACCCGAGGGCCCCATTATTACAGATACCGTATTATATGGCACCTTCAATGATATATCTTTAAGTATATGGTGCCCTTCAATGTATAAATTCACATTGTTCATTTCAACCGCATACATTAAACCAACTTCACCTCCTTAATTACTACTTTAACCATGAAGAAAATCAACATGTAGAAAAGTAAGAGGATGAGCGTTGCGCCCCAAGCCACTTTATGCCACACCTCGAAGGGAGAGAGTATATAGTCGAATATTAAGAGCGGTATTGCGTCAACAGGGCTGGTTATAGACACTGGTACGCCATTTCTATATCTACCAGCTGTGAAGAGCAATGCAGCTGTCTCGCCCATGATCCTGGCCATGGTCATTAGTACTGCTACGAGCATGCTTTTCTTGACTACAGGGATAACTACTCTTACAATAACAGCCCACCTAGACATGCCAATAGAGTAAGCTGCCTCCTTACAAGTAGCTGGTACAGAGCGTAAAAAGGTAGAGAAATAGGTATATGAAAAGGGCAGTGCAATTATGACGAGTGCAAGTGAGCCAGTTAATGCGGATCCCGCAGGGTTTAAAAACGCTCTGAGTTCTGGGATAGCATTCACTAATACAATAATAAGCGAGAACACAGCCATAGAAACAGCAATAGTTGGGATGCTGGAAAGGGATTTTGCAATAGTATCTACCATGATCGATAACCTACTCTTTGGAAACTCCGTGACTAATATAGCTGTGAATAAACCGAGTACTATCGTTATTGGAAGAGAAATCATAGTCACTATAAATGTGCCAACCAGCGATGGGGCTATCCCACCAAGCCTCTGCGACAAGGGTGTTGGTGGCAGATCAACTAAAAACTCCAATCCAGCCTCTAGTATAGTAGGAAGGCCATTAATGAATACCACTATTATCAAGTGGAAGAGAGGAATTAATGCAAGTATAGCTACACCAAACACAGTGATTTTAAATAACCTCTCCCTTATTCTCCTCCAGCTATACAACCACTCTCGACCTCCAATCAATGATCAATTTAGAAGCATATAAACTCAGAATAATCGAGATCAACGTAGTGACCAGCATCGAGGCATATAATACTGATTCAGCGTGTTGATAAAGAAAAGCATTTGCAAATTGAGAAGCCACCAGGGCTGATACAGTGTAGCCCGGTGAAAAGAGACACGGGGTTAGAGTCATTGAGTTTCCGATTGTGAGCGCTACTATTGTGGTCTCACCCAGTGATCTCGCGAATCCAAGAATTAACGCTGCTATTATCGCTGGTTTTGCAAGAGAGAGCAGTGTTTTTATAGCCTCGTATTTTGTGGCTCCAATACCGTAGCAGGCCTCTTTATAGATTAATGGAATATTCTCATATGCTTCAAGTATTATCGCAGCTACATAGGGAACAGTGGATATCCCAAGCGCTACGCCGGCCGCGAAAATAGAGAAGCCTGTTACGGGTCTACATGAGAATAATGGTATAAATGGAAGCGAAGCATGTAGTGGCTCCATTATATTGTTCTTTAAGAATGGAACAAGGTATTTTGAAGCCCACACAGCGTATATAATCGTGGGTAGTCCACCCATAAACTCCACTATGCTTGAAACAATCTTCTTCAAGTATCCTTCGAGGTATTCAGCTATCGTAATAGCGAGTGAAAAAGATAGAATCAGTGAAACGCTGACTGAAATAAGTGATGTTATAATAGTGCCGAGAATGGGGCCAAGTACGCCATAAACCCCATTCTCTGGATCCCAGACCGTCTTTACGAATAGAGACAGTCCATGGGCACTTAGGGATTCCATAGAGTTAAAAAACAATAAAGAGATTAAAAGTAATAGCATACTTAGTAATGAAATGGAGAAAGGAATTAGTGATGTAAAAAACAATTTATCTCTCTTAGACTTCTTCATTTCCCGGATCACCGGGTTGTTATCAACTCAGCTGCCTTTACGAGGAGTTGTCTTACATTCTCTGGTGGAACTACATATCCCTCTACAATGTAGTTATATCCCTCCTCGGCAACCCACTTCAAAAAGAGCTTCAATCCCTCGGCTTTCTTAGGGTCATCCTGCACGCGCCAAATCAATATGTGGGATGGACCCAGTATAGGATAGCTCTTTTCCCCAGGCGCATATATAACACTCTCAAGTATTCCACTGAAATCATCTAGAGGGGATGATGGAATATTAACATTCTCCAACGCCTTCCTTAGAGTCTCACTCGTGGGGAGTACGAAGTTTCCAGCGGCATTCTTAATACTTGCTACTCTGAGGTTGTTTTTAATTGCATAACTCCACTCAACGTAGCCTATTGAATACTGTGTTTGAACTACCGCGCTTGTCACGCCCTCATTTCCCTTGCCTCCAACACCTCTTCCAGTCGTATCTACGGGCCAATTAATGCTTTTTCCTACTAGTTCTCTTGGCCACTCTCCACTGGATGCTTTGTATAGGAAAGTCGTGAATATCTCTGTTGTACCACTTGAATCGCTTCTGTGCACAGCTATGATTTCTTTGTTTGGCAGTATATCCGCTACTTCCGGGTTCAACTCCTTTATATATGGATCATTCCAGTATGCGATTTCACCCTTGTATATTCTCGCTATTGCAACACCATCTAGTTTGAGGCTATAGTTGGCTGGTAGTTCTGGTATATTGTAGACTATTACCACTGGGCCAAACAACCATGGGACTTGGATTATTGACTCCCTGTACTGACTCCACTTATCTCTTGATAGAGGTGGATCACTACAGCCAAAATCAACAGCTTTTTGGAGAAACATGGATTGTCCAGCACCACTACCTACGGATTGGTAAACCACTTCAATACCATATTTCTCCTGGAATCTTCTAGCCCATTCAGAGATCTGTGGATATGGAAAAGTGGCACCAGCACCTTGTAGTATGACGCCTCTTAGTTCACTAGTTGCAGGGGTTTCAGTTGTAGTTGATGATGGAGCAGTTCTAGGTATGATTTGAAATATTAAGACACCTACTACAACTACAGCTACTAGAGCAATTGTTATCAGTGTTAATTGCCTATTCATTTCCACACCCCAACCTAAGTCATTTTAGATCAGGAATATATAGATTATCTAAATAATCTATATAATCATAAAGAAAACTATATAGATATATAGAACCTCAGAGCGCAGACTGGGTTCAAGTCTAAATCACATGATGTACCTCTATGATATCGACTTGAAAAGTGGATAATATATCTATTATGCTGAACTTAATAATCGATAGTGGTGCGTGACGTGTACTTGGATATTGGTATTTACAGAGAAAAGTGGAATAGTAATCAAAATAGGGGATGCGCGTTTCTCCTAGCTTCACAGTAATCCACATTTAACCTGCCAGCGTTCTATATTCTACTTGCACAGTGATTAGTATTAACAATACATGGCTCATTTGGAGCAATACTGCAAACCAACGTAAAGTGGGTCCTAGCACACAGCTCAGTTGGATACGGTGGCGTAATAAACGCTTTATACGCTTCATCAATGAGACTGGGAGATCAAGCGTTGAACGCGATAATAATAGCAGTCTTAGTGTTCCACACTTTAACAAAAGCACTCGCATTCATAAACACTGGGCTGATATACTAGATCGCGAACGCGTATGACGTATACCGACTAGGCTACTTATACTGCATGTTAAGAGAGGGCGCGTTATCCGCGTACATGGCACTACTAAACCTCACGGGTGTACCTCCATCAACAGGTTTCATCGTTAAAGTACTCCTCATAGCGACAAGCATACTCTTAGCTAGCAGAATTTTATTCTCCTTTAGCGACGTTAAAAACCCATACCCAGCAATACTAAGAAGAACTGAGGTGCAACTATTTGAAAATTATGGTGTCATTCACCAATGCTCAACTATTTCTAAAGAAGACTTCACGGATAAGACTTTACTTCCTCACTACCTATGATCGCGTGAACCTCGATAAGATTCCTAAGAGGCGTTGTTTTAATCTTAGGAATAAGCACCTCGTCTACTTGGAATATCCCAGCCATCTCGGTCATGTAAACATTTACTCTGATGGGATTCTGCACACCCTCCTCTATTTCAACCTTCTTGATACTCAGCGCTGAAACACTGTGGATCGAAACGCCTCCTAGCCTGTAGGGGACTCTAGCCCTTCCCTCAGCCATGTCCAATCCGTCGCCAACTTTAACGCTCCCTGCTTCAATTGTTAAGCACTCGACATCGTAGCTAGTGCAGTATATGGCATGAGAGATTTCCTGCCTAAGCCTTAATACTTCGCGCTCATCTTTAATAATATTCCTTAAAACCCTGTCAACGATCGGGATCGCCAACACTGCTCCAATCCTCTCATGCATGTCTCTATGAACACTATTACCTATATCGTGGAGAAGACCCGCTAGAAGAGGTACAAGCATAGCGTGCTCAACTTTGTTTAACACCCCATCTTTAATTAGGCTCGGGGTAACCCCTTTCTTAACCAGTAGATGGAAAATACTGAGTGCCGCTCCTGCTGCTATGTGAGCATGCACGGGCCCGTGATCATTATATTTCAACCTCTTGACCGCCATTATGTTCGAGAGCTCCCATAAAATAGGGACTTCAGGGTCGGAAATTACCGCTTCATAGGCTTTTCTCAAAGATGGGAAAGTGCTTGTCAACTCTGATAGTAATCCAGGGCCTACGGTAACCATTCAAGACAGCCTGGAATAATTATATTTATTCACAGCGTATTAAGATATTTTGGGGTTTTGTTTGCCAAAATACGTTTTAGTGAAAACAAAAAGCGGGCTGGTTAACGGTCTTTTAACGAGATTTTACACTTGGAAAGGCGATAAACCCCCCGAGGACACCGCTGGATTAACCCATATTGCGGAGTCGGTCTCTCCGTATGTGAGTTTTGTTTACACTGATAAGCCGCATCCTAACGTCCCCCCAGAATACTTCATGATTGAGTGGAAGGGTTTCCTTAAAGTGGAGAAACCTGGGAAGTACATGTTTTACGTCATATCTTCCGATGGTTGCAAGCTATGGGTTAACCGTGAGCTTATAATAAATGAATGGTATGATCAGCCGAGCCGTTTACACCTGAGCCGGGAGATCAAGCTTCTCAAAGGTTTTTACCAAATAAAACTCTTGTACTATAACCGCTTCAAGTTTGGGGAAGTAAGCCTCGGCTGGGTTACACCTGAAGGTAATAGCGAGACTATTCCATCTAACTGCTTTTACTTCGCTGTGAGTAACAAAGTTTTTTTCACCGGACTCCCTGATAGGTATAAAATCGTCGCAAAACCTGTTGGATCAGAAAGGATTTACCAGTGCTTGTTTACACAAGGGGTTTGCATGATTAGTGATCTTGAAGAAGACATGCCCATCCCAGTAAATATAAGCATCTACAATCCTGAAAATACCTTAATCTACTCCACGACCGCGCCATTAGAGATTTGGGGAGGAGATGAATACCTAGTCAAAGAGGGGTAACGGTGAAAGGTTATGAACGATTCATTCATCCTTGTTGCGATAATTTTATTTGGATTACTAATAAAAATGGTTTCCCAGAGGTTTTTCCCTCGGCATGAACTATTTGACGTTTTCACCACTACGTTAACTAATGTCATATACTACTTTCTCGTCCCATTGGCATTCATATATACTTTTTCAACCAGAAGCCTTGCGAAAATCGACATTTTAATAGTGGCATCATTTGTAGCGTACATAACTGTTGCGGGCTTATCCTTAAAATATGTATCTAGGGGATGGGGGGATGATGTGAGAAATGCTGTTCTCCTTACCGCTCTCTTCCCTAACGCGGTTTTCCTAGGATTTCCGGTAAGCCTCGCCTTGTTCGGCGATGTAAAAATAGCATCTATTCTGGGACTGGCAACCCTGACTCTAAACGTATTAGTTCCCGATTTCATTGCTTTGAAAAAAATCTCCTTACTCAAAATCTTGAAACTCCCTGCGTTAGTAGGGTTCCTTATAGGGGTGCTTCTCAACCAGCTAGGAGGTCCTGGAGCAGTTGTTTCAGGAATGCTATGGTGGTCGCCTAAAACTCTCAGTTACCTGGCAACCTTTGTCCTTGGATTAAAGCTCCAGCTGGGTGGGATCGCATACGGCGTGGTTAAAAAACCATTACTGGTAACTATTTTTTACCGTTTCATCACCGCCCCTCTCGTAGCAGTTTGCTTCTCGATGTCAGTGGGGTTAACACAGAGTGAATCCATCCAATTAGCTGTAGTATCTGGGATGCCGCCGGCTGTTTTAAATACCCTAATGGCATCGAAATACGGGTGGAGACCTGATCTCGTTGCATACATTACATTCATCCTTACTATTCCTACAGTTCTAGCATTACCCATTATCGGTGCTTTCACGATCCACTAGTATGTTTAAACCGGACAAGATCTCTTTTAAGAGGCCTCAATGAAACCTCGAGCTTGAAATATCAGGTAACGTAATGCTTTTATACTAGAAAACTTGTTTTAGACACCTAATGGTGGGACCATGCTGGAATGGTATTGAAAGCCGCTCAGGATTCATCCATACTCCCTAATTACTGGTACAATATAATCCCTGATCTCCCCGAAGAGCTCCCGCCGCCAATTCTACCTAGTGGACAAGTAGCGGGGCCCGAGGTTCTTGAAAAAATATTCCCTAAGGAACTGGTGAAGCAGGAAATCTCCAGCGAGCGGTATATTAAAATACCTGATGAAGTTCTTCAACACTATTTGCAAGCAGGCAGGCCCACGCCCCTGATAAGGGCGAAGAATCTTGAGAAGGCTTTGAAGACAAGTGCAAGAATATTTTTCAAGTATGAAGGCGTTCTGCCGACTGGCTCCCACAAGTTCAATACTGCAGTAGCACAAGCCTATTACAACATGAAAGAAGGAGTGGAGAGATTATGTACTGAGACTGGAGCAGGTCAATGGGGAAGTGCGCTATCCCTGGCAGGGAGTCTTTTCGGGATTAAGGTCAGGGTTTACATGGTGAGAGCAAGCTATCTCCAAAAGCCGCTTCGAAGAATCTTAATGGAAACCTATGGAGCAGAGGTCTATCCGAGCCCTAGTTCGCAGACACGGGTTGGGAGAAAATACCTTGAAGAAAACCCTAATCACCCCGGTAGCTTGGGAATAGCCATCTCAGAGGCGATCGAGGACGTTTTATCAAGCAATGGCGTAGCAAAATATAGTCTCGGAAGCGTTCTAAATCATGTTCTACTCCACCAAACAGTCATAGGTATGGAAGCGCTGAAACAGTTGGAGAGCATTGGGATAGGCCCTGAAGAAGTCTCCTACGTAGTAGGGTGTGTTGGCGGGGGCAGCAATTTCGCCGGTCTCTCATATCCTTTCATTCCTTACAAGTTATCGGGTAAAGCAAACACTATTTTCATAGCTGTGGAACCAAAGGCCGTTCCCTCCATGACGATGGGCGACTATAGGTATGATTACGGAGATTCCGCTGGATTAACACCAATGCTTAAAATGCACACGCTCGGACACGACTACATCCCTCCACCTATTCACGCAGGGGGGTTGAGATACCACGGCGTCGCGCCCTCTCTCAGCGTTTTAGTGAAAAATGGAGTGGTAAAGCCTGTCGCCTATTCGCAGAGAGAGGTGTTCGAGGCAGGGATGTTTTTCGCTAGAACACAGGGCATAGTCCCCGCCCCTGAAAGCGCCCACGCTGTTAAAGCAGGAATAGAGGTTGCAAGGAAATATGTCGGGAAAAACGAGAACCATGTTATCCTATTCAACCTTAGCGGTCACGGATTACTCGACTTAGCCGGATACAGCGAGTATTTGCACGGTGGGCTCCAAGACACCTAGCCCTCATTTTTATTCTTTAACCTTAATCCGTCGACAAGAATTCCTAGGGCAAGTATTGTTGTAGATGTTATGAGAATCCATGCCGAAATAGGAAGGTAGAGATAGGACATTGTGAACGTCTTGGCTGCACCATAGGTTACGAATCCGTAGAACCCTATTCCTCCCCCTGTGATAATCGCTAGGACAGCAGCAATCCTTGATGCCGTGGAGAGTTTTCCATGTCTCCACACCCCCAGTACGGTAACGGGCGCTAAGGGTAGCAGGAACACGGAGGTAAGGACTGACAAGTCAACAATGTATCCAAGCTTTAAAAGAGCCAGCCCTGAAGCGATGAGAGTTAGAACGAGGTTGATAGCGAATGCTGCTCTGAGCGATTTCTCCTCCCGGTTTAGAATGTCTTTGAAAACCGAGCTCGAGACCGCGAGAACTATACTGTTAGCGGTTGAGATAGCGGCCGCCATGATCGAGACGCTTACAACAGCTGATAAACCAGGGGTCATTAGTTTTAGAAGACTCGGTGTCACGGAATCCCTGGGTAGGTCGCCGGGTATGAAACCGCCGATGGCAAGCATTCTCGCAATTATTCCAACTGATATTGCGATAAGGGTGTATAGGAAGCCGTAAGCGGAGAATAATGCTACGCTTCTTTTATAGGAATTGGCATCTTTGTGAACATAAAGCCTAGACACTACCTGGGGATTGGTTACCGCGAAAAACACCCATGGAATAGTGTATGCCAGGAAGACCTGTGGGCTCCAGAAGCTAGTTAACCCTAGGAATCCTTGAGCCCCAAGAGTTTCTAAAACCTTAGAAATGTCTGCCTCTCGCACAAGCGTGGAGGTCGTCCAGGATAAGAAAATTATTCCACCCGCGAGCATTAATATTCCCTGATAGAGGTCTGTTGTTGCAACGCTCCAGATCCCTGCCAGAACAATCCATAACAAAATTATTAGTGTTCCAAGTATTACGCCGTGAACATACTCAAGACCGCTTACCTGAAATACGACGCCCAGGCCTTGAATCTGTGCAACAGTGTAGGGTATCATCGCGAATAAATACAAGAAGGCTACTGCGACCGCAAGCGTCTTAGAACCGTATAAGTCCCCTATCATTTGCGATGGGGAAATCCACTTCCTATTCTTCGCCAGCTTCCATATCCTAAACCCTAGTGTGGACAGTATGGTTACCGTTGAAACCAGATATATGAGCTCGAAACCAAGAGCTCCTACTCCGGTTTGATAAGTTAATCCTACCAGCCCCACCATCATGAACGCGCTATACGTTGTTGCTGCGTAGGTTCCTGCCGCCAATAACGCCCCCATCCTTCCGCCCGCGATATAGTAATCAGACGCTGATTTAACGCCCATCCTCCTAGATATGTAAGCTATGATTGTTCCCACGGTGAAGTATATTAGGAGAGCGATGAGATGAATGGAGTTCATTCTCTCACCCACTTGTAAAGATAAATTATTGAAACAATTATCCAGATGAGACTGAGAATGATCCAGTAGGTGAAGAGACTAGCGTCTTTAACCTTTTGAAGTATGGCATAAGGAATTACATACATCATTAAGATGACAAAGATCCCAGCTCCAAGGTAGTGGCGGGAGACGGTATTGACCCCCTCGCCACGTGGCATATCCTTCATACACCTCTATACGTATTAAAGCAATCAAAGATTTGATTTAAAAAAAATATCGGATATGATTAAATATTTCATCCTTCTAGTATAGTCTAACGTGGTGTACGGGATGAGATCTATTGCCAGAACAACTCTAATTCTTCTACTTGTCACAATAGTAATTGTCGCCGGTATCGCAATAGTCCTGTTGGGGGGATTTTATCCAGGTGGGGGACAGCCTACTGAGGAAACGAAGGTTCTACTCCTCTTCGATGTGGGTGGTAGGGGAGACCTAAGCTTCAACGACATGGCGTGGCTAGGAGCCGAAAGGGCTAAGAAGGAGTTTAATATCAAAGTTGACTATGCGACCCCTAGGTCTGTCGCCGACATGGAGAATGTCTTACGATCCTACTCCGAGTCCGGCGAGTACGACTTAATAGTTCTCGTTGGATTCTTATGGACTGATCCTCTTAACAAGACCGCTGACAATTACCCCAACCAGAAATACGCATTAATTGATGCCTCAACATTCGTGAACAGGAATAATGAAGTTGATATCCTGTTCAAGGAGCAGGAGGTTGGCTCACTGATAGGAGTTCTTGCATCGGGAATGGCGAAAAACCTTAATGCTAGCAAAGTTGGCGCTGTAGCGGGTATGAGCATACCGCCTCTCTGGAGGTTCCACATCGGCTACCTCTTCGGCATAAAGTATTTTGAGTTGAGGACGGGCTACAACGTCAGCCTTTTGTGGCAGTACACTAACACCTTCACGGATCCCCAGGTTGGCTATAATACTGCATTGCAGATGCTCCAACAAGGAGCTGTGGTATTATACGGGTTAGCTGGATACACACACGTGGGCATGATGGATGCTGTCGTGGACTGGAATAAGAATCAAATGGGGAAGGCGTTCGCCATAGGGCAGGATGCAAGCCAGGAGTGGTATGCCCCTGAGTACATTCCACTTAGTGGTGCGAAAAGAGTGGATGTCGCAGTATACACCGCTATTAAGATGGTTGTTGAGAAGAAGTGGGAGCCCGGTATTAAAGTGCTAGGACTTGCAGAATCGGGTGTGGGAATATGGGACTTAGAAGGTGTGAGAACATTCGCAGAGTGGGCTAGTGAGGTTGGTAAATTAAAAGATTACACAGTGGAAGAGGTTGTCTCGATAGTGAACCAGACTAGAACACAATATATTGATTCAGCAACGTGGGCCGTGTATAACGAGCTCTACCAGAAGATTGCGAGCGGCGAGATAGCCTTTAAAGACCCCGTCAGTGTCGAAGAATACAACAGCATAATAGATGCGTTGATCAACGGCGACTTAAACGCCGCGCTCTCCAAAGGATCCATCTAACCTATCTAATTTTTTATTCTACAAACCACATATCCTTCATAAGAATGCTTACGGGTTAGAATCGATGGTAAAAGAGCCTCTTGTCAGGCTTGAAAACATAAGCAAAATTTATCCTGACGGAGTTAAAGCTTTAGATAACGTTTCCCTCGAAGTATATCCAGGCGAAATACTCGGGCTTCTAGGCGAGAACGGTGCAGGCAAAACTACTTTGATGAGAATTTTGTACGGTGAGATAAAGCCCTCCTCGGGTAAAATCTATATAAGGAACCGAGAGGTAGTCTTTCACGGCCCATGGGATGCTTTGAAGCACGGGATAAGGATGATATATCAACACTTCTCGTTAATAGATGAATTCACCGTAATTGAAAACATGCATCTATTCATGAGCACTATCAATAGAAAGGTAACGATTGATGAAACACGCAGAAAGGCGGAGGAGCTTCTCAAAACCTTGGGGTTTCAAATCCCTTTGGACGAGCCCGTGGGTCGATTACCCATAGGTGTTCAACAAAAAGTTGAGATAGTTAAATCGCTCGTAACCGGGGCCGAGGTCTTAATACTTGACGAGCCCACCAGCGTTCTAAACCCTATTGAAATAGAGGAATTGTTCAGGCTAATAAGAACTTTGCGTGAAAAACACGTATCTATCATTTTCATCTCACACAAGTTGAGAGAAATAAAGGAGTTAACGAATAGAGTGGTCGTGTTAAGGAAGGGGAGAATAGCAGGAGAGGCTGAAACAGCAAATATCGATGAATCAACTCTGGCAAAGATGATGATTGGAGAGGAGTTACACATGCTGAACCAAGCAGGCAAAACATCGGTAAACAATCGCTCCAAAGAAATCCTCGTTCTAGAAAATGTTCAGGTGAAAGGCGACAAGGAGCAAAGCACTCTGAAGGGGATCTCGTTAAAAATACATTGCGGGGAAGTAGTAGGGGTTGTAGGCATACAAGGCAATGGTCAGAAAGAGTTGGCAGAGGCAATTATCGGGTTGAGGAAGCCAATTAAAGGTAGAATCTTGTTTGAAGACGAGGATATTACGGGCCTATCTGTTGAAGAAAGGTTGAAAAAAGGAATATCGTTTATACCAGAGTCGAGGAAAATAGGGCTTGTTGGCGAAATGGATGTATCTGCAAATGTCTTGCTTACAAATCACGTATTTTTGACGAACAGGTTCGGCATCATAATGACAAGAGAATTGGAGAACCTATCCGTTAAAGTGATGAAAGACTATGAAGTTTTGGCCGCAAGCCCAAGGGTTCTCGTTAAACACCTTAGCGGGGGTAATCAGCAAAAAATAATGACGGGGCGGGAGCTTGTTAAAAACCCAAAGTTGTTAATAGCCATGGAGCCCACCCAGGGGCTTGACGTTAAATCGGCACAGCAAATAAGACAGCTTCTACTAGATCATAGAAGCAAAGGGGGTGCCGTATTACTGATTTCTTCGGATCTTGAAGAACTGTTATTACTAAGCGACAGATTAGTTGTAATGTTTAACGGCAGAATCACCGCTGAAGGAACGCCTAACGAGTTTACTGTGGAGAAGATAGGGTTGTGCATGGGGGGTTCTTGTTGAACGGGAAAGTCCATGTAATGAGAAAATTGCTTGAAAACTTCACTAGTAGGAAGAGAGAGTACGGACTAGCGTTATTGGAAATTTCGTTATCGATTCTTTTATCACTGACTATAACAGCAGGTATAATGATTCTTATGGGATATCCGTCAGAACTGTCTCTAGCAGCATATACTGTTATCTTCGCTAAGGGATTCGACAATGCAAGCTACCTCTTCTCGAGAGCTTCTCCACTGATTCTCACCGCTTTAGCATTCCTGTACCCAGCCCTTACCGGGATGTTCAACATTGGTGGAGAAGGGCAGTTGTACGTTGGGGCTATAGCTTCGTTAGTGACAGCCTTGTACACTGGTAGCTCGCTGCTAGCCTTAATAGCCGGGGGACTGGCTGGTGCGGCTTTAGGCATGGTGCTGGCGTTGCTAAGGGTTTACAGGAATGTTAACGAGGTTGTAGCGGCAATAATGATTAACTGGGCTCTTTTCAACATCTCAATGTTTGTTATAGCTACTTATTTGACAGATCCGTCTATACCGCATTTGACAAAGCAGGTTCCGGATAGTGCGAAACTACCGGTGGTGGATTTAGGAATAATTAGGCTTAATACGTCATTCCTCGTGGCGCTTGCATCAGCTATTGGCGGGGCATATCTATTCTACAGGACGAAGCTAGGCTTTGCCATGAGGGTATCGGGTCTTAATCCAAATGCCTCATTGATTGCTGGTTTCGAAAACAAAAAACTAATGCTAACATCCTTCGCGTTAGGAGGCGGTATGGCAGGTCTCGGCGGCTCTATTCTAGTCCTGGGTATTGTGCACAGGCTTGACACGATGATGATGAGTCTATACGGGTATGGATTTCTAGGAATAGGCGCGAGCCTCTTAGGAAGAAACAACCCGGTTGGAGTGGTGGTTTCAAGTATTTTTCTGTCAGGACTTCTAATAGGAGGACAGTGGATAGAGACCAGGCTTGGTCTTCCCCATCAAGTAGCTGACCTGATAATAGGCATCATTGTCATCTCTCTCGCAATACCCTTCGCTTACCACTACATGAAGACCTTTTTCAGGGTGAGGCGGAAGTGACACCTATTGACGACGTAATAACCTTATTATCCCTATCTCTGACATCTATGACCCCGCTTCTACTTGCCTCCACGGGTGAGATACTTACTGAGAAATCCGGCGTAGTTAACATAGGTCTTGAAGGCATAATGATACTTACAGCTTTAACGAGCGCCATAATTACTAACTATACTGGCAACCCATATCTGGCATTGTTGGTCTCCTCGGCTGTTGGTCTCGCGATCGGGATGCTAATGGGGTATCTCAGCTCCTATCTTCACAGCAACCAGATAGTGGTGGGCACTGGGATCAATATGCTAGCACTCGGGATAGCCACGCTAACGCTTTACAGACTTTGGGGAGAGTATGGCGGGTCTCCAAGCGTGGGGAAGCTGGCGGATCTTCAGCTACCCATTGGCAATGCTATTCTTACTTTGAAACCAATAAGTGTTGTAGCAATAGGGCTTGCAATAGCTTCATGGTTCTTGCTCGAGAAAACCACTTGGGGGCTTAGAATAAGGGCTTGCGGCGAAAACCCGCACTCAGCCGAAGCCATGGGGGTGAACGTGTACAGAACCAGGCTTCTCTTAACCGGTATTGGTGGGGCTTACACAGGAATAGCAGGCTCGTTCCTAGTCGTCAACTGGGTAGGGTTTTTCAGCAGAGAAATGACTTCGGGAAGAGGCTTTGTCGCACTCGCTAATGTATCCTTCAGCAACTGGCACCCGTTGACAGCCATTCTGGGAGCATTCCTCTTCGGATTTTTCGAAGCTTTCGCAACATGGTTGTCGCTGAAAGTCCAGCAAGTCATCCTCCCAGAGTACTTGACATTCTTGAGGACAAGCGGGCAGAGCTTGTTTAAAGCCTTTCCCTACTTGGCTACACTCGTAACCGTCGTGGTGATCATGAAGAAGGTTAAAATGCCAAGAGCTCTGGGTAAGCCCTACATAAAAGAGTAGGTGGATATGATGAAGGCTCTAGTTCTTCATGCTCCGAAAAAGCTACACTTAGAAGAGGTTGAAGATCCCAGCATTACCAACAATGAAGTACTCGTAAAGGTTAGAAGAGTGGGAATCTGCGGAACTGATAAAGCCTTTTACAAGGGGAGTTACAAACCAGGCAAGTTGCCCTTGATCCCCGGTCACGAATTAGTGGGGAAAATAGTGGATGTCGGCAAAAACGTAGATCCATCTTTAATCGGCACTGAAGTGACAAGCGAGATAAACTTTCATTGCGGAAAATGTTCGTTTTGTAGTGAGGGATTGAAAACTCACTGCCCTTACAGGGAAACCCTTGGAATAACCAGAGACGGTGGCATGGCGGAATTCGTAGTTTCAAGGTTTGACCTCATCCATAGAGTAGAGGGGCTTTCCAACGTTCAATCCGCTTTCGTAGAGCCTCTGGCCTCCATAGTTGAAATGCTAGAGTTAGCGCCTGTTAAATCCTTTCACAACGTTGCCGTAATAGGTGTGGGAACTATAGGACTGCTCGCGTTAAGAACCATATCAGCCGTGGCCAGACCCATCAAACTAGTCGCCGTAGTAAGAAAAGACTCTCCCAAGCAAGTTTTTGTCAAGAATTCGAATGTGGATGAAATTGTCAGTGAAGACGAGGTAATCGAATACGTTAGAAAACATACTAGAGAGGGGCAAGGCTTTGATTACGTAGTAGAAGCCACAGGAACCCCCGAGGGTTTGAAATTAGCAGTTGAAATTGTAAAACCTAGAGGCCTTATTTCGGTTAAATCCACCCATGGGATGACAATCGATTTTGATGTTACCAAATTCGTGGTGAAGGAAGCCAGGCTCGTGGGAAGCAGATGTGGACCCTTTGAAAGAGCGATCGAAATATTGAGAAGGGGGCTTGTCAAAGTCGATGACCTGGTAACTAGCGAATACCCTCTTGACAAAGGAGTTGAAGCCTTCGAAAAAAGTTTTCAACGAGATCAAGTTAAAGTTCACATAATAGTCTAACAGTTTTCAATAATCATTTATCCCATCATGAAAATACCGCGTGGAAAACCTCCTTATCGTGCTCAACGATCTCCAAGATTCTCCTTGAAAGCGATGATATATAGTCACTCCAGAACTCTATACCCACTAGCTTAGAAAACCTTTCGGCACGGTCAACTATTAGTGCAAAGGATTTAACTCACTCACAGCTATTTCAACCGTGAAACGGGTTCCTTAATTACGATTTAAAATCTTTTATCATCAAGTATGCGTCCTCATCTCCGTAATATTTTGGTATACGCCTCACTATCCTGTAGCCTTTTTTCACATACATGTTTAGAGCAACAGTGTTAGACGTGCTGACTTCTAAGACTATTCTCTTCGCTCCTAACGCTGTTGCTTTCTTCTCAAATTCTTCGAGAAGCTGGCTCCCTATCCCCAAGCCCCTGTAAGAAGGACTAACTGCTATGGAGGCCAGGTGAGCGATGGAAGAGTCTTCTACAAAACCCAGTACATAACCAATTATTTTTCCACACAAATCCGCTACTAGAAAAACATGCTTCATGTCTAGATAGCGCATAAATACAGACTCGTCATACTGCTGACCCGGATGAAATGATTCTTTTTCAACCATCAAAACTTGGCTTAAGTCATTAATTTTGAAAAGCCTGATCGCTAAACATTCCAACCCATTCAACAAGTCTTCACCTTTCCTCATGCTTAAATATGGTATTGTATTAGTTTGTGATGCGCCTCCATCATTATTAAAGGGATTTAAACAAATTATTATTGATTAGGCATGAAGTTGAAATGCCCTAACTGCGGCTTTGAAGGAGGAATAGGAGAATTTAGCTTCATGTACGAGACAACAATCTATGTTGTTGAGAAGCAAACCCTTTCCGAGGAAAGAGAGAGGCCTATCTTAGTAATATGTCCTAGGTGCGGCGAAGGCTTCTTCTTAGAATCTCCGTATTCTAAAGTAAGGTTCTCCGGAAAACCATGTAAATGACTCAATATTCAAACCCTCCTCTACACTGAATGTCTCGCTCCAGACATTTTTGACGCAAACGCGATATTGCTTTGCCGATTCTTTCAGATAAGGAGTTTGAAGCATAGAGAGGGAATAGTGGATGTTTAGGATCCTTCATGAACGGCTTAAAGTGTAGAGGATCATAGTAAAGGACACTATTAGTTTCTAATGCAATGTCAACAAGCGATGTTATCGTGTCTTCATCATCATTGAAGCCTGGTATGATGGGGCCGTAGAAAATCCATGTCTTAAAACCTAACCCACTAAGTCTTCTCAAAGCCTCTATTCTTGCTTCAGGACATGGCGCGTTGGGCTCCATCAATCTTGACTTACTGCATTTAACCGAGGTAATGGTAAAGCCGACGTCAACAAGTTCTTTACCTCTTGATAGAACATCAATATCTCTCAATATTAATGGGTTTTTAGTTTGAATAGATACCTTGAACCCGTTGCTCAACAGGATTCTCACAGCCTCCCGAGTGAGTTTGTACACGGCTTCAATAGGCTGGTAAGCATCCGTTACCGTTCCCACACCGACCACGCCCTTTCTCAACCTTTTAACCTCGCTGTTTAAAACCTCGAGAAGATTCTCCTTAACTACTACAATCCTCCCCCAATTCTCAGAGACTCTCCTATCTTGGGTGTAAAGCCTGGCGTAGCAGTAGATACAGGCGTGAACACAACCCGTATAAGGGTTTAAAGCATAGTCAAGCCCTGGCAATCCACTCCTCGACAAAGCTGTCATCGTTCTCCGCTTGATTATCTGACAGGTCTTGAACATTAACTACCCCTTTTCAAAGAAATCTGTGATTTTCCTCCCAGTGATAATCCTTCGAATAAGCCTAGACGATGAAAACCATTTCAACGCTCCGAGTTTAGTGGCTGTGTCAAGATAGCTCCCAACCTCTTTAAGGCTCGTAGTTTTTAAAACAGGTGGTTTTGAAAACATTGCCCTCACAGATTCTCTCACAAACCAAACACCGATTGGTATGTTGAAACTCGGATAAATCTCCCTGAGCAGGATCGCAGTAGCCTGCTTCTTAACC
>Ga0272449_1001202_pt1 | contig 27496 bp, 36 predicted proteins | sample YNPCB0241_FD_198679 | JGI IMG/M metagenome (GOLD analysis project Ga0272449, IMG submission 198679) | Hot spring sediment microbial communities from Yellowstone National Park, WY, United States - YNP-CB-024-1 | ecosystem: Environmental > Aquatic > Thermal springs > Hot (42-90C) > Sediment... | reverse complement strand
GGAGCAGAGTGCTTTGGCCTTTTTCTTGTTAATGCAAATTCTCCTAACCTATGACCAATCATTTCTGGTTTTATTTCAACTACAACCCAGTCTTTACCATTATATACCCCAAACTTATATCCCACCATCTCTGGAAGTATTATCATATCTCTCGCATGAGTTTTTATTAACTTATCTTTTCCTTTTTTTCTCATCTTTTTTAAAAGCTTTTTTTGCTCTTCTGTTAATCCTCTTTTTAAGCTTCTCCTCTCTCTTGCATTTAATAAATTTCTTAATGAAGCCAAATCCATTGATTTTAGTTCTTCAAAAGTTTTTCCTCTATATAAAAACTTTGCCATAATCATCAACCTAAATATTCAACTTCTTCTTTTTTCTTTTCGGTCTTTTTTCTATCAGCCAATAACTTTTCATAATATTTATTCATCTCCTTACTTACAGAAGGTGAAACAACCTTTAATGCTTTTTCAAAATCTTCTTTAGTTACTTCTTTTGCATTTATGTCTCTCCTTAAAGCATTTAGGGCAGCTTCTCTACATAAAGCTTCAATATCAGCACCCGAAAATCCTTCTGTTTTTTCTGCTAATTCATCTATACTTACATCCTTTGCTAAAGGCATTTTTCTTGTATGCACTTTTAAAATCTCTTTTCTTCCGTTTGTATCAGGCACTCCTATCAAAATTTGTTTATCAAATCTACCCGGTCTTAATAAAGCCGGATCTAGCATATCTGGTCTGTTTGTTGTTGCTAATACATAAACATCTTTCAATTCTTCTAATCCAGACATTAATGTTAATAACTGAGATACGATTCTTTCAGTAACATCAGTTATACTTCTTCCTCTTATAGGAGCTAAGGCATCTATTTCATCAAAACAAATTATAGCAGGAGATACTTGCTTTGCTCTGTGGAATATTTCTCTGATCTTTTTCTCACTCTCTCCTACCCATTTTGAAAGAATTTCGGGTCCAGAAACCAAAATAAAGTTTGCATCACTTTCATGAGCTACTGCTTTTGCTAATAATGTCTTTCCACATCCAGGAGGACCGAAAAGTAATATTCCTCTTGATGGTTTTATTCCCATTCTCTCAAAAGCCTCTTTATGCTTTAATGGAAGCTCTATTGCCTCTCTCAATTCTTTTTTAGCCTCTTCTAAATCTCCTATATCGTCCCAAGTAACATTTGGTTTTTCTATTAGAACTTCTCTCATTGCAGAAGGTTCAACAAATTTTAATGCATACTCAAAATCCTCTGCAGTAACAACAAGCTTTTTTAAAACCTCTGGATCTAAAGGCTTATCCTCTTTTATTTCTCCTAATGTAGGCAATACCCTTCTTAAGGCATGCATCGCTGCCTCTTTACAAACAGCTGAAATATCTGCACCAACATAACCATAAGTCCTTTCAGCAAGCTTATCAATATCAACATTCTTATCCAAAGGCATTCCTCTTGTATGTATCATAAATATTTCCTTTCTTCCTTCTTTGTCTGGTACACCAATCTCAATCTCTCTATCAAATCTTCCTGGTCTTCTTAAAGCTGGATCTATTGCATTTGGTCTATTTGTTGCTCCTATTACTATAACCTTTCCTCTTGATTTTAATCCATCCATTAGTGTTAATAGTTGACTTACAACCCTTCTTTCAACTTCTCCTGTGACTTCTTCCCTTTTAGGAGCTATAGCATCAATTTCATCAATGAATATTATAGATGGAGAGCTCTTCTCAGCATTCTCGAAAACCTTTCTCAGATTTTCTTCTGACTGACCATACCACTTACTCATTATTTCCGGACCATTAATTGAGAAGAAGGTTGCTCCTGATTCGTTTGCAACAGCCTTTGCAAGTAGCGTTTTACCTGTTCCTGGCGGGCCATAAAGCAAAACTCCTTTGGGCGGCTCTATTCCTAATCTTTCAAAAAGCTCCGGATGTTTTAATGGAAGCTCTACCATTTCCCTTACTTTTTTTATCTCTTCTTTTAATCCTCCAATATCTTCATATGTAACCTCTGGAACCTTTTCCTCAATTGGCTTTGTCATTTGCTCAAGAACTTCTATCTTTGTATCCTCTGTTATTCTTACAATACCTTTTGGATTTGTAGAAACTACAATAAACTTTTCTTCTCCAAATGAGTAGAATAAATCTTCAATATTAACTCCGAAAAATTCACTAAATATATCTTCTCTACTCATTCTTTTTACAATTGGCTTAGGAACAATTATATCTCCTGTTTTTACAGGTCTGAAAAGTAGATTTTGCTGGAATATTTCTCCACTAACACGCATTATAATATTTGGTCTTGCTGGAGCTAAGGTAACGCTTTCAGCATCTTTAACGTCTGCCTTTCTTATTGTAACAAATTCTCCTATGGAAGTACCACAATTCTTTCTTACTAAACCATCCATTCTTACTATATCCAAACCTATATCAGCAGGATATGCTCTTACAGCAATCGCTCCTGTGCTTTTTGTTCCTATAATCTCAACTATATCTCCTTCTTTAATTCCAAGCTTTTTCATATTTTTTGTGTCTAATCTAACTATTCCTAAACCAACATCTCCTTTTTCTGTAAGTTCCCCTACCCTAAGCTTTATTTCTTTTATTTCCTCATTTTCTTTTGACATGGCACTCAACTCAAGCTACATTATAAAAATAAGTCAAACAATTATAAATAAAAAATGTTTTATAATTTAAATAGTTTATCTTATGCAAGTATAATGTTTTATAATTTAAATAGTTTATCTTATGCAAGTATAAGGTAGTATAAATATGAATGATAACTCTACCCCTATAGGTTATTTGAAAAAGTTGGCAGCTGATTTTCGAGACAAAAGAAATTGGAAAAGATATCATAATCCAAAGGATTTGGCTATATCCATTTCAATAGAGGCAGGCGAATTGTTAGAGCTATTTCAATGGAAAAACTTAGATGAAATATATAAGTCGATTGAAAATCCTAACTATTTAGAAGAAATAAGAGATGAATTAGCAGATATTGTAATTTATTGTTTATGTTTAAGTGATATTTTGAATATAGATCTTTCTGCTTCTATTGTCAAAAAAATCGAAAAGAATGAGAAAAAATATCCAATCGAAAAATATAGAGGATCTACTGAAGAAAAAGAATCGCCTTAATGATTTTTATGCAGATAGAAAAACTTCCAACAAACTCGCCTTTAGATAAAATTCTTGAAGGAGGGATTGAAAAGGATACGATAACAAATATATATGGGGAGCCAGGAGCAGGTAAAACAAATTTAGCAATGCTTTGCGCAATATCTGCAATAAAAGAAGGAAAAAATGCGATATACATTGATACAGAAGGTGGATTTTCTTTAGAAAGGTTTAGTCAGTTGGCGAAAGAAAACTCAGAAAAATATCTTAAAAAGATAATCTTGTTTTCTCCTGTTAGTTGGAAAGAGCAGTGTGAAATAATTGAGAAGGTTGAAGAAAATTTAGAAAAGGAAAATGTTGGAATAATTATAGTTGATTCGATTGTTTCTCTATATAAACTTGAAGTAAATCAAGAGAACTTTCATGAAATTAATAGAGAGCTTGGAAAACAATATCTAATATTATCAAACATTTCAAGAAATAGAAATATTCCAACATTGGTAACAAATCATATTTATGTTCTGGAAGGTAAAATAGAGCTAACTTCTCGCTTAATAGGAAGATATTGGGCAAAAACTTTAATAAAATTAGAGAAGCTTGATATTTCTGGACATAGAAGGGCTACAATAATCAAACATAGATCAATTCCTGAGGGAAGAAAAATAGAATTCCAAATAACAGGAAATGGATTGAAAGAAGTTGGAAAATTTTCGGTGATATGAAAATTTTGAAACTTCTTAAAAATTTAGTCGATTGGAAAATTTTAAGAAGAAAAGTTAAAAATAAAAAATTAGAAAAAAAAATTGAAAAGAAGGAAAAACTTTAAATAATTATTATGATAATAAATTGAATATTAGTTTGAAAAAATAATTGCAGAAATGTTTGGACCACATTTAACATTGGATTTGTATTCGTGTAATAGAGAAAAGATTGGAAGCAAGGAATTTATTTTAAAAGTTCTAGATGAACTGCCAGAGTTAATAGGAATGCACAAGATTTCTGAGCCTTGGGCAATAGAATATCCAGGAAATCCGAACTCTTTTGATGCTGGCGGAATTTCGGGGTTTGTTCTAATAGCAGAAAGCCATATAACAATTCATACCTTTGTAAAGCAGGCTTTTGCATCCATAGATATATTTTCTTGTAAGAGCTTTGATGTAGAAAAAGCAGAAAAATATATAATAGAAAAGTTTGAAGCAAAAAAAGTAGAGAAAAACTTTTTTACCAGAGGAACAGAATTCCCAAAGGATGTTGAAAGAGTTAAAAACATCGTTGCAAGACAAAGAAGAAAGATTTCATAGTGATAAGCTTCATTACAGCCAGATTTGATACCTAGAAACTTTTTCAAAATTGCAAATCAAAAGAAGCAAATTTAGACTAATTTAGAAATATTTTAATTAGTGAATTTTAAATTACTGTTTTGTCCGTACTTTATTTTTATTCAAATCAGAGCAAATTCCTCGAATCTTCTATTAATTTTTTACGAAACCTATTTTCTCTAATAATTTTTTCTGCAAAAGATAGGTTAAAAGAGCACTGCGAAATCTTTCCTCTAAAATCTTTGACAGCATCTTTTAGGATTTACTTTTATGAAATATCTTTCGATTTCCATACTAAAAATTGGTTTAAAAAATAATGCCCCCACCGGGATTCGAACCCAGATTACGGCCTTTCTGCCTTTCTTTCTCACCTCCATCTACAGTTTACTTTCTGTGTTTATTTCATATTTATTTTTTTAACGAGTTTATTTATTGAATTTTAATGAGTTCTCATCCTCTGAGCCCTAATTACCAAAAATCAAAAAAACCGCAGGGCCGTGTCCTATCCATTAGACTATGGGGGCTTGTTTAATAGTTTTTATACTTTTACAAAATAAATAAAGATATGCTAAAGAAGATTGAATGTACATCATGCAAAAGAAATGTAATAGGAGAAAAGAATTATGTTAAATTCGAGTGTCCAAACTGCGGAAAAAAGGAAATAGTAAGATGTGAAAAATGTAAAAAGTTAAGTGTACCATATATTTGTTCAGAATGCGGATTTGAAGGTCCGTGAGAGTGAGATTATGGGAAATGTTGCAATAACATTTAAGCTACTTCCTAAATCTTCTGATGTTGATATTAATCTTTTGGTTAACAAAATAAGAGAGTTAAATCCTAATGATATAAAGACAGAAAATCTTGCGTTCGGAATAAAGGTAATTAAAGCATTATTTATAATTCCTGATAGTAAAGGTTCTTCTGAGATAGAAGAAAAGTTAAGAAATATAGAAGAGATCGGAGAGGTTGAAACAGAATCTTTAACATTAATTTAGGAATAATTAAAAATCAATTTTAAGAATAACTAAAACTAATTTAATTTTGTAAGATTATTCAATTGTGCGTGATTATGTACTCTAAAAAAATTTTGAATATTTTGAAAAAAAATAAATTGAAGATAGGAGATAAGGTTAGAATAATTGTAGATAATAAAGAGATTAAAGGAATAATAATGCCTAGGCCAGATAGTGGTGAAAAAGATTGTTTAATTATAAAACTAGATGATGGTTATAATATTGGAATAAAAATAACTAAAGAAAAAATTGAAAAAATTTAATGATAGATATGGAAAATAAAAAAATAATATCGATTCTTGGAACAGGAGGAACAATAGCAAGCAAGATAGATTATTCTACTGGCGGAGTATATGCAGCTTTTTCTCCTTCTGATATAATAAATCAAATACCCGAAATAAAAGATATTGCTGAGATTAGAACAAAACAAATAATGAACATAATGAGTGAAGATATGAAACCAGAATATTGGAAGATAATTGCAAGAGAAGCTGCAAAAGAGCTAAATTCTGGATCAACTGGAATAATAATAACTCATGGTACAGATACAATGCATTTCACTTCTGCTGCCCTTTGCTTTATGCTAAAAAATTTGAATAGCTGTATAGCTTTAGTTGGTTCTCAAAGAAGTTCTGATCGTGGTTCAAGTGATTCCTTTATGAATATGATATGTGCCTCTCATCTCATTACAAAATCTGATTTGGGTGAGGTTGTTGTTGTGATGCATGAATCTATGAATGATGATTATTGCATAGCTATTAGAGGATGTAGATGCAGAAAGATGCATACAAGTAGAAGAGATGCCTTTAAATCAATAAATGAAAAGCCTATTGCAAGAATAAGCTATTCTGGAGAGATAGAGATAATGAATAAAAATTATGTGAAAAAAAGAGAAGGAAAGGTTTTTGTGGATGATAAGCTGGAAGAAAGGGTTGCTTTTATAAAGGTATATCCTGGAATAGATCCTGAGATATTTGATTTTTACTTAGAAAAAAAATACAAAGGATTTGTTGTTGAAGCTACTGGCTTAGGACATGTACCTACCTTAGGAAAAAATTCTGTTCTGAGCAAAATAAAAAAGATTAGAGAAAATGGAATTCCTGTTGTTATAACATCGCAATGCATTTATGGTAGAGTTCATCCAACAATATATTCAAATTTAAGAAAGCTTTTTAAGCTTGGGGCAATATTTGCTGAGGACATGCTTCCAGAAGTTGCTTACATAAAATTAATGTTTGTTCTTGGTCATACAAAAAATGAAGAGGAAGTTAAAACTCTTATGCTAAAAAATCTTGCAGGAGAAATTTCTGAAAGAAGTGAATAAATGAAAAAATCGGACAAAAATTTCTTTAGAAGACTTAAATTCTCTAAGATTAAAAAAGATTTTATTGAATTGGTTGAAGGAATAACCTTTAAAGAAATATTAATACTTCTATCATTTCCCATATTTCTAACCATTTTAATGTTTTTGCCAACTAACCTAAGAGATTCTTTATCTTTGCATATTTACCATCCAGAATGGTGGCAGTTTTTTACTTCTTCTTTTATTCATGAAAATTTAACTCATTTACTTGATAATATTCAAACATACTTTGTAATAAGCTTTACTTTATTGATCTTCGGTAATAAAACAAGAACTAAGAAAAATTTTTTTATTTTGTTTTTATTTACTCTTATTTCCTTACCATTAATAAGTTCTTTGATTGAAGTCCTAATTTATCCTTACTTTATTCCAAACATAAAAACATCTAAAGGAAGCTCTGTATTGATTTCTTCGATGTTTGGTTTCTTTCCTATGTTTTGGATATATTATTTCTCAAAGAAGCAGAAAAACAACATGATTGACAAATTCTTTAACCTATCTCTCTCATACTTATATTTATTGATTGTTGTAATTTACTATAGAATTCATAAAAATATGTTGCTTGTTTCGGCATTTCTATTCTATTTCTTATTTTATTGTTATTTGTATAGAAAAGATTTCAAACTCCTTATAAAAAACATTTACCAAGAATCAAAAAGCAATATAATATTCTATTTTTTAACAATATTTTTGCCGATCTTCTTCATGATTGCACCTCTTATTTTATTCCCGCCAAAATTTGTTAAAGGAAATATAACTATTGATATTTTCACGCATTATATCGGGCTTTTTTATGGAATAATTATAAGCTATGTGTTTTTAAAAACAAAATACAAAAGTTTTAGCAATAGAAACCACTTGCTTTTTACAAATATTAGAAAAATGCCTCCGCACAAATAAAAGCAAAGGAATGAAATTGTAACATTTGACATATTAAAACAAAAAATTAACAAAAAGATCAAAATTAAAAAACCATTTATATAAAAGCAAAGATATTCTATTTATGGAAATAGCTACATGGCATCTTTTTGCTATTGTCTTGCTTATAATAGTTTTAGCAATTGTTTTGATTGTTATTGTATTACCTACAATTTTCGGAATAAATCAAACAGGAACAGAAATAAATGTAATTAACGCATGCAGAGAATGGTCTAAAAGCAAATGCAGTGAAGCCTCTGTTTCAGTTTATAAGAGCAGAATAGGTTGTAAGGATTATGAAGAATGCTTAAGAATATGTAGAAATCTAGGAACCTGTTGGTAGGTGAAAAATGAAAGGTATACAAAGAGATATGCTGAATATAATAATTGGTATGATAGTGTTTATTTTGTTCATAACTATTGTGATTTTGGTTTTTACGAAATTAAGCAGTAATGTATCTTGGTTTGGTCTAGGTTGATTTTATGCATCCAATGTATGATCTTGCTAAGATGATATGCAGTTTAATTCTAATAATCTCAATATTTAGACTTGTGATTGAATTGGGTTATGTGTATATGGAATATTTTGCAAGAGGCAATATAAGGGTAATGCAAGAATTTATTTCTGGTTTTATATCAATTAGCAATATCGCTCCTTCAGAAAGTTATTTTGAAGGTAATTTTCCTGAAGTAAGTCATGAAATAAAAATAGTAAAAACTCCTCCATTTATAAACATGTCTCCTGGCGGTGCCTACCAAATGCCTAGAATAAAGTTTAGAGAATATCCTGAAATATCTTATACACTTTCAAAACATCTTAACTTGGAAGGTGATTGTGTTGAAAGATGGTGCGCACTCTCTGGAAAAAACATTAATAAAATAATCATCCAAAAATCTGAAAATATTATTAAGATTAAGAAGGAAGAAATTAAAAAATAGATGAAAAATGAAAGGATATGAAGAGCCAACAACAACATTTATTGAAATACTTACAATAATAATTTTTACTCTCTTTGTTTTAGGCTCTTTATTAATGGTCACAAAATTCAGAACAGATGCAAGATTAGCAACCACAAAAAGAATTATGATAGATTTCGGAGAAAATGTTTTAAGTGCAAACTGTCTAACAAATGAAAAGAATGTATTGAATGAAACAAAAATTAGATCAGAATTTGAATATTACAAATCTAATAAAGATGATAAAGATGGTTTCTCTTGTTTAGAAACAAGCATTCCAATAAAAACTATAATACAGACAGAAGAAACAAAATGGGAATTTGGAGATGCTATTGGTAAAATATTTATATTTCCTGCTGTTTTGTTGAAAGATAATGGTTCAACAGTTCCTGCTATTGTAACAATTATGACAGAAGTTGATTAAATGAAAGGATTTACCTTAACTCTTTCAGTAATATCTCTTATTGCAACAATTTTGATAGGCATATTTATTTCTTTTGTTCTTGGTATTATGTACTCTTTTCATCTTTATATAACGAAAACTTTAATTATAGAAAAGATTTATTCTTCTTCTAATGCACAAGATGCTCTTCTATCTCTTCTTGAAATGAAAAAAGAAGGAATAAGCTTTAAGCAGGCTTTGATTTATTCTGTTTATGAAAATACTTTAGAACCTAAAATTTATAATGGTGAAAAAGAGGTTGTTTATAATCTAAAAGATGTTGCTAAGGAATTTTTGGATTATGTTTATAGATATGATGATTATTGGCTCTTTTTATACAATACATCAACTCAAAAATATGAAACTATATTAGCTTCAAAGAACAATCCGGAAAAATTATTTTCAGATCCAAAAGGAAATAGTAGAGCTCAAGTTCCTTTATCAAAAGATTATTATCTTGTAATTTATATAAAGACAGCTGATTAAAATGAAAGGAATATCTTTGGTTGCTGTTGTAATAGGGGTTTTGGTTTTGTCTGCAGTTGGAACATTCTTTGGTTTAATAATTGCATTAAGAAGTTATAGTGAGATGGTTTTAAATGATGAAGTGGCTCTTGGGATATATGGAATAAATTTATATCATTTGATAAAAAGGACAATAGAAGAAAAAACAAAACTTATCATAGATACAACAGCTCTTTATCTAGGGGAAAAATGCGGAGGGATAAATTGTGTAGAAGAATGTAGATGGTCGATAGATTGTCCAGAGATAGAAGAATTGTACAAAAAATATCAAGAGGAAATGAAAAATAATTTGGATCTAAATCTTCCTGAAAATATAAGAAATTATAATATAACTCAACCTAAAATAAAAGAGATTAAAGTTGAAGAAGGAAATATCACAATCATATTAGAAGATTTTTCTATTTCTTACAATTCAAGCTATTTTAGGCTAAACCTAACAAATAAAACTTTAACAGTCAGAAAAAATTCAACATATCCAACATTTCTTAAAATTGGAATGGATTTTGTAGAAAATGTGGCAAATGAATTTGACAAAGGAATGAAAATCTCTACAAAAGCATCTGCTACAAGAGAGGGCTATTGTGCTACTCAGGAAGAATTGTTGTTTTTGACTGAATACAAAAATATAGAAAGAATAGTAAAAAATGTTTTGTGGAAAATTAACGAAAAATATAAAGAAAAATCATGTAAAGCAGAAGATAAAGAGATAGAAAAATCTTATGAAGTAAGATATTATAATTGTATTCCTCTTGATGAAACAACATACTATGCTGAAGCAGAGTTTATATTTAATGTTAAAACTAGGATAGAATTTATTTGTGAAGACGAAAAAACTAAAATACCTTTGGAAGGATCCTCTGAACTAAAAAACCTTGTTTTGAAATTTTTTGTTGTTGTGAATTCGATAATAGAAAATATGAAAACTAATTCTATTGTTGTTTCGCCTTAAGTTGTTGCTAATTAAAAAATGAAAATGGGCCCGACGGGATTTTTGTTGTTTTCAAAACAATTTCGAACCCGCGACTCCCGGCTTTCTTTATCATTGCTAAGCTCAAACCTTTTAAGCAGTTGCTTAAAAGGCCGGTGCTCTACCTGACTGAGCTACGGGCCCAGCGCCTCGGTCGGGATTTTCGAAATTTTTGTTTTGACTTCGAACCCGAGTCAGAGCCTCGACAGGGCTCTATGCTAGACCTCTACACCACCGAGGCATATTCTTAATTATCTTTTTCAATAAAATTTAAATTTGAAATTTAATATCTAAGCATGAAAATCTTTAGAAAAAGTAATGCGATTGCAATAAAAATCTCTTTTGCTCTTATAATTATATATGCTCTTTCCTTTCTAATTCCAATTTTATACGAAGAACTTTCTCTAATTTCTTTCTCTATTATAAAAAAGCCTTGGACTATTTTCACTTATGCTTTTCTTCATTCAAAATCTGATGTAAGCCATTTATTTTACAACGTTTTTGCTCTTTCTCTTTTCGGCTCAATCTTAGAAAAGATAGTTGGATCAAAAAGGTTTTTGCTCATATTTTTTTCTTCTATCATTTTTTCTGGAATAGGTGGTGTATTATTTTACAATGCAATCATTGGAGCAAGCGGCGGAATCATGGGCATAATAGGAGTTTTGACTATACTAAAACCAAAAATGATTGTATGGGTTGGTGCTCCTCTTCCTTTAATTCTAGTTTCTTTTCTTTGGATTCTAGGAGACTTTATTGGAATTTTTTATCCTGAAAATATTGCACATATAAGCCATTTGTTAGGAATGTTCTATGGCCTATTAATAGGATTTTTTATAAAAAGAAGAATGAAAAAATTTGAAAAGAAAAAAGAAGCAAGAAAAGAATATGAAAAAATCTCAGAAAAAGAAATTGAGGAATGGGAAGAAAAATGGATAAAATTTTGAAAATGGTCGACAACGTCCTGGATTTCCCACTTCAGTTGAAGCAGTACTCTCCAGATCGCTGGACCGCTTAACTTCCGTGTTCGGAATGGGAACGGGTGTACCCGGTCCGCTTTGGTCGTCGACCGAAATTATATTCCAGTTTAAATTTTTTAAATCTTTTTAAGTAAAATTTTGATCAAAAAAAACTTAAAATTCAAACTCTTTGTTCAAAAATGGTATTAATGCTACAGTTAAGCCTGAAACATAAAGATCTTTTCTATTCATTCTACCTTTTGTGAAAAATCCGACTGCTCCATATTTCTGTTTCGTATTTTTATCTTTTGCTATTTCATCAATAACTTCTCCAAGCTCTTTTCCTTTAAGCAATTCTTCTATAACAATCTTAGGAAGTTGAAATAGAGGAGAAGTGCTAAAACCAATATAACCTTCTTTAGATATTATGCACATAGTACCAAATCCGAACCATTTCGAATTAATGTTTATTATTCCACCCTCTATTCCTACAAAAAAATCTGCTTTTAGATTATTTTCTTCACAAAATCTTTTCAAATTCATTGCTCTTTTTTCTGCCCCATCAAAAGTTTCATATCCTATAGGTTGATTGGAAATGCCAGAATCAATTTTTATCCCTTTTACTTCTACATCCTCAAAATATTTTAGAAAAGCTTCTCTTGTTGCTTCTATTTTTGCAGGATTTTCTGAGTTTACAAAAACAATTATCCTTTTCATAATCTTTCAAGACCATTGATAAGCATAAAAAACAACAAAATCTTTTGCTGGTGTTGGGATTGCTGTTGTTACTGCTCTTATATTCTTCTCTTTAGGAATTGGATATCCTGCCTCTATGTGTGGTATACCAGTAATATTTAAACCACCCACTATTCCAATTATTTTATCAACAATTTCGCTGGCATCTTTTAATTTTATCATTTCTCCTTTTGTTTCATTTGCTATTGTTGACATGTAATATTCCAAAGTTTCATCACATCTACATTGAGTTGAAGTAAAGAGATAGCGTCCAGAATAACAAATTCCACAACCTTCTTTATAACCACAATTACAACTTGGACAACATTCCTTTCCTGTTACTGCCTTAAAAGGAAATACATACATTCCTATCTTTTTTGCCGCATTTATACCATTTTGTAAGCTTTGGTATTGTGCACTACTTGGAGATTTTGTACAAGTTTCACTTCCTCCTGGCAATTCATCTGAAATAGGTATTCCAACCTTTATTGAATAATTATTCCACCCATTCTTAGGACCTTCTTCTATTGCACATGCTAAGCCATTCCCCCAATCTTCATCTGTTTGTCCTTTTAAACTGCATTTTGCTGTACTTAAAGATTTACAATCAAAATAAGCTGTGCTTGGAAAAGATGCACAGGTTATTGTACCAATTGGTTGACAGCACATTAATTGTCCCGGAAGTAAGAACAGTCTCATAGAAACCGATTTTCCTTGAGCACGCAAGACATTTATTATTTCAGGAACTTTTTTAAATTCATAGACATCATCACACATACTACCAGAAACATCAGCTACAACAATTATTTGAATATCCCTTTGTGGAGGTATACCAAATGGTATTTTAAAATGCCAATGATTTTTTCCATAAATTGCATCGAATCTTTTTTTGAGTTCTTCTGTGATATTTATGCTTCCAATTGTCGGACCAAAATATATTGTGTCATTTTTAAGCAAAGAAGCTATTCCTAAAAGCTCTATCATAGATTTTCCTGTTCTTTTTTCTGTCATTTGAAGAATTGCATTTATTCCCGCCCTAAAACCTTCTCCTTCATGAATTTCATAGAGCTCTTTAGTAGTTGAAACATAGCCTTTTGTGCTTGCTGTTTTTAATAAAGTAAAAACTATTATAAAAGCTACTGCAAGCACAATAAAACCAAGCGTCTCAAATGCTTGACCTTTTTTATTCATTTTTCTCACATTTTACTTTGTCACAAATATTTTTCCTTGTGAATATGAAGCCGATAAAATATATTCACCTCTTTTTATTTCATTTATTCCAGTAACATTACAATATAATCTTCTACATCTATTATTTATACAAATTTTATCATTTTGAATTTTAACATCATCCTCTAATGATATTTCTATTTTTTTGCTTGTTTTTGTTTTGCAAACCATATCAAAAAATCCTGCAATAGATTCCAATTCACCATAAACAATCTTTATCTGCATTTTTCCTGGTCTAATATCTTTTGAATCATATCTAATAGCTACAGGTATCCAAAAATTTATCTCCTCTTTTTTATCATGAGAAAAATCCTTTGCTCCGAAACTCCAAGATTTTACAACATTTCCATTTAAATCAATCTCGCTGATATTAACCCTCCATCCAAAATCAAAGCTTCTTGCACATTCAGGTTCTTCTTCCTTATATTTTTCAGAAAACTCTTCTATCTTTTCAATGCTTATTATATTTGCATATGCACCTTGTGTTATTGGTGCTTGATATGCTAAGCAATCTTCAGAGTTTGCCAAAATTAATAAAACATTTGTTGCCATTGCTGTTAAATCTAAAGATTTTTCTCTTCTTTTTTCTTCTATTGTTGAGCCATAAAAAGAAAATGTAAAGAAAATGACTAATATTATAGTTACTATTAGCATTATCGGTTTTATTACATAGCTTAATTGACCTTTCATTTTATCACTCTAAAAATTTCAAACACAATTAATTCCAAACAAATTACAAACCTTTTGCATTGCACAAGCTCCTCCTACCCTGCATCCTGTTTCTTGCGGAAATGGTCTGCCTGTATTTGCTCCAAGCTTTCCACCAAATCCATGAATTGAAGGATCAATTGTTGGATATGGACCATAATCATTAAACCAAATGCACATATTTTCGCATTCCCCTGAATTTCTTAATGGCTTTATTACATGTGCTGTTGCATCTATTATTAACCACTCATTCCAATTCCCATTACACTCTTCCAATTTCAAATTTTCTGGCAAATCTGGATCGCATTTATAAACAACAAAAGAATGCCTTCCACATCCTGGAGCAGACCCTGTAAATGTTGCAAACACATCTTTTGCTGGCACTCCAAGGGTTCTTAAAGCCGATAATATAGCAACAGCATGATCTCCACAAAACCCTATTCCACAACATAAATCAGTTTGTTCACATTCTGCACAAGGACAATCAGAAGTACAACAACAACTTAAGCTTAAATTATATTCATCATTTGCTTTTAGCGTTTTGCTTGCCTTCTGCACCCCTTCTCGGGTTATTGTTATATATCTGCTAAAATCAAATGAGAAGCCTTCTGGAGTTGGTGCTAAAATGCTTTTTGCTAATTCTTTGATGTCCCATCCTCTTCTATTCAAAAAGTTTATTGCCTCCTGAGAGCATACCTCTATTACACCGTTTGTTATTTGTGGTTCATGCTGATTGCAATTAGGATTGTTGCTTGTCTCTGAAAACCAAAATGCTCCTGTAAAGCTTCCTTTCTTAACCCTTTCTTCACAATAGCAGCCAGGAGAAGACGGACAAGGAGAATTTGAATTGAATGGACAACAATCCGGATCACATTTTGTTGTGAAATTTACACAATCTGGATCGCAAGTATTGTCTTCGATCTCTAAGCAAATTCCATCTTGAATGCTTTGATCATTTCTATCTCTATATGGACAAATTCCATTTGCATTAAATCTATGCCAAGAGCATTCTGGATCACAAAACATATAATTAGATGCTCCGAATCTGTTAAACTTATTCAAACAATCTGCATCACAACCAAAATTGCTTTCTGTTGTTCTTAATACTTTTGCACAAACGCTATCATTCAGATTAGTACAATCTTCTCTGCAAGTATAAAAGTTTTCCCATTTTGTTTCATTTGCTGGAAGCCACATTTCCTTTATTTCACATATTCCATTTCCACAACAATTCTTTCTAACAATCTTATCTCCTGGACAACATATTCCTGCTCCTGGACAAGGCTGTAATTGAGAGCAATTCTCTCCTAATTTTGCGCACTGCATCTCACAATCCTTATCCTTTGTGCAATCAGGATCGCAAATCTTATTTTCTTCCTCACAATCCTTATCACAAATTCCATCTGGGAGTAAGAATTTTATGTTATTATATGTATAATTTACACAAGCAGCATAACAGAGTCCATCCTTTTGATCCTCTTCTTTATCATTATTTTCATCTTTTGGCTTGCAATCAGGATCACAAACCTTGCTTCCCTCAACATAACAATCTAAATCGCATGAGCCATCATTTATTCCATCAGAGTCTGGATCGCATATTCCATCCTTTTCCTTTTTTCTACAATCCAAATCCCAAACATTATCGCTTTCATTTCTATAACAATCTGGGTCGCATATTCCATCATTATCCTTTACACAAAATTTGTTGCAAACATTGTCTTCAGAATTTTTATAACAGTCTAAATCGCAAACATTATCAGCAACACAAGCAGGATCACATTTTCCGTCACTTATTTTACAAACACACTCTCCCTCAAAAATAATTACCTTTCTATCATCTCTATTTTTTACTATGCACAACTTTTCAGGATCTTTAAATGATGTTGGAATAGCCCTCATGCATGCAAACGAATTTGAAGAAAAATCTTCTCCAGATTTAACAAACACATATTTGTATTCAATTGAGATATTTGCATGCAGGCCTTTTGGAATTTCATATACTATTTTTGTAGAGCCCGCGAGGCCACAAGCCCTATCAATTATCATTGAAAGGTCTCTTCCAACACTATCTAAAGCCTCTCTGAAAGCAACCTTGGATTGATAAGAAAATGTTGAATTTGCAAACAGAATTATTAGCAAAATTGATATAATAACAGAAATGGTTGCAAGCACAGATTCTGACAATACAGCAGAGCCCTTACTAAAACCCATAATATTCACTTTGTTTACTTTTATTATATATTTTTTCCTTATATTAAATAATTTTTCTGAGAATATGGAAGGAACTTTATTCACCGAGAATATTTAATTTTTAAATTTAAAATCTAAAATTTACAAAAGGAGATTAAGATGATAGAAACAATTACGAAGTTTTTACCTTCAGTAGAAGGACCAAAAGGAGTAATAAGTTTTAAAACAAGACTGAAATGGACAGGTATAATTCTTTTTATATTCTTAATAATGGGTTATATTTCTTTATATGGAGTTTCACAAAGAACATATGAAAGATTTACTCTATTTGAAATGATTCTTGGCTCTTCAATGGGTTCGTTAATAACCCTAGGTATAGGGCCAATTGTTACTGCATCTATAATATTACAACTCTTAGTTGGATCAAAAATATTAGGCTTAGAACTTACAAAAAAAGAGGATAGAGAAAAATTCGAAGGACTTCAAAAGCTTTTAACCATTTTATTCTGCTTTTTTGAAGGAGCTGCTTATGTAATTTTTGGGGTTATCCAGCCAGCAGTTCCAAGCTTCGAATATATATTTCTATTAACACTTCAGCTCGCTATAGGAGGAATATTAGTAATGCTTATGGATGAGGTTGTATCAAAATGGGGAATAGGGAGTGGAGTATCATTATTTATAGCTGCTGGAGTCTCTAAATCGATCTTTGTAAAGATGTTTAATCCATTTAGCTTTGGTGCAGAGCTTCCTGCAGGGGCAATACCTCAAGCAATTGCTGCTCTTGGAGTTGAAGATATAGGTCTAGCAATAGACGCTTTATTACCTGTATTATTTACCATTCTTGTATTTTTGATTGTTGTTTATGCACAAGGAATAGAGGTTGAAATACCTCTTGCTTTTGGTGCATTATCTGGCTTTGGAAGAAGATGGCCATTAAAATTTATCTATACCTCTAACATTCCAGTAATTTTAACTTCTGCTTTACTTGCAAATTTAATGCTTCTTGGTTCCATGCTTGCTGCAAAAGGTATACCGATACTCGGAGAATTTGATGAAAGCAACAGACCAATATCTGGAATTCTTTATTATATTTCCTCTCCTCCTAATTTTGCTCTTTCATTAATTCATGGAACTCTAACATTTGAAATGATTCTCAGAGCATTGGGATATACAATTTTTATGTGTATTGGAGCTGTAATATTTTCGCTTTTGTGGGTGCAGACATCTGGAATGGATGCAAAGAGTGTTGCAGAACAAATACAAAGCATAGGAATGAGCATTCCTGGATTTAGAAGAGATCCGAGAATAATAGAACAAGTATTATCGAAATATATTACTCCTCTAACAATAATGGGCGGATTATTTGTTGGTTTATTAGCATCTTTTGCAGATTTAACAGGAGCCATAGGAAGTGGTACAGGAATATTGCTAACTGTTATGATCATTTACAACTTTTATGAACAAATATCTTTAAGATACATGGAAGAAATGCATCCCGGACTAAGAAGCTTTTTTGAGTAGTTTTTAGAATTTTAAAGGCTTTTTTATTAAAAAACTACAAAAATAAAGCTTATAAATCTTCTCTTCAAATAATAATAGAACCGAATTATAACAAAAGAAGTTTCTACTTCTTTTTGTTACAATTTGGTTCACATCTTTGCATAAAAGGTGAATAGAATATAAAAGGTGAATAGAATGAGAAGATTTAGAGAAAGAGGCAATATAGAAATGCATAAAGCCATTTGTTCTGAGTGCGGAAAGGAATGCGAGGTTCCTTTCGTACCTACAGAAGGTAGGCCTGTTTATTGTAGAGAATGTTATGCAAAAAGGAGAAGACTTTAAACAAGTTTAAAATAAACATTCTAAAATTAATTTTTTTATTTTAGTCTATTATTTTTTCAATTTTTAAACAATCCTGAATTTTTCTTATACTTTTCACAATTTTGTACTTAAATAAAAATTTATACGATATGAAGAATTCATTAAAAAGAGAGCCGCGTGCCCGCTTCTACGCGAGCACGACTCAATCTTTTATTTGCTCTCTAAATTTAATATTAGGTAAATGATTTTTAAGAATTTCTGTGCCTTGAAAAATAGAAATAAATATCTGCTATATTAAAACATAGAAACAAAAATAAATTTCTACAAAGATGATTTTGCTTAAATAACCTTTCATATATTTTAAAAAATTCAAGAAAAATTTAGAAAAAAAATCGCTATTTATATAGAAGATAGATCTAGATGGAGGAATCAAGACTAGAAATTTGTTTTACGGCTGAAGAATGGAGAAGAGCCAAAGAAAAAGCAATATATCAACAATATCAATATATAGAGCTTATAAAAGAATGATATATCTTCTGGGAGAATGAAGCAAGAGAATTTGCAGAAAAATATGGATTTCCGATCGAAGAAATAGAAGAAGCGGTAAAAATTGGAAAAATAAGAACTGAAAGAAAATATTTTTAAACTATAAATAACTTAAAAAGAGCCAAATTATTTACTTAAACCTTTCTAAATTTTGAATATATTAAGAGTATCTTCAGAATACAATTATTATAATTATTATAACTTTCAAGTAGTTAATAAATAAAAGATTTAAATATTTGTTTTTTGAAGTAATTGATATGGGAATATCTGAAAATGAGTTGGAAAAAGCTAGAATAGAATATAACATGCTTATTTGGGGTATAGGAAATGGAGTAGTCGAAAACTATGAAAATGCTGAAAGGCTTGCAGAAAAATATGGGTTTGATATCAAAAAATTAGAATATGCTTTAATAACTGGAGCAAGGGAAAGATATCAAAAATGCCTAGATTTTATAAGAGATGGTTCAACAGCTTATGAAGAGGAGGCAAGAGAATTGGCTATTAGATTTGGATTGCCGTTAAAAGAGTTAGAAGATGCTTTACGTATTGGAGCACCAAAAGAATATCAAGGGCTTATAGAACTTATAAGAGCTGGCGACATAGAATTGGAACCTGATGCAAGAGAGTTAGCGATTAAATTTAGATTGCCTCTAAATGAGTTAGAAAAATCTTTGAAAATTGGAGTACCTAAAAAATATAAAGAGTTAATACAACTTATAGAAGAAGGATACCTTGATTTAGAAAATGAGGCTAGAAAATTAGCTGAAAAATATAAACTTTCAACAAGAGCTCTTGAAAGAGCATTGAAGATTGGAAAAAGAAAAAAAGTTTAAATTTCGATTGATTGCTATGAAAAATCCAAAACCTGGAAAATTTTTTGGAAATGAAAAAGAAGATATTGAAAGAATTAGAGAAGAGTATAAGAAACTTTTAGAACTTATAGAAGAAGGAAATCTTATTTTCGAATCTCAAGCCAGAAGGCTTGCAGAAAAATATGGGTTTGATACCAAAGAATTAGAAGAAGCTTCATTGATTGGAGAATATAGAGGATATCTTACATTAATAAGAGAAGGGGAGATAGGTCTAGAAGAATATGCGCGAAAATTTGCAAAAGAACATAACTTACCTGATGAAGAAATAGACAATGCAATTAAGATTGGAATACTCAACAGATATTATCAATATCTTTCACGTATAAAAAAAGGAAATCTTGTTTGGATTAAATATGCGAGAGAATTTGCAGAAAAATATGATCTACCAAAAGAAAACTTAGAAAAAGCAATAGAAATTGGGAAGAAAAGGATATCCGGATTTTCACTTGAATAAATTTTGTTATTATTCTAGTGGTGTCACAGTAATTTCTTTATAACCTCTTGCTTCATATGTATAATTTATTTTTGCGTTTATTGTAAATGTTTTCCATATTTCTATATTATCTGGCATTTTAATTGTAAATAACAAAGGAGGAGATTCTTTTCCTATTAATTTTATTTCCTCTTTATTTGTGCATACATTAGAAGAGCAAGAAAAAATATCCTCCGTATCATGGCTAACATCCAAACCAGCAAAATCTATTTTTAAATCATTTTTTCCTATTGCATTATTTAATAAAGAGCCTGTTCCTGTATTTCTTATTATAAATCTTATCCTTCCTGTCTTTCCTGCTATAACAGCTTCTGCATTCAATAGCTCAACATCAATTTTTATTGGACCTGCCGTTATTATCTTATTTCTTGTAAGAGAAAGGGATTTTCCTGTCTGTTGATATTTTGCAAGCTCATCTAAATTTATTCCAATAACATCATAGTACGTACTTCCTTCCAATGTATATAGAACTCTAAAGCTTATTTTTGGACTTATTTCAACATTACCAATATCTTCTTTTTTTGGTGCTGTGAGATTAAAGCTTATTATTTTTTGATCCAGAGGCATTAAAGAGCAAGGAGAAGTCTCACTACATTTATCCGGTTCAGAACCAACTTTAAAAACAGATGGATCAAACAGAATAATCTTAACATTTTTTATTGTTTTTGTGTTATCTCTGTTTTTTATTGTAAAATAAAATAAAAAAGAATCGCCACTAAATATTGGTGGTTTAGGAACTGTTTCTACACTTTCTATTGTTAATATGTCGGAAACTTCCTCTTTTTTTTCTTCTGTAATATACAGATTTTGAAGGTTTAGAGTCGGTCCAATACAACCAGAAACAAAAATTATTGAAAAAATAGAGATAAGTATTATCAAAATTTTTGCATCCTTCATTTTAATCCCTATCTGAAATTTTTCTTTTAACAATTAAATAATTATTTTTTCATATTTAAGTTGATGTTTTTAGAAGATTTTTTCAAAAGATATTTTATTAACCCAATAATTTATGGAAATGGGTATAATATTGTAAATACAATAGTGTATGGAATACTTTTTGGAATATGCGCTATTCTCATTTTTAAAATCCTAAAAAAACTTAAAATAAGAATAGATGAAAAACTTTTTGTTTCTCTTTTCCCATTCCTTATTCTTGGATCTGTATTAAGAGTTTTGGAAGATGTTAATATTTTTGAATCAAAACTTTTTGTTTCACCTTTTATTTATATTTTAATATTTCTAATTGCATTTCCTTCTCTTCTTTTCTCAATATTTTTAGAAAAAAAGCTAAGGATTAAATATCATTATTTATTATTTTCAATTTCCTTTTTAATTTTGCTTTATTTTTTACAATTTATTTTATTTAAACTCACTATTGAACCTCTGCTTGTTGTAATTTCACTCTCTTTTTTAATATCCTTTCCCTTTTTGATTTTATACTACAAGAAAAAGATATCAAAAATAAATACAGTAATAATTTTTGCCCATATTTTTGATGCTTCTACATCTTTTACTGCATTAACATTTTCTGAAAAATTTTTAGAGCAGCACGTTTTTGCAAATCTTTTGCTCTCTTTCTTTGGGACATCGTCTTTCTTCTTAATGAAAATTATTGTGATTCCGCTAGTGCTAATACTCATTGATAAAAATATAAAAAATATCGAAGAAAAAAACTTCATAAAATTTGCAATATTCATTCTAGGATTTTCTCCTGGGATGAGAAATCTTTTATTAATGTGTGTTTCTGGCTTATAATTTTTGATTTTAATTTTTCTGAAAATTAAAAAATCAAAAAACCATAAAATCTATTCTAACCTTAAATTTTCTAATCCCAAAAGGAAGAACCTTTCTTTCATTTAAAAATTTTATATCTCTATTAAGATTTTCTCCTGTGCTTCTTATTATTTCTTTCCATTTATCAAAAAGATTCTTTTCTTCAGAGATTCCATAAAAAAAGCATATTCCTTTATTTTTCAAACAATTTATTGCATATTCTAAATAATTCCATCCACTTTCTGGCAAAGGCATTATAACAAAATCTGCTTGATTAAAAAATTTTTTTGCTGCATCTCTAACATCATCGCAAATTGTTTGAACATTTTTTATTTTATTTAATTTTATATTCTCTTTCAAATATTTCACAGCTACTGGGTTTTTCTCTATTGCGATAATATTTTTAACAAAACATCTTTTTGATATTAAAATAGCATATGGTCCGATACCAGCAAAGAAAACTAAAACCAAATCTCCAGAAATTCCGAAATTTTTCATATATTCATTTATCTTTTCAGCTACAATCATTCTTTCAGTTCCTTCTCTTGGAGAGAAATAAACCTTTCTAACATTTAGTTTAAAAATACAATTATTTTCTTTATGAATTGTTACAGATTTGTTTTCACCTGCAACAAGCTTTAATTTTCTTAATCTAAACTCACCTTCTCTTCCAGATTCTTTTCTTAATATTGTTTTAACATTTTTATGCACTTCCAAAATTTTTTTAACTAGCTTCTTTTCATCTTCCTTATTTTCCTTAGGATCATAAATAGCTATAGTTCCTATAATATCATATACCAAAAACAAACACCTCCAAAAATATTATACGATTCTTTTTATTTTTGTCCCTTCTTTTGTGTCTTCCAAGATATATCCCATTCTTTTTAATTCTTCTCTTATTTTGTCAGCGTCTTCAAATTTTCCTTTTTTTCTTAATTCATCTCTCTTTTTAACCAATTCTAAAATTTCTTTTGGAATTTCTTCCTCTTTAACCAAATCTAACCCAAAAACCTCATCCATTTTTTTTATTGTCCTTATTTTTCCTTCTGCTTTCTTATCTTTTACAAACTTCCATAAAACTTGAATTGCTTTTGGTGTATTAAGGTCATCGTTTATATAATTTTCAAATTCAGAAAGATATTTTTTATTTATTTTAGAATCATCCTTTTCATCTTGAATTAAAGATTTTAATTTAAAGTATGAATCCTGAGCTTCTTTCAAAAAATCCAAAGAAAATTCTAATGGTTTTCTATAATGCGCGTTCAAAACAAAATACCTATAAGCCAAAGGATGAAATCCCATTTTTTCAAGCTCTGAAATTGTATATAAGCCGCCTTTGCTTTTGCTAACCTTTTCTCCTTTGAATGTTAAGAAAGCGCAATGCATCCAATACTTTACCCAAGGCTTTTTTCCAAATGCAACCTCTGATTGAGCTATTTCATTAGTATGATGAATATGAATATGATCCTCTCCTCCTGTATGTATATCAAACTGCTCACCCAAATATTTGCTTGACATCGCAGAACATTCTATATGCCAACCAGGAAAACCTATTCCCCAAGGGCTATCCCATTCTTGCTGTCTTATTCCGGGTTTTTCAGAAAACTTCCATAAAGCAAAATCTGTCGGATTTCTCTTTTCCTTTAAAGGGACTCTCTTTCCAGCAATAATTCCTTTTTTGTTTAATCTTGCTAATTTTCCATAATCTTCTAATTTTGATGTATCAAAATATATTCCATCGCTTGTTCTATAAGTAAATCCTTTCTCTTCTATTTTTTTAATCAATTCTATTTGCTCTTTTATGTGTTCGCTTGCTTTACATAAAATATCAGGAAGAATTATATTCAATTTTTTTAAATCCTCCAAAAAAACTTTTGTATAAAATTCTGCAATTTCTTTTGCCGTCTTTTTTTCTCTTTTTGCAGCAAGTTCTATTTTATCTTCGCCTTCATCTGCATCTGAAGTTAAATGACCAACATCAGTAATATTCATTACATGCTTTACTTTATAACCATTATACAACAAAACCCTTTTCAAAGTATCAACAAATATATAACTTCTCATATTTCCAATATGCTGATACCAATATACTGTTGGACCGCAAGAATACATTCTCACTTCATTATCAATTAATGGCTTAAAAATCTCCTTTTTTCTGCTCATTGTATTGTAAAGCTTTAACATAATTGAAAAATTGATTTAAAAAATTTTAAAAAAGAATTATCTTGTTGGTTTTTGTTTCTTTCCTGTTCTTAATAGTTCAAGAGGAATTCCATTAACAGCAACTACTTTCCATCTTACCCCCCACATGCTTCCTACTGCTCCTCCTTGTGAGCCGCCCAAGCCTTCTAATAAAACTTCATCATGCTCAGAAATATAATTAATAGCTCCTGTTTTTGGCACTACAGCAGTAACCTCTTTTCCGTTTTTTAGAATCTTTACTCTAACTGCTTTTATTAGCCCTGAATGCGGCTGCTTCTGCTCTATAACTCTTTTTTCGAGTACAATACCTTTCATTTGTGGAGCTCCTTCTGAAACATCTTTCTCTCTTAAATTAAGCATTCTTCTTCTATACTTTTCCTTCTTCCATCTAAACTTTTTCCTTCTTTCTTTCAATTTTCTTGCACTAAATTCTCCTGGCATTTTATTCACCTAAACAATCTTAACCTCATTTATATCAAAAACCTTTTTCAAAAGATCTTCTATAACCATTAAATTTGATTTGTTCTTTCCTATAACTTTTGGTTTATCATATTTATTAACAATTATCCTTACTTCTTTTTCATTAATTTTTATTTCTTTTGCTTGTGGTACTAAAGATTTTATGAATTCCTCCAAATTTTCTGAAAAAAATATTATTCTTACCCTTTTCTTTAACAATCTTTCAAGATTTCTTATTTTTTCTCTGTTTATATGCATTATTTTTTCTTCAGAGTCAACCACAAAATAAACAGTATTAAAATTTTCTGCACATGCTATTACATTTTCTGGAAATAATGTCTGAAACAATTTTACATATCTTATTGTTTTTGTGTCAAAAATCACTTTCATTACTTCATCACTCTGAATATCCTGCACAAGCTACTGGAAATGGTTTCCCAACTCTTATTCCAAGCTCCTTTTCATCTCCATCAAATTCAATTGGAATTGAACTTTTTGATGCAATCTCAATAATTCTATTTTTTATAAAATCTGGAGCATTACTAGCTAAAACAACCCTTTTTACCAAATTCTTTTCTATTCCTTTTATAACTTCTCTTGTTCCTATTATTACTTTCATATTAGCTTTACCTTTTTGACTTATATTTAATCCATATACAAAACTTATTTAAATTTAAATCCTATGCTTTCTATGTAATTTTTCATCATTAAAGCATCTTTTTCTAATAGCGGAGACTCTGATATAAGAGTAATTTCTTTTATTTTTTGTTTTAATATATTTTTTGCGATCTCTTTATAATCTGGTTTTGATTTTGATATTGGTAGATGCTTTCTTTCTCCTTTTTCTGTAAATTCTATCCCACTAAAATGTGTATGTAAGAATTTTAAATCTTTTGTTTTTGAAAATATTTCTTCATAATTTATATTTCCATTATTTCTTGCATATATGTGGGCAAAATCAATTACTGGCAAACATTCCTTAACTTTTGAATGTATCTTCATAATCTCTTCAAGGGTTCCGAATTGACTTTTCTTTCCTGTTGTTTCTAAACCTAAAAAAACTCCTGGATATTTTTTTGCCATTTCTTTGCAAGAAGATAGAACCATATCAAAACATTCTTCCGAAGATTTTTTTCCATAATATCCTGGATGAAAAACAACAATATTAGCACCCATATGATAAGCCCTTTCACAAGAATCCAAAATCCTTTTTTCAGATGCCTTTACCTTTTCTTCATTGCACAAATTTATAAAATATGGAGCATGAATAGAAAGTTTTATATCCAAGCTTTTAGCAAGCTCTCCTACCTTTTTTGCTAATTCATTATTCATTCTTACTCCTCTGACAAATTCTATCTCTATAGCATTTAATCCAATCTTTTTAACATATTTTATTGCATCTAGAATTCCGCCTTTGCATCCAAGTGGAATGCCTGCTGGACCGATATTAATTTTCATGTCACTCGTTTCTTCATTTTTAATAAAAAATTACAAAAGCAATCTTGCAAGAATGACAAGAAGTGTAAATGATATGCAAGCTATAACAACATGCTCTGGTTTTAATTTTATTACTTCTTTCTCAGATTCAAAATATCTTATTAATCCGGCTGTAGACATTGGCATGTAAGTTTTCTTTTCTGCCATGTTTAATATTAAATTTTATTAATTTTTAAATCTTTTTTGAATTCTCTTGGCGGCCCAAATTTATTCTGTTTATTCATGATCAAATGCTTCAATATTTATGTTAATAAGCTTTTCAGATTATTTTCCAAGACATTTTAGTAAATCCAAAGATTTGAAATTCAATTTTACAATTATTAAAATCTATTCTAGAATCTACTTGAATTCCATTCTTACATGTGAATATTTCAGCTCCCCTGCATTCCCTAAGAACATTTAATATTCCAGTAATAAAGATTGAATCAAAAAAACATGAATTACAAGGCCTTTCACCATCTATATTGCAAGGACATCCCAATTCTGTACAGCCAATGGTTTCAGAAATAATAACTCCTAATACAAAACCTAAAACAATAAAAATCAAAATTATTAAAACTAATTTATAAATCTTTTTTTCAGTTCTTGTTTTCATAATACTCACTAATTTACTTTCTTTTTGAATTGTATTTTGTTTTATATCCAGGATTTGTATTTGGTCTGTATTTGTTTAGATATTCAATATCTGTTTTTATATCAAAAGAAACCTTCTTGAAGAATTTAAAAACATTATAAGGGTTTTATGTTGCTTAGAGTGTATGGCTTATTTGCAGGCTAATTCCTTACATAAGTTAATGTGCCTGCAGTTGATATCAAAATACTTCCAGAATTTCCACCGAAAAGCTTATCCAAAACTCCAACATTAACCTCAGCGTTTGTAATTTTATCAAAATCAACAATTTCAAAATCTCTTCCTATCAAACCTTTCTGGATTATTACTCTTTTGTTTGTAATAGCGTAATAAGTGTATTTGTAAACCAAAAACTTATAAATAGGATAACCGAAAACTAATATCAAACCTATCCAAAAGTGTGGAAATAAAATCAGAATAATTTCACCTTCTTTTATGCCTTCGAATAAAGCTATAGAACCAAATATAAGGAACAATAAACCAAAAAAAGAAGCTCCAAAGCTTATTAGAAAAAATAGCCAGAACTTCGGCTTTCCTTCCAACAATACTTTTTCGTCTTTATCCAATATCTTTTCCAACTCTTTACGTTTTGATATGAGTTTGAAAATTTAAATAGACTTATTGTTTCTTTTACTTGAAATTGAGAAAATTAAAAAATACAAAATTACAAAAAGCCAAAAATAAATCCTGCTATTGATGAATAAATTATCACAATTAAAACATACACTACTGTTTTCTTTGTTCCTAAAACTTTTCTTATTGCTAACAT
>Ga0272449_1001201_pt1 | contig 27505 bp, 23 predicted proteins | sample YNPCB0241_FD_198679 | JGI IMG/M metagenome (GOLD analysis project Ga0272449, IMG submission 198679) | Hot spring sediment microbial communities from Yellowstone National Park, WY, United States - YNP-CB-024-1 | ecosystem: Environmental > Aquatic > Thermal springs > Hot (42-90C) > Sediment... | reverse complement strand
GTAATTCACCCCATACTTCGTAATCCACACATCCAATCCTCCAAGCCTTGCTAAATAAAGCACATCCGAAGGCCATTGCCCTTTGTTTTCAATAAAGAAATGCCGATCTACTTTGCTCAAAGCAGATTGGGCATCTGTTGAACCTATAGAATGTTGAGCTACTAATCCATTAAAGACTAGCAACCATCCTAAAATTAAATAATAACGAAAAAATTTAACTCCCATAACCATAATTTTTTACAAATGTATATATTTTTTTTAAAATCAAAAAACTTCTTAATTTCTTTCAAAAAAAATTTTGAAATGGTCAGTCCATTTTGTAAAGTTCCGTGAAAGTTAGTAAAATTCCCTACATGCCGAATTTAATTCCCATGTATAAAATACTTCTCTCTCAAAAAACCATAAACCATGGCATAAACAAAGAGCCGATAAGCAACACTTACCGGCTCCTTGGAAGTGAAAAATTAACGTTGGTTTTTATTCTATCACTAACTTTTGTGTAAAGCCTGTTTCTTTTTCTCGGATAAAATATACCCCACTTGGCAAGTTGATTTGTATTTGTTCGGTTGCGTTTTGTATGGTAAAAGTTTTAATGATCCTTCCGCATATATCCATCAACTCAAATGTTCCTTCCCGCTCACTTTGCAAAGTAAAGTTCCCCGTCGATGGATTAGGATATATGCTCCAGCCACCCCCTTCTGTCATGTATTCAATACCAGAGCAACCGTTAACTACAATCTTACCACTAGCTGTTACATTACCACACCCTCCCGTCAAGGTCACTGTGTAGTTAAATGTTCCTGTTTGTGTTGGTGTTCCACTTACGATAATACTATTATTCGAAAAAGTACCTGTAACCCCTGTTGGAAAACCACTAAAAGTTGCCCCTGTCGCTCCCGTAGTACTATATATAATATTGGCAATGGGTGTGTTCACACACACAGCTTGACTATCTTCTCCAGCAATCAACGTTATCGTATTGTTCGGCTGCACAGTTACCGTTACCTTAGCCGTATTCGAACAACCGTTGTCATCTGTCCCCGTCACTACATACGTCGTCGTAGATGATGGACTTACCACATGCGTCAGCCCTCCTTCTAATCCCTCATCCCATACATATGAACTAGCTCCAGAAGCACTAAGCGTAGTCTGCCCTCCTTCACACACTGGATTAGGCGTTGCTGAAGCAACAACCGTGGGTAGCGGATATACCGTCACAGTTACCTCAACCGTATTGCTGCATCCATTCGTATCCGTACCCGTTACCGTATACGTGGTCGTCGATGTTGGCGTAACGCTTATGTAACTTGTATTTTGTCCACTACTCCAACTATACGTCGAAGCCCCCGAGGCTGTAAGCGTTGAACTCTGTCCTGCACATATCGTAGCTGGTGAGGCCGTCGCCGTTACCATAGGAGGCGTACATGTTCCTATCTTCGTTACAAAAACATCAGTGGAGCCACCACCATGGGTCGTTTGATATGCCCCTGTAGTAACAGGAAAATTCGTTGACCCTGTCCACCCCGTTACATACGCATTCCCACTGCCATCAACAGCTATAACATAACCTACTTCACCATCACTTCCACCAAGGTAAGTAGAATACCAAAGTCCACTACCACTCGCATTCAGCTTCGTTACAAATACATCCTTTTCTCCTGCATAGGTCGTTTGATATGCCCCTGCCGTAACAGGATAATCCGTTGACTGTGTAGACCCCGTTACATACGCATTCCCACTGCCATCTATGGCTATACCATAACTCTCATCCTCATCACTTCCACCAAGGTAAGTAGAATACAAAAGTCCACTTCCACTGGCATTCAGCTTCGTAACAAATACATCCCTGCCTCCTCCATAGGTCGTTTGATATGCCCCTGCCGTAACATCATAATCCGTTGAATATGTCCCCCCCGTTACATACGCATTCCCACTGCCATCTATGGCTATTCCAAAGCCTCTATCATAATCATTTCCTCCAACGTACGTGGAATAAATCAATGGATCTATCACTAAAACTTGGCTTTTATCATAATTCCCCACCCATATACTCCAATTTCCCTCCTTCTCTACAAACCTTGCTGCAACTTCTTTCCCGTCTCTTTCCTGATACACCTTCAATCCTGCCATCGATACCTCCCCAAAACGTGTTGTGAAAACCAAATTGCCTTTCTCATCTACATACGTCGCTTCACTCCCCTCAATTGTAAATACTATCTGCTTCGGATCAGCTCCAGCATGCACAATGTAATCATACCGCAACCTGCCTCCGTCAAAATAATACCGCAAGTCTATCCCATCGTAGACATTCTTAATTACAGCTTCTTTATACAGCCCCACAAACGTAGCATACTTGCTGGGATCATTCCCAATAAAGTAATTGTAATAGCCTTCTTGCTTTTCCTTACCTTCTCGAACGGGGTTTTCATGAGAGCCCTGCAACTTCACGAGCACTCGATGTCCTAGCACCATGTAGTCCTTATGCTTAAATTTGTCAGAAAATGAGTGCTCGCTTTTCGTCTCTGAGGGAATTTCTTCCAGCTTAAAAAAAGTCGTAATTTACCCCATACTTCGTAATCCACACATCCAATCCTCCAAGCCTTGCTAAATAAAGCACATCCGAAGGCCATTGCCCTTTGTTCTCAATAAAGAAATGCCGATCGACTTTGCTCAAAGCAGATTGAGCATCTTGTGACCCCATTACTTGCTGCCCATAAGCAAGCATGGTAATCATTAAACATGATGTCAACAAAAAAAACTTCTTCATGAAACTGTTTTTTTGTAATGCAAATATACATTTTTTTAATTAGTAAAAAATTTTTCTTCCTATTACTCATGTAATCTTTGCCATCTTTAAAATTCACGAGTTCAAATAAAGTTTTTTAGTGCAATTGTTAGCAATTTTGTATTTGTAGATTATCATAAGTGTTGGTAATGTTTTTATTTTTTTCAAAAAATCATGCAATTTTGTCAAAAGAATTCATAGGATGGCATCTGAGGATAAAATAGCAAGAATAAAATTTTTGACGACAGAGCTCAATAGGCATAATTACTTGTATTATGTTGAAAATAATCCAGAAATTGATGATGAGACCTTCGACAAGCTTTTGAAAGAACTTGAGATGCTTGAGAAAGAAACGGGATATCGCGAGCCTGATAGTCCTACGCAGCGGGTTGGGGGAGAGGTCACGAAAATTTTTGATCAGGCTGAGCATTTATTTCCCATGCTTTCGCTGGATAATGTCTACAGTGAAGAAGAACTCAATGATTTTTTTAGAAGATGTAAGGAACTAAGTGAAACAGATAAGATTGAATACGTTTGTGAGCTTAAATACGATGGCCTTGCCATTAGTTTGATTTACGAAAATGGATTACTTATAAGAGCAGTGACTCGTGGAGACGGAGATCGTGGTGATGTGGTAACAGCTAATGTAAAAACGATTCGTACCATACCTCTCAGGTTGCATGGCGAAGGATGGCCAAGTCTTGTGGATGTACGAGGAGAAGTTATTATGTCGTTTGCAACCTTCGAAGAACTCAACAGACAGAGAGAAGAGGAAGGGGAACCTTTATTTGCCAATCCACGTAATGCTGCCGCAGGGACGTTGAAGCTCCAAGATTCTGCCATTGTAGCTAAACGCAAACTTGGATTTATACCGTACGCTGTTTTTTCTTACGAAACCCTTAAGCCAACTCACTACGAAAACTTACTTCAATTGAAAGGATGGGGTTTTAAAATTTCCGAGCATGTTCGTTTAGCAAAAAATGAAACGGAAGTTTATGATTTTTTACGTCATTGGAGTGAGCATCGCGATAAACTTCCCTTTCCTGTAGATGGCGCAGTCATCAAAATTAATTCTCTCGAGCTTCAGAACAAATTAGGTTCAACGGCTAAATTCCCACGCTGGGCTATTGCTTATAAGTTCAAGGCTGAAGAAGCTATAACTCGCCTTATTTCGGTCGATTTCCAAGTGGGGAGAACGGGTAAAATTACTCCCGTGGCTAACTTAAATCCTGTTCCCTTAAGTGGATCGGTGGTAAAACGGGCAACTTTGCATAATGAAGATTACATTCGCTTGTTGGACATAAGAATTGGGGATTATGTAGCTGTCGTGAAGGCTGGAGAGATTATTCCGAAGGTGATGTACGTTGTTAAGGAGCGCCGTACGGGTAATGAGCAACCCATCGTTTTTCCAACGACTTGTCCTGCTTGCGGTGCAAAGCTCTTGCGTAATGAGGGAGAAACGGATTGGTGGTGTCCTAACGAAGATGATTGCCCTCCTCAACTGAAAGGTAAAATCGAGCATTTCATTTCGCGGGACGCTATGAACATAAAATCGTTAGGCGAAGGGAAGGTAGATCTACTCTTCGAAAAGGGACTTATAAAAGATCCAGCTGATTTGTATTCGTTAACATCTAAGGACCTGCTGGGTCTTGAAAAACGCTGGGTAGATGAGGATGGTAAAGAACGGCGATTAAGTTTTCGTGAAAAGACCGTTGAAAATATCCTTAAAGGAATTGAAGAGTCCAAAAAAGTACCTTTTGAAAAAGTGCTCTATGCTTTGGGTATTCGTCATGTGGGAGAGGCACTCGCTGCGCGAATAGCTCGTCATGTAGGCAATATCGATACGCTTATGAACATGAAACCTGAAGACCTCATGCAAATTGAAGATGTTGGAGAAACAGTTGCTCGCACCATTTACGAGTGGTTCCAAAAAGAAAAAAATAAAAAGCTGCTTGATCGTTTAAAAATGGCAGGACTTCAATTCAAGCTGCAGACCAGGGAACCAAGTAGCAATAAACTTGCAGGCTTGCAATTTGTGATTTCAGGAGTTTTTAAGACCATCAGTCGCGAGGACTTAAAAAAACTCATCGAAAATCATGGAGGCAAAGTCCTTTCTTCCGTTTCATCAAAAACCAACTACATCGTGGCTGGTGAAAACATGGGCCCATCGAAGCTTGAGACTGCCAAAAAATTAGGAATTTCAATTCTTTCGGAAGAAGAATTTTTTAAAAAATTTGATTTATGAAAAAATGGTTATGGATTTTCCTGCTGACCGTTGGGCTAACAGCCTGCTATGTGGGAAGGACCATCATTTACAATTTCGCAGATGTAAATGATTATAAAAAGTTTCCTCAGGTTCCTGTGCTTCATGACAAGAGCCCTTTTACTTTTTACAAAGGAAAAACTTTGCATCTTGACACCAGTTTTCTAAACAAAAGTTATATTACGGACGACAAAATCACCGATCTTGAAAGTCTCTTCAAGCGAACAAAGACAACGGCTTTTTTGATTATAAGAAATGACAGCATTTTGTACGAACGTTACTTTTACGGGTATGATTCGTCTTCGCTTTTTACTTCTTTTTCAATGGCTAAATCGCTGGTGAGCTTGCTCGTTGGTATTGCATGGGGTGAAGGGAAAATCGCATCTTTAGACGATCCGATTACGAAATATGTACCCTACTTGCGACCTGAATTGCAGAAAGTTACGCTCCAACATTTGTTGGACATGGAAAGCGGTATTAAGTTTAACGAAAATTTTTACAATCCATTTTCACAAACTGCAAAATATTATTATGGCCGACATCTGAAAAAATTTGTGAGAGAACTTTCATTAGGCAAAGATCCTGGGACTGAATTTGAATATAGAAATGTAAATACATTGCTTTTATCGTTAGCTTTAGAAAATGTTACAGGAATGAAGACTTTCAAATATCTTGAACAAAAGCTATGGAGTCAAATAGGAACAGAACATGATGCTACAGTGAACATTGATTCCAAGAAAGACAGCACTTTTAAAGCTTATACGGGTTTTAATGCCACAGCTCGTGATTATGCAAAAGTAGGAAGACTGCTTTTACATCATGGAAAATGTCATGGAAAGCAAGTTATTCCAGAACCATATGTGGAAAAGTTATTGAATCCAGGCACGGCAAAACAGGTTCAAAAAAGCCTTTATTATTACAAAAATCATTGGTGGTACGACAGCTACGGAAACATTGCAGCTCATGGTTTTCTTGGACAGTTCGTTGTTGTTTATCCGCGTAAAAACATTATCATGGTTCGTTTGGGAAAGATGAACGGAGGCGTAGAGTGGGTACAGCTCATGACTTCTATGGTTAAGCGATTATAGCATGAGGGTGATTGGCGTAATTTCGGATACACATGGTGCGTTACCTGAAAGTTATGAAGTATTTTTTCGTGGTTGCGACGAAATATGGCATGCAGGAGATATTGGAACCCTTGAGGTACTAAATAAGTTGAAGGAAATAGCAAAAGTGCGGGCAGTATGGGGTAACATTGATGGCCAGGACATACGATTGGAAACTAAAGAACATTTGTTTTTTGAGCTAGAAGGTCACCGAATTTTTGTGCGTCATATTTTGGGCTATCCAGGAAAATATGAAAAAGCTGTTTTACCTTTGTTACTTAATTTAAAACCTACGATGGTGGTCGCAGGACACAGTCACATCTTGTCTATCATAAAAGATGTTGAGCATTCCTGGCTTTATCTTAACCCTGGTGCTGCAGGAAAATATGGATTTCATTTGAAACGTACGATGGTGAAGTTTGTACTTGATGAAGGGAAAATATTTGATTTGGAAGTTTGGGAAAAAAATAAGTAAATATGAAAGGGTTTAGAATTCTTTTTATAGCTTTTTTTATGAACAACATGCTGCTCATTTGGAGTCAGCAAAAGTATTTTACTATTCCTTACGATAAAAATCATAACATGACCATGCGTTATGAGGAGGTAATCTCGCTCTGCAAAAAGGTAGATAGCCTTTTTGATGAAGTTAAACTAGATACTCTTGGTTTTTCCTCAAATGGTTCATGGATACCTATGCTTAGGGTTTCGCGTCCAAATAAAAATGAAAAAATTAAGCTTTTTATAAACGCTGGTATTCATTCAGGCGAATCAGAAGGGATGGATGCAGGTTTTCTTTTTTTACGTGATTTACTCGTAAACTCTTTTGCACAGAAATGGTTAGATGATGTAGAAGTATATTTTGTTCCTGTCTTTAATGTTGAAGGCTTGCAACGTTTTAGTCCTTACAACCGAATTAACCAAAACGGGCCTGAGCAGATGGGATGGCGCACAAATGCACTCAACTTGAATTTAAATCGTGACTTTTTAAAAGCTGATGCTCCTGAAATGCGAGCATGGCTTACGGTCTTCCACCGCATAAAACCAGATTTTTTGGTGGATTGCCATACAACGGATGGAGCAGATTATCAGTATACCATCACATATTCTCTTGGCAATCATCCTCTTTTTGATGATACATTGCGAAACTTTTTGAACGCTAAACTTATTCCTTATCTCAAAGATAACCTTGACAAAAGCGGCTATTTAACAGCTCCCTATGTGGTATTTCGGAATTGGCATAATCCAAGGTCAGGTTTAGTGAGAGATATTGCTTCTCCCCATCTTACCCACGGATACACGCTCATGTACGATATCCCTTCTTTACTCGTGGAAACTCATATGCTAAAACCTTACGAATTACGCGTAGATGGAACAGAAAGACTTTTGCTATATCTTACTCAATGGCTCATCGAGAATAAAAAAGAATTTAAGAAAAAATTAAGCATTGCTCAATCCAAAGACATATGCAAAGCAGAAAAGAAAATTTTGCCTTTGGACATAGAGATTGATTTTAAAGACAGCACAATGGTAGATTTCCTAGGTTATGCCTATGATTCTATAAAAAGTGAAGTCACAGGACAGTATTATCTCCGCTATAACAGGGAAAAACCAGAAACATGGAAAATACCTTATTATGGGAAATGGGTAATTACCTCATCTACAAATTTACCTTATGCATATGTAATTCCAGCTCAGTATGGGGAATTGGTAAAAATTCTCTCGTATCATAACATCCAGGTGCTAACTTTAAAAACCAATGAAAATGTAAAATGTAAAACATATTACCTACACAATGTAAGCTTTCCTACGAGTCCTTACGAAGGAAGATTTCAGCCAACCTATGAAGTTATTGAAAAAGATACCATCCTTGAGGTTAAAAAGGGTTCATATGTCGTACCGCTTTGCCAAAAGGGTTGGAGGGTCCTTGCTTATTTGTTGGAACCAGCATCTTCATATAGTTTTTTGAAATGGGGCTTTTTTAATTCAATTTTTGAGCAAAAAGAATATGGAGAAGTATATGTGTTAGAACCTCTTGCAGCTGAAATGATAAAAGATCCAGCTATAAAATCAGCTTTTGAGAATTGGAAAAAACAACATCCCAAAGCTTCACGATATGAACAGTTGAATTGGTTTTATTTGCAATCAAAATACAAAGATTCGTATATGAATTGGTATCCTATTTTAAAAGTAATGGAACCCGTTGAATACAGGCAATTAATACCGCAACGATGAAAATAGTTTCATTTAATGTCAATGGCATACGATCAGCCATCAGCAAAGGATTGTTTACGTGGTTAAGTGAATTTCAACCTGAGGTTGTTTGTTTGCAGGAACTTAAGGCTCACGAGCACCAGATACCTGCCGAAAAAGTTCAAGAACTTGGATACAATGCATATTTTTTCCCAGCTCAGCGAAAGGGCTATAGTGGAGTTGCTATACTTTCGAAGCTAAAACCTACGCATGTTGAGTTTGGTATGGGTATTTCCGTTTACGACGAAGAAGGTAGATTTTTACGGATGGATCTGGGTAAGCTTTCTATTGTATCCGTCTACCATCCTTCTGGGACTTCTGGTGACGTGCGTCAAGCTTTTAAGATGGAATGGCTCGATCGTTTTCTTCAGTATGTCAATAAGCTTAGAGAGGAGCGACCTTATCTCGTCATAGCTGGCGATTTTAACATCGCACACGAAGAAATTGACATTCACGACCCCATTGGAAATGCTAACAATTCCGGTTTTTTACCAGAAGAAAGAGAATGGTTTACTCGCTTTTTGCAAAATGGATATATCGACATCTTCCGTCATCTTTACCCCGACAAGCAAATTTATTCTTGGTGGTCTTTCCGCTTTCAAGCCCGCAAAAAAAATAAAGGTTGGCGTATTGATTATATTATTGTCACTCCAAATTTACTTCCTTATGTGAAAGATTCTTTTATTCTGAATGAAGTTGAAATGAGCGATCATTGCCCTGTTGGGATAGAATTTGACCTTGAAGAATTTCAAAAAAGAGTTGAACAAATCTGATAACCGACTGAAAATTGTTTTTTTAGCATAAATTTTTAACGACTACTATTCATCGAAATATAAGTAGTGATAAGCTTCTACATTATCTAAAAAAGCACCATCAAAGCCTGCAGAAATAATTTTGTCAATGTAGCTATCGGGCAAGCCATAGATGATCTTTTGCCAATCTTTGTCCCAATATTTAACATAAAATTCATCAGGATAACCAGGATAAGGTTTTTTGATAAAGCAGGGATGATGTAATCGCCAGTTTTCTTTCCAGTAGTAGCGATATTTTTCTGCTGAACCAATGGAAACATAAGCAATGAGAAGACGCTTTCCACCGTTTTTCTTATGGCTAATTTGCTCAAGATCTTGTGGCGTTAATGGCTCATTTCCAAAAAACAAATCTATGATGACAAGGTCAAAATTTGTATTAGCTATGGCTGCTAGATAGTCGCTTTTATTCTGATAAACACTTGCGCCGCCAATGAAATAAAGGACATTTTTCACATCATTCATACTCAAGATGTCGTTGTTGTTTTCGTTGATGATGGTGTCAGGAATATGCTCGTAGTAATAGTTGGCTGAGTCTCTAACGAAAGGAATAAAACCATGAGCAGCATTTAATTCATAAGCATGGTGAACATCTGAGTTTTTTGAAACCATTTCAGAAACAATGATGGGTTTGAGTTCTTTCAACCGATCAAGTAATTGAATTCTATCGTTATCTGGGGCATAGGTATTAAAATAAAAGAGTTCTTCAACGGTGATGGCATCTATGTGTTGTAGATAATTAGCGTCTAGTTCACTTGTAGCATCAAGACCTACGGTTGCAAGCTCCGGGCCATTTTGTGGAATTATGATAAAATTTGATTTTTTTGATTTAGCATACGTGGAAATATTTGCCACAAATTCTTTCATCTTTTCGGCTGCTCGCTCCGATCTCTTTTCTTTTGAACATGAAATGAAGAAAATACTTGCAGCTAAGAAATACAAATACTTCCTCAACATTTTTTTGCAAAAATAAAAAAAATCATATATAGATGTAAATTTTTTTGAAAAAGGTAGAGCAATCTTTTAATCAATACGTACTCCGTATTTAGTGACAGGGCGTGGTGGGATGGAATCTTTTTTATGAGAAGTTGAGTCCTTTATTAAAGTGTCCATATAAGCTGGAGGTGGTCCGTATTTAACAACAGGACGAACTCCATATTTGGTTGTGGGTGGCGTAAAAGATTGTGTATCCATACTTGCATTGGGCTGCAAAATAGGAGAGTTGGTTTTGCCTTCAGGGTTAGCTTCTTTTTTTGTCGAACATGCACTAGCCCATAAAAAAGAACTTATGCTATACAAAACGAATAGAAATTTTTTAATTATTTTTTTCTTCATACCATGAGATTTTTAATGATTAATCCAAGTCCAAAAATAAATAAAATAATGCCAACAATGTGATTTATTAGCAAAATTTTTCGAGGACGAAGGAATTTTTTTAATTTATATCCAACAAATGATTTTAACATATCGGTTGAAAAGATGGTTCCAAAAAGCCCGGCCATAAAAAAAAGAGCTGATTCATAGAGATGACCTTCGATGGCGCGTTGCGTTAGATATCCAGAAATGGTGAGCCAGAAAACAAAAACGATAGGATTGAAAATATTTAGGAAAAAACCTTTAACAAATAAACCCCAAAAAGGAGAGTTTTTCTTAATTTTAAATTTAGGGTGATGAACTTGCATTTTGCGTTGTTTTAAAATATCAGGTTTTTTAAAAAAAGCATATACCCCATAGCCCATCAAAATTCCACCAGCGATAAAAAGAGCTATGTGCTCGTTTTTACCCTGTGTCATGAACGAAGAAAGACCAAGGAAGGAAAGCGTAAAAAGAAAAATGTCACTGGTTATTACGCCCAAAGAAAATAAAAGAGCATGGCGAAAGCCCTTGTCAATAGATACTTGTATGAGCGAAAAAAAAGCAGGTCCTATGGATATGGCTAACAACAACCCTATGAAAATTCCTTCAAAAAGCAATTGTATGTAAGACCACATTATCGCTTATAATTTTGCACAAATTCTAGCCATTGTTCAAGGTTCTTTTTCATGACACGTGGGAATTTAACTTGTGCGCCCACTTTCCCTATGCTTTTAAGATAGTCGTAGAAAGCTTCAACAGGAAGTACTTCAACTTCTACTTTGCGAATGGCTTCGAGGCGTTCAGTCCGATAATCATCGTTAAGGTTCTTTAAGTAGTTATCAATGGCGCGTGCTGCTACTTCTGGATCGATGGGAGAAGTAGTTCCTAACCACCATTTGTGCATAAACATACCTTCATATGGAAGGGCAGCTACAGTAAATTCTGGTACAGAAACATGGTAATCATGTTCAAGAAGTTCAATAGCACGTGTCATGTTTTCAACACTCAGATGTTCACCTGAAATGCTTAAATAGTGCTTGGTTCTACCTACAATCTGTAATTCAAGAAGGTCTAAAGAAGTAAAACGGATAACATCCCCAATTAAATAGCGCCAGGTTCCAGCCACAGTGCTTAAAAGAATAGCATAATCAACATCTGGTTGAATGTCTTTTAAGGTAAGAACTTCAGGATTTTCACGAAGATTACCGTCTTCATCGAAATTTTTTTCGTTAAATGGTATGAATTCGTAATAAATACCATTGTCGTAAACTAGAGCCATGGCTTCTACATTAGGTCGCTTCTGAAAAGCAATATACCCTTCTGATGCAAGATAAGTTTCGATGTAAATGAGCGGTTTCCCAAGGAGTTTTTCAAAACTCTTTTGATAAGGTTTAAAGCTCATTCCTCCATGAGTGAATATGGTTAGATTTGGCCATATATCGTGAATGTTGTTGAGCTTATAACGATCAATGATTTTTAAAAATAGGATTTGAAACCAAGCAGGAACTCCTACAATAGCTCCTACATCCCATTTAGGTGCATTTTCAACTATTTCTTCTAGTTTCTTTTCCCAATCGCGTTCACGGCTAATTTTTTTACCAGGCTTATAGTAAAACTGAAACCAAAAGGGAATGTTTCCTGTGGTAATTCCACTCAAATCTCCCGCATAATATGTTCCATTATATTGCAGGTGTGTGCTTCCTCCTAACATGAGAATTTTATGCGAAAAGAAATCATCAGGGATGTTAAAATTAGCTAAGGATAGCATAGTCCTGATGGAAGTTTTCTGAATGGCTTTAAGCATATCTTTAGTAACCGGAATGTATTTGCTTGAGGCTTCGCTTGTCCCTGAGCTAAGGGCAAAATATTTTACACGTCCAGGCCATGTGACATCTGGTTCTCCGAGAAGAGTTCGGTACCACCATTCATTGTGGATTTTGTTGTAATCAAAGATGGGAACTTCTTTTCTAAAAATATCTTCAAAATGAGGAGATTTAATAATCCTTTCAAATTGATAGTATTCTCCAAAAGCGGTGAATTGGGATTTGGTGAGTAATTTTTTCAAAACTTTTCGTTGAGCTTTGATGGGATCTTGTTTTTTTATTTTTGGTAACTTGCTATTTAACTCAATAGCATTTTTGATGAGAACACTAATTAATGGCATGTTTTCTTTTTTTTGCAAAATTATAAATTAACTTAACATTGGAATGAATGATTTTATTCGTTTGATGGTTTCCTCTTTACCAAGGATAACCATGATGGTATTAAGATGAGGACCGTACGAATCTCCCACCAACGCAAGACGGATAAGGTTATATATTTTACCTGTTGGAGCGTTAAATTGTTGAACTGTGTTTAGGAGAAGTTCATCGATGCTTTTTTCATCCCAGGGTGTGTGAGTTAAAGCATTTGTGAGGTGTTCAAAAATTGTTTTGGCTTCTGCAAATGTATGTTTATTGAATACCTTTTCATTGTAATTTGTTGGGGCTACTAGGAAGAAGAGAGATTTTTCTGCAAGGTCGTTGATGGTATCCGCGCGTTCTTTCATCAGAGGTATAATTGAAGCAAGTAAATTTTCCTCTACCTCTAGGTTATGTTGTTTTTTATAATAACTTTTAACAAGCGGAATAAGCTTTTCTGTAGGTGAAGACATGACGTATTGCTTATTAAGCCAAAGAGACTTCTTGGGGTCAAAGTGGGCTCCACTTTTATTGATACGATCCAAGCTGAAAAGTTCAGTCATTTCATCGACGGACATAATTTCTTTATCATTGCCTGGGTTCCAACCAAGCAGTGCAAGCATATTTACAACGGCTTCAGGTAAATAGCCATCTTCACGATAACCCCGGGTAATTTCACCCGTAAAGGGGTCTTTCCATTCTAGTGGAAAAACAGGAAAACCAAGGCGGTCACCATCACGCTTGCTGAGTTTGCCCTTTCCATCAGGTTTTAAGATGAGAGGTAAGTGCGCAAAAGCTGGACGATTCCAACCGAAGGCCTCGTACATCAATACATGAAGTGGAGCAGAAGGTAACCATTCTTCACCACGAATCACATGGGTAATACCCATAAGATGGTCATCAACTACATTGGCCAGGTGATATGTGGGCAGACCATCGCTCTTAAATAGGACTTTGTCGTCAAGGGTGTTTGAATTGACTTCGATATGGCCGCGAATGAGGTCGTCAAAAGAAACCACGGTATTTTCGGGAATCTTGAAACGTACGACATATGGATGTCCTTCTTTTAACCATGTTTTCCAAGTGCTTTCAGGAAGGGCAAGAGAATTTTTTAATTGCATGCGTGTTTTACTGTCGTATTGGAATGTAAGTCCTTTTTCTTGATAAGTTTTGCGGAGTTCTTCAAGCTCTTCCGGTGTTTCGAAAGCATAGTAAGCGTAACCTTTTTCGAGAAGGGTTTGAATATAGTTTTGATAAACATGTTTGCGCTCACTTTGACGGTAGGGAGCATAGGGTCCACCCATATGAGGTCCTTCATCAAAAGTAATACCACACCATGTGAGGCTTTCAATAATATATTCTTCTGCACCTGGTACAAATCGTTGCTGATCTGTGTCTTCTATGCGAAGGATGAATGTTCCCTTGTACTTGCGAGCAAAAAGAAAATTATAAAGGGCCGTGCGTACACCACCAATGTGCAGAGGACCTGTAGGGCTAGGAGCAAAACGTACGCGTACCATTTTTTCTGCAAACTTATGCAATTGCTGAAAATGAACTATGAAGGAAACGAGCGATTTTATAGGTGAAGGAATTTGAGATAAACGCTTAAGCTTTTTTTCATTAGTGATAATATAAACAAAAGTATTTTAAAAAATTGATATTCTTGTTTTATTTTGGATTACATGCTTTTTCGGTGTGTTGTGAAATTTTATAGGGAAAAAGTTATTTCACTCGAACAGTAAGGAGCAACATATCATTTACATAACCTTTAAGTATGTCGCCGCTTTGGACTAGACCAACGCCAGCAGGTGTCCCGGTGAAAATAACATCTCCTGCTTCCAAGGTGATGTAAGTTGACACATAGCTAATAAGCTCTGAAAATGAAAAAATGAGCTGTGCTGAACTAGATTGCTGCACCATCTTTTCGTTTTTGTAAAGAACAAAATGATAGGGTTGAGGCGTATAGGGGATAAAAGAGCCTATGGCTGCTGAATGATCAAACGACTTTGCAATTTCCCAAGGTTCGCCTAGCTCAATGCATTGCCGCTGAAGATCACGAGCTGTAAAATCAATACCTACCGTTATGGCATCTATATTTTTTTCGGCTTCTGTCAAAGATATATTTTTCCCTCTTTTTCCAAGTCTTATAACCAATTCACCCTCATAGTGTATCTCATGACTAAAATCGGGTAGGTTAAAATCTTTTCCTTCAGGCAGTAGGGCATTACTTGACTTCATAAAAAAAACAGGATACCTTGGAACTTCATTTCCCATTTCACGAACATGATCCAGGTAATTACGACCTATACAAATGATTTTCATAGGATGGTATTGTTTCCTTGATTAAACATGCGAAGTCTTATTTTTTTTACAACCTGTTTGGTGCTGAGGGGAAATTGGCTTTTAATGATCCAATCGAAATATTGAGGTTCTCGCTTAAAAACTTCTTCAACGCTTTCGCCAAGATATTTTCCAAAAGCAAAAACTTCTACGCCGTCTTTGTTGTATTTAATATGTCCTACCAGATCAACATTATTTTCCATGCGTGTAAACTCATGAAGAAAATCTAAGTCAGGTTGAAAATATGCATCTAGTCGACCAGGGATAGGTTGGTTTGCATAACGATTGAGTTGAGCTTTGAAAATTTCCCAGGTGGCTAGTGTATCAGCTTCTGCTGTGTGCGCATTTTCAAGCTCTTTGTTGCAGTAAAACTTGTATGCAGCTTTTAGGTTACGGGGTTCCATTCGATAAAAAATGTTCATCACATCTATGATCCTTCGGTTAGAAAGGTCAAATTCAATACCTGTCCTCAAAAATTCTTCGACCAGCAGTGGAACATCAAAACGAGAACAGTTGTATCCTGCTAAATCCGAATTCCCAATAAAATCAAGAAGTTCTTGAGCTATCTCTTTGAAAGTGGGTTTATCCTTTACATCTTCGTCGGTAATACCATGAATGGCTGTAGATGAAGGTGGGATGGGCATTTCTGGATTAATAAGTTGATGCCATGAACGCTCGCTCCCATTAGGATCTATTCGCAAAATAAATAGTTCAATGATTTTGTCTTTGTGAACCTGATTGCCCGTAGCTTCAATATCGAAAAAAGCAAGGGATTTTTTTAATTTAATATTCATTGATTTTCAATTAAAACTAAATTAATTTTTGAGGGAATAGGGGGATTTTCAATTTCGAGAATGGAAATTTCTTTTTCAATGCGTTGAAAACCTGGAATGGAAAGTTCCATTTTGTATTGACCTGGATCCACTACCATGACATATCGGCTCGTGTAGCGTGAAGGTTTATACAACCCGTACAGTTCGCCTGATTTTGTGTTGTACAATTTAATGGTTAACTCTTTGGGTAATTTTTTAAGTTTTTCTTCTATGTTTTTCTTGGTTTCTAGAATGGAAGCATTGGCTTGTTCGATATCTGCCATTTTAGTTTTAGGTGGGTATGACTTTACAATAGAATCAAACATTTTGTTATATGTACGAAGTTCTTCTTCCAACTCATGGAGCTTTTGAAAATAAGGTGTGCTATCACTCATGACGACATAGCCTTTGAGTAGTACAGGTGTTGGAGGTGTTTGTAAAAAAGTCACACGGTAAATGTCCAGATCTCCCATCCCATTGGGGCGAAAACAACTCATGTATGCATAACGCATCGATTGAGTGAAGGATATGGTATATTCGTCATCAGGAGTATTGATTGGATAACCGACGTTCACAGGTTTTGAAAATGAGTTGGTTTTAGGATCGTATGTGCATTTGTATATATCATAGCCGCCCATACCTGGATGGCCATTTGAGCAGAAAAAGAAAGTTTTGCCGTCAGGAGCAAAGTATGGATAATCTTCATCGTAAGGCGTGTTAATATCTTTCCCAAGATTGATGGGTTTTCCCCACGAACCATTCGGGAGTTTAAGACTCATATATAGGTCCATTCCTCCCATGCCACCAGGTCGAGAAGAAGAAAAAATGAGTGCATTGCCGTCGGGGGTAAGTGTTGCACCACCTTCGTAGTTTTCTGTGTTTACATATGATCCTGCTGATTCGGGCCTTTTGAAGGTAATGTTGCTAGGGGTAAGATTGATTTCTGAGATATAAATATCAGCTTTACCTTGTTCATTTGCATAAAAAAAGAAAACCGTTTTCCCATCGGGAGCAAGGCCTGCAGTTTCCTCGTTGAGATACGTGTTAATAGGAGCACCCACATTCTTTACTTTTTTCCATGCAGTTCCTTCTCTACGTATAGCATAAATATCAGGGGTTAAATACCCATCAAAATCCATGAAATTTCCTGTATTTCCTTTTCGTTTTGAAGTGAAAATTAGAAAGCTTTCATCAGGAGCAACATAGGGGTAATAGTCGGGTCCATCACTATTGATAGGATCTGGTAATAGGTCAAATTTAACAGGGATAGGTTTTTCGATCATTTTTTTGGCAACTTCACATTGTTCAATTTGTTTTTTTGCTGGTATGTAATTGTCGTCAATTGTCGTGAGGGATAAAAATTTTTGATAGGCTTTTTTGGCATCATCAAATCTGTAGGCCAGTTGATATGCCCTTCCTAGATCATACCACGCTTCTGGATCAGCTTTGGGCTGCTTTACCACCCATTCAAGATGTTTGATAGCCTTTGATTTATCAATGTTTGTATAAAGATAACATTGCCCAACTTTATACCGATATTCGATATTGTTGCTATCTTTCTTTAGTAGCTCAAGGTATTCTTGCAAGGAGAAACGAAAATTTTGGAATTTAAAATATCCACGAGCATCGTGAATATTCCCCTGTGGTTTAAAGTTAATCTGGGAATACAAAGGAAAAACTAGGAAAAGCACTGTGGCTATGTACCAATATGTCCTTATTTTCATAATTCGAGGAAAAATTTTTTCAACATTTCAATTTTTCTCTGAGCAATTTCTTTGGATTCTGGTGTGTATGGCTTAATTTGAATTTCAAAGTAAAATTTAATTTTTGGTTCTGTGCCGGAGGGACGGACGGTAATTTTAATACCATCTTCTAAGAAATATTGTACAACATTTGATTTCGGTAAACTTAGCGGTGTGACAGTTTTTGTTTGAGTATTAATTTCTTCTGATGCCAGATAGTCTTTAATTTTGACTATTTCGATGGAAGCAATGGTTTCAGGGGCTTTGAAACGTAATTTTTCCATGATAGCTTGGATGTCCTCTTTCCCTTGCAAGCCTTTTTTGGTAATGGAGACTTGTTCTTCGTAGTAGTAGCCAAATTTTTCGTAAATTTCATTGAGATAATCAAGCAATGTTTTATTTTGTAAAGCACAAAATGCTGCTACTTCAGCAACCATGCAAGCTGTCATGAGCCCATCTTTGTCGCGAACAATATCACTGCCAAGATAGCCGTAACTTTCTTCGCAACCACCCAAGAATACTTCTTTGCCTTCCGTTTTACGAATTATTTCTGCAATGTATTTGAAACCTGTTAAAACATCATAAAGTTTAACCCCAAAATTCTGAGTTATTTCTCTAATGAGTTCTGTGGTTACAATGGTTTTTACCATCATGGCGTTAGCAGGAAGTTGTTGAAGTTTTTGTCTCGTAGAAAGTGTGTAATAAGCTAAGATGGAAGCTGTTTGATTTCCGTTGAGGAGGACGTAATTTCCAGTTTCATCACGAACGCCCACGCCTAGACGGTCTGCATCTGGATCTGTGGCTAAAATAATATCAGCTTTTTTCGCATGAGCATAATCCAGTGCAAGTTTCATGGCCTCTGGATCCTCTGGATTAGGGTATTTGACCGTAGGAAAATTTCCATTGGGTTCAGCTTGTTCGGGAACTACAAAAATATTGGTAAAACCAAGTGAATGTAGAGCTTTGGGTAGTAAACTAAAACCTGTTCCATGCAGAGGTGTGTATACAATAAAAAGGTTTTGTTTTTGTTGTATTGCTTCGGGTTGTAAGATGGCTTTTTTTATAGCTTCAAGGTAAAATACATCGAATTTCTCGTCTAATGTGGTAATGAGTTGCTTATTACTTTCGAAAGATATTTGAGTAGGAGAAGTGATGTTTCTTACCTCTTGAATGATCAGTTGATCGTCTGGGGGAACTACCTGTCCACCATCTTCTCCGTAAACTTTGTAGCCATTGTATTCAGGTGGATTGTGTGAAGCTGTGATCATAATGCCAGCTTTGCAATAGAAATATCGAACTGCAAAGGATAGTTCTGGTGTAGGTCTTGGTCCGTCAAATAAAAAGACTTTTATTCCGTTAGCAGAAAGAATGTCTGCAGCAAGAAAAGCAAAATACTGGCTATTGTTTCTAGTATCGTAAGAAATAGCTACCGCAATAGATGAATGATCGTATCGTTTTTTTAGAAAGTTAGCAAGCCCTTGCGTTGCAGCACCGACAGTGTATTTATTCATTCTATTGGGGCCTACGCCCATAATGCCACGTAGACCACCTGTGCCAAATTCTAATTCTTCTGAAAATGCTTCTTTTAGCTCTTCGATATTATTTTTTTGCAAATCCAAGATACGAGCTTTTGTTTCGTCGTCATAAGGTCCTTCAAGCCATGCTTTTACTTTTTCTAGATAACTCTCCATACTAATAACCCAGTTTATTTAGGCACAAAATTAAACTATCTTTCCAATTGGGAATGCTAACATTAAACATTCGTTTGAATTTTTCTTTTGAAAGAACACTGTATGCAGGCCGTGGAGCAGGTCTTGGCATTTGTGCTGTTCGAATTGCTTCGATAGGAAAGGCAGGAGAAATATTCTCCAAAATTGCCTTAGCAAAATCGTACCAAGAAGCAACACCTTCATTGGCATAATGGAATAACTCTACTTTGTTGATTTTTTCTCGTTGCATTGCTACGCTCATGCAGGCTTTTGCTAAATCAGTTGCATAGGTTGGACTTCCTATTTGATCGTAAACCACTTGGAGTGACGGCTTTTCTTGTGTTAATCGAATAATGGTTTTTACAAAATTGTTTCCATATGAGCTGTAGAGCCATGATGTACGGACGATAGCTGCTTTGCTTAGGTATCGATGAATATAAATTTCACCAAGCAACTTGCTTTTTCCATAGATGGAAAGAGGGTTCGTTGGGTCACTTTCTTCGTAGGGGAGGTTTTGATGCCCGTCAAAAACATAATCTGTAGAGATGTGAAGAAGGAAAATATTTTTTTTCTCACAAAGCTGGGAGAGATGTTTTAAGGCAAAACCGTTTACGGCATATGCTTTTTCTGGCTCACTTTCGGCTAAATCTACTTGCGTGTAGGCAGCGGCATTAATGATAATTTGAGGATTAATTTCGTTGCAGAGTTGTTCAACAGCATGAGCATTAGTTATGTCCAATTCTGGCAGGTCTGCATAATAGAAAGAATAATGGTTTTCATATAACGGTGCTAATTCTTGAATTTCCTGCCCTAATTGACCTTTAGAACCAAATACTAGTATGGTTTCTTTCATACTCTATTTTTGAAATATTCAATGGTTTTCTTAAGTCCTTCTTCAAGAGGGGTAGTGGGTTGCCAGTTTAACAGTTGCTTTGCTTTAGTGATATCAGGTTGTCGTTGACTTGGATCGTCGTCAGGTTTTTCTTCAAACTTTATTTTGGATGAGGATCCTGTAAGTTCAATGATGAGTTTTGCCAAATCTAAAATGCTTATTTCATGGGGATTACCTAAATTGAGGGGACCGGTAATTTCATCTGCTGAATTCATGAGAGCAACTAGTCCTACGATCATATCATCGACATAACAAAAGCTACGAGTTTGCTTGCCATCGCCGTACACGGTAATGTCTTCGTTGCGTAAAGCTTGGACAATAAAATTCGAGACGACTCGCCCATCGTTTGGGTGCATGCGAGGACCGTATGTATTGAAAATTCGAGCTATTTTAATTCGAACTCCATTTTGTTTATGGTAATTGACAAACAGAGATTCAGCACATCGTTTACCTTCGTCGTAGCAGGATCGAGGTCCAAGAGGATTAACATTACCCCAATATTCTTCAACCTGTGGGTGAATGATAGGATCGCCATATACTTCGCTGGTGCTTGCTTGCAGAATTTTTGCTTTAACTCGTTTTGCAAGACCCAGCATGTTGATAGCTCCCATGACTGAAGTTTTGATAGTTTTGATAGGATTATATTGATAATGAATAGGTGATGCTGGACAGGCTAAATTGTATATTTCATCAACTTCTATAAAGTAAGGATTTATCACATCGTGGCGGATAACTTCAAAATAAGGATTATTCATCAAATGAATAATGTTTTCCTTGCTTCCAGAAAAATAGTTGTCCATGCAAATTACTTCATGCCCCATGCTGAGTAACTTTTCGCAAAGGTGTGATCCTAGAAAACCTGCACCACCTGTAACTAGTATTCGCTTTTTCATATAGGTGAGATTTCAAATTTATCCCAGTCTAATGCTACTGGAAAACTTTCTCTGAATTGATTAAGTCTATTTAAATCCATTTCTACAAGTTTAACAGAAACATCATCAAACCTCATTTCTTCTGATGGCAGTAAAGTTCCATCCGGAAAACAGACCATCGACTGTCCTGCATATGCCCAGCCGTTACCATCCACACCCGTTCGGTTGATGCCAATGGTAATGCACATGTTTTCTATCGAACGGGCTTTGAGCAAAGTTTCCCAAATGTGAATGCGGTTGGTAGGCCAGTTGGCAGGATAAATGAGCAAATCATACTCAAAAGCATCATTTTCATAACGATTGCGAGCCCAAACTGGAAAACGTAAATCATAGCAAATAAGAGGTTTAATTTTCCATTGTTTGTAGGGAATGATGGTGAAATTTTTTCCTGCATTATAATTTTTATGCTCACTGGCCAGTCGGAAAAGATGTTTTTTATCGTAGGTAAAATAAGTTTTATCAGGGTTTACCCAATAAAAGCGGTTGAAAATTTGTTGGTTTTCCTGGGCAGCAATGGTGCCACATAGGGCGATTTGAAAATTTTCAGCCATTCTTTGCATCCAAGCAAGTGTGGGTCCTGGATGTGCTTCAGCCATGCCCTCAGGGTTTTTAAGAAAACCTGTGGTGAACATTTCTGGAAGAGCAATTACATCACACCCATTTTTTAAAGAAGGTAAAATTTTTTCAATTTTTTGTATGTTTTCCTGGGGGTTTTTCCAGACAATATCCCATTCAACAAGAGCCCAACGTAGCGTTGACATATTTTTTCACAAAATTACAATTTTTGAAAGGTTCCTGATTAAAAAGATTGTTTAAGAAACTATTACCTTTGTAAAAACAATTTATGAAACGAATCGGTTTTATAATTCTTTATTGGAGCCTATTTGTTATTAGTCAGGTTCCACCGCATTATTACGATGCAGCTCAAGGTTTAACGGGTGATTCCTTAAAAAAGGTTTTGCATCAAATTATTTCATCAAATGTAACTGTACTTTCTTATAGCGCTTTATGGAATGCTTATAAAAAGACGGATGTAAAGCCCAACGGAAAAATTTGGGACATTTATTCGGACATCCCTGGAGGTACACCTCCTTATGAATACACACCCGGTACAGATCAATGTGGTAATTATAATAGCGAGGGAGATTGTTACAATCGTGAACATACGATACCTGCAAGTTGGTTTAATGATCAATCTCCCATGTATACGGATTTATTCATTGTTTTACCTACCGATGGTTATGTTAACAACAAAAGATCTGATTATCCTTATGGGCAAGTTTCTTCACCTACTTGGACATCAATGAATGGAAGTAAATTGGGACCATCTTCATTTTCTGGCTATACTGGAACAGTTTTTATGCCGATTGATAGCTTTAAAGGAGATGTTGCACGCATTTATTTTTATGCATGTGTTCGCTATATGGATAGAATTCAGAATTGGAGTAGTCCTGTTTTTGTTGGAAATGACTTAGCTCCGTGGGCTGAAGAGCTTTTTTTGCAATGGCATCAACTTGATCCCGTGAGTACCAAAGAACGCATGCGAAACGATTCGGTTTACAAAATCCAAGGTAACCGCAATCCTTTTGTAGACAATCCATCTTGGGTTTTTTCAATTTGGGGACCTACTGCTTCTTTGAGTGAATCTGCTTATCCAACTGTGCTTGTTTATCCTAACCCTGCCGAAAGCGAAGTGCACATTAGTGGAGTAAATAATAATGAAGGAATTTTTTATGTCCTGAGCATTGATGGGAAGCTAATTCTCACCACGCACGAAACTACTTTGAATGTCTCCCAATGGCCTTCGGGGGTATATTTTCTCAAAATAACAACAAATAACGGGGAAGTTATGCGAAAAATTATTATTCAACATTAACGATGCCACTCTGGTATTACGAAGAACTTTTACCAAATTTGCAATTCGGTGTTTGGCACATTACCGAAGACGTTGATGAACTGATTTCTCTGTTATTTTTAAACAAAGAAGAATTTGAAATCCTAGAAAGTTTCCAGAGTGAAAAACGACGCAAACAATGGTTAAGCTATCGCGTCCTTATACGCACCATGGTCCAGGCTGATTTTATTTATAGGATTTATTACGACGAGCAGGGGAGACCTTTTCTTACAAATCCTCCAAGAAACATAAGTATTTCTCATTCAGGAGATTTTTCAGCGGTCCTTATATGTTCGGATTTGAAGCTAGCTCATGGTCTAGACATACAGCATATATGTTGTGGTATAGAGCGCGTTTTGCCTCGAGTAATGACGGATGAGGAATTGCGAGCTTGGCGTGAATTTGAAGATATTGTTCATGCCTATTACTATTGGTCAGCCAAAGAAGCGGTATTCAAAATTGAAGGTAGAAAATTAACATCACTTCAACAAGTGTCCATATTGCCTTTTATGCCAGGTCAAAAAGAAACCACAGCTAGAACAAAGGAAGGAACTTATCGAGTCTATTTTCGGAATTTTCATCCAATAGTTTCTGCCATGGCCATTAAAGACTCTGAATATTAAAGCTGGAGTAATCAATAGTTTGCCAAGCTGTACTTATATTTGTAATAAAAAAACATCTTGTATTTTTGAAGAAAATTCCTAAGTATGAAAAAAGGTTTTGTAGCATTTTTCATTCTTTATGTCATCATCATTTTTGCACAAGATAAGCTTACGCTTTCAACCATTTTTCTTAGCGGAGAATTGTACCCTTCGTATGTGGCTCTAGATGAAATGAAAGATTATCCGGATGGAAAAACTTTCACCTTGCTTGATGAAAATATTATAGCCCAATACGACTTTAAATCGGGAAAAGAAGTAAAAAAATTGGTGGAGGGTTCTAAACTGAATGTTCAAATAAAAACATACGAGTTTTCTGAGGATGGACAGAAATTTTTAATAGGATACGACTTTAAAAGTGTTTATCGTCATAGCAAGCTAGGAAAATATTTAGTTTATAACATAAAAACGGGTGAAATTACCCAAATACCAGGTGAAGGCAATATTCGACAAGCAGAAATTAGTCCCGATGGAAAATGGGTTGCCTATGTCAAAGACAATAACCTTTTTCTTTTTGATTTGATGGCTAAAAAAGAAATTGCCATAACTACCGATGGCAAGAAAAATGAAATTATCAATGGAGCAGTAGATTGGGTTTATGAAGAAGAATTTTCTATTACCAAGGGATTTTATTGGTCGCCCGATTCGCGCTACATCATGTATTATCGCTTTGATGAATCAAAAGTCAAAACCTATCAGTTAACCTATTATGGAGATGTCTATCCTGAAATTTTCGAGTACAAATATCCCAAGGCAGGTGAAGATAATTCTATGGTGGATGTATATGTGTATGATGTCTCTATCAAAAAGGCTGTAAAAATGGACCTTGGTTCGAACCCCGATCAATATATCCCACGAATTTACTGGACTTATCTTCCTTCTAAAGCACTGATTTTTAGATTAAACCGTCTTCAAAATCACTTGGATATACTTCTAGCTGATGTAACAAACGGTTCAACTCAAGTTATTTATACCGAAGATAACAAGCGATATATTGAAATAACCGATAATTTTTATGTGCTAAAAGACAATAGTGGTTTTATTTTTTCCAGTGAAAAACAAGGTTTCCAACAACTTTTCTTTCGTTCTTTAGATGGAAACAAGGAATTATGCCTCACCCCTGGATCGTATGATGTTGAAAAACTAGCTGGTGTGGACGAAAAAAGAAAAAAGGTTTATTATATTTCGCATGAAGATGGAGCAATTCATGCAACCGCTTATGTTGTTAATCTTGATGGCAAAGAAAAGAAAAAGCTCTTTGAACCTGAAGGTTGGTATGACCTTGTGTTGTGTGGAAATGGAAATTACCTAGCCATAGAATTTTCAACGGCCAATACACCTCCAGTGTTCTCACTCTATACGGCTGATGGAAAGCTCGTGCGTGAGCTTGAAAATAATTCGACTTTAAAAGAAAAACTAAAGAAATATGGATTTGTCAACAAGGAATTTTTTACTTTCACAACATCGGAAAATATAGTTTTAAATGGGTGGATGTTAAAACCCGCTACTCTAGAACCAGGGAAAAAATATCCTGTTTTGATGTACATGTATGGTGGACCAGGGGTGAATACGGTGAAGAACGAATTTGATATTTCTAGCTATTGGTTTCAATTTCTTGTCCAAAATGGATATATTGTCGTTTCCATAGATAATCGCGGTACGGGTGGTCGCGGCGAGGAATTCAAAAAATGTACTTATTTAAATTTAGGTAATTACGAAGTACTCGATCAAATTGAAGGTGCAAAATATTTGAAAACATTAAGTTTTGTCGACTCATCTCGCATAGGGACATTTGGTTGGAGCTTCGGAGGTTTTTTAAGTAGTTTGTGTATTACACGTGGGGCAAAATATTTTAAAGCTTCAATTGCCGTTGCACCCGTAACGAACTGGAAATATTACGACAACATTTACACCGAACGTTACATGCGTAAACCTGCAGAAAATCCAGAAGGATACGAAAAGAACAGCCCAATTTACTGGGCTAAAAAAATGAAAGGTAAATTATTTCTGGTACATGGCATGGCTGACGATAATGTTCACCTTCAGAATTCAGCAGACTTTATAACGGAGCTCGTCAACAACAATAAAGATTTTGATATGTTTTTTTATCCTAACAAAAATCACGGAATTTACGGTGGTTATACACGATATCACCTCTACAATAAAATGACCAATTTTCTTTTCAATAATTTGTAATTATGCGCCTTTCTGCTTCACATCTTGTAAAAAAATATGGTTTAAAAACAGTCGTAAATGATGTGAGTTTTCATGTTAACCAGGGCGAAGTGGTGGGGCTTCTTGGTCCCAACGGAGCAGGGAAAACTACTTCTTTTTACATGGTCGTAGGTCTTATTAAACCTAACGATGGGCATGTTTTTCTCGACGAAAAGGACATTACAGATTTACCCATGTATCAGCGTGCCCGTCTTGGTATAGGCTATTTGGCACAAGAACCTAGTATATTTAGAAAATTGAGTGTTGAAGATAATATCATGGCTGTTTTAGAGTTTATGCCGTACACGAAACAAGAACGCAAAGATCGTCTAGAACAGCTCCTTAGTGAATTTGGCTTACAACGGATTAGGAAAACAAAGGGAGTACAATTAAGTGGAGGAGAAAGGCGTCGTACGGAGATTGCTCGCACATTGGCTTTAAATCCCAAATTTATTTTGCTTGATGAACCTTTTGCAGGGATTGATCCTATAGCTGTCGAGGAAATTCAAGAAATGGTCTGGAAGCTGAAAGACAAAAATATTGGCATTCTCATCACCGATCATAATGTACACGAAACTCTTTCCATAACACATCGTGCTTATTTGCTTTATGAAGGAAGAATTATCAAAGAAGGCTCAGCCGAAGATTTAGCTAACGACGAATATGTTAAAAAAGTATACCTGGGAAAAAATTTTGAGTTAAGACGATAGATTACTTTTATTTAAGAACTGAAAATTCTATCTTTGCCAAAAAATTAACCTATGGGAAAGTTTCTTGTTTATTTTGTTATTGGATTTCTATGGAGTTCCTTACTTTTTGCCAAGGAAGATCATGATTCCCTTGCAGATAAAAATGCAGGGGATAGCACTTTGTGGGAACATCGCACAGCACTGGTGAACGATTTTCGTTCTATTATGCAATCCTTACCCGATTCTTCAAAAAAGACTTTGCGCATGCTAATCCAAAAAATGGATACATTTTTGCTTAAGGAGGATAGCCTGATGTCTAACATAAGAGTTTACTATAAAGCTCAGCAAGACTCATTGCTTGCTCAGATGACTAGCATGAAAAAAGATACTGAAAAACCGCTTCAGGTATACAACTATTACGAAAAATATAAATGGTATGCTGTGGGTGTTGTAGCTGCTCTTGTTTTTCTATGGCTTTTCTTCATGATAGCTTTTTTTGTAAAGATGGCTTCTTCAAAAAAGAAAATTAAACACTTATTGCCCTTGGCCGAACGAGCTGAAAAAGCTGAAGAGGAAATAAACAGGTTGAATGAGCAACTAAATAATCTCAAAAAGGATCTTGAAACAAATGACAGGGAATTGAGTTTAACAAAAACTCGTTATGAAAATCAGCTTCAAACGTTAAGCAAAGAAAAAGAAGAGTTGGAAGCTAAAGCTGCTCGCCTATCTTCTCTCGAAACTGAACTCCAGCAGCTAAAGATGGAACAGCTTCAGCAAGCCAGCAAGTCGCTTGAATTAGAGCAACTAAAAAGTGAAGTCGGAAAGTTAAAAGAAGAACGCCAACAACTTACGAATGAATTTACCAAAATGCTT
>Ga0272449_1001200_pt1 | contig 27505 bp, 26 predicted proteins | sample YNPCB0241_FD_198679 | JGI IMG/M metagenome (GOLD analysis project Ga0272449, IMG submission 198679) | Hot spring sediment microbial communities from Yellowstone National Park, WY, United States - YNP-CB-024-1 | ecosystem: Environmental > Aquatic > Thermal springs > Hot (42-90C) > Sediment... | reverse complement strand
GGGGGGGGCGTTGTTACGTAGCCTAGCTTTGTTCAACGAGATGCTTGGATGTGTGTTGTGTAATGCTCCTCCTCTGTCAACTGCGTTCAAGGGTGTTTCTACATGACGGCCTCCCCCTATCCGCATGGGTTATCCTTCTTCAACTCCTGCCTAAAGTCGTTCAAAAGATTTAGCCATAGCGCAGATACATTAGCAACAGATGATAGGGTTGTGTTTCTTGAGTGGGTTCAGCGTAGGCTTAGGAGGGCTAGGTGCTACCGCAAGGTTCTTAGTGGCGCTGAGAGGGCTACTTTGGAGCTCACATTGGCTTTGGCTAAGAAAGGGTTGGTTAAGGTTGTGAGCATCGAGCTGCTCAACGCCATCGGGCTCATATTGATGAAGGTTAAGGATGCTGCGCTGAGGTTCTGTGATGTATTGGCTGAGGAGGGTAGGGAGATGCTTGTCGACGTGTGTAGGGTAGCTGCTTCTTGGGGTAACGGAAGCGCTTTGATGTGGTTGAAGGATAGAGGCTTCGCGATCTACCTAGCTTTGATCAAGAAGAGCACAGAGATGCTATGGGCTGCTGTGTAATCGTTTTCTTTTCAGATCCGGTTCTGTGAACAGTTTGCTGTGTTCTATGTGGGAGTTTGGCTGAGGGTAAGAGGGTTCTGAGGGACTATATTAGGGGTAGGGTTAGGATGCTTCAGGATGCTGGTTTAAGCGGTTCCCTAGCGAGTAAAGCTGCTAACGCTGAGGTTAGGGCTTTGGATGCTGCGTATGATCTCTTCGATGCGTTGGATGAGGTGCGTGAGGCTGGTAAGTTGGAGGTTGCTGTTCAGCTCTGGGTTGAATTTTATGCAACCCTACTAACAGACTTGCCGAAGGAGGTTAGAAGGCAGTTCATGGAAACTGTCTTGGATGTGGCCGATGATATTGATAAGAGGGTTGAAGAGATTAACTAGTAGTGGTGTCGCAGAGGCTTAGATTCTGTGATGTGTTTATGTGTGGCATAGTGGGCTGTGCTCTGGTTGATGGTTCTGCTAGGCTTGACTGCCTGACTGTCCTAGTGATGGGTGTTTGGTTTGATGGATTCTTTTAGGGCTGTGTCTTCTGGTGCGTTTTATCTTGGTTTGATGCAGCTGCTTCAGTATGCTTTGTCTTTTGTTTTTTATGTTGTGGTTGCTAGGGTTTTAAGTCCTGTTGAGGTTGGTTCTTTTTCTCTTCTGTTGATGGCTTTGGGTGTGTTTAATACGGTTACGCTTCTTGCTTTGAATAGTGCTGTGATTAGGTTTGTTTCTGAGGGTGTTGGTAGGGGTGATGTTGAATACGCATACTCTTCTTCTGCCGCTGCTTTTAGGGTTTTGCTGTGTGTTTCTGTTCCAGCACTTCTGTTAGGCTTCGCTTTATCCCCTCTTCTATCTTCTCATTTTGGTGTGGGTGTGTTTGATGTTGTTTGTATGTTGTCTGCTGCTTTCATATTGAATTTGACTAGCTTTTATGGTGCTGTGATGTTTGGGTACAGCCTGTTTAGGGAGGTTTGTGTGCAGAATGTGTTGTTTGTGTTTTTGAGTAGGGTTTTGGGTTTGGTGCTTGCTTATGTTGGTTTGAGGGTTTTGGGTCTTTCGCTCGGCTTCCTAATTGGTTCTTTTGCTACCCTGCTTTACTCGGTTTTTGTGTTGAGGGGTAGGGTGAGGTATTCTGCTGGTGGTTTTTCTGTGGGTAGGCTTTTTGGCTTTAGCCTCCCTCTCTACGGCTATAATGTCTTGGGTTTGGTTCAGGGTTGGCTTGATGTGTTGGTTCTGTCTTTTGTTGCTGGTTTGGCTGGTGCTGGCACATACTATATTGCTGTTTCTAGTGTTGGTCCTCTTGCGATTCTTTGGGCTCCTCTTTCTTCAGCCCTCTTCCCGACTTTGTCTTCTTTGAATGGTTGTGGTGATGAGGTTGGGTTTAGGGTTGTTGGTGCTAGAGCGCTTAGGGTTGCGACTGGTGTTGTTCTCCCTCTTAGCTTGGCTCTCTCCTATGTTTCTTACACGGCTCTCTTCGCAGTCTTTGGCTCGAGGTATGCTGAGGCTTGTTTACCTTTCTCGATTTTGGCTGCTGTGTCTATTTTGAGTGCGTATTCATCTATTTATTCGGCTGAGCTTCAATCCAAGGGTTCTACGAGGCCTATTCTTTTGGCTGGTTTGGTTTCTTTGTCTGCTTATGTGCTGCTTTTAGCTGGTTTGGCTGCTCGGTTTGGGCAGGTTGGTGCTGCTTTGGCTAGGGCTGGTATGGTTGGTGTGGGCTTCGCTGTTCTTTTTAGGGAGGTTGATGTTAGTTTGCCTGAGAACCTCTGGAGGAGTGTTTTGGGTGCGCTTTTGGTGGCTGCTCCTCTCCTACCTATAGAGCTTCTGTTGAATGTTGGTGTTTATGTGAAGGCTTTGGTTGAGTTTGTGGTGTTTGCTGGGGCGCTTGCTTTAGCGTATAGGTTTGTGAAGCCTTTGAGCGGGGAGGATCTTGAGCTTCTGAAGGCTGCCATTCATATGAGGCTTAAGAAGGCGGGTCTCGGCTAGATGGGTAGAGATGAAAAGAAGCCTATGCTTTCTTTGATCGTACCAGCTTACAATGAAGAGAAGAGAATTCTTAGCAGAATTCAAAGCTTAGTCAGGTACTTTGATACAGCATTTGGAGGATATGAGCTTTTGGTAATCGCTGACGGATGTACGGATAAAACGCCCGAAGTGGTTTCTAAGTACGCAAACGACAACCATAAAGTTAGATTACTAGTTTTCTCAAAGAGACTGGGAAAGGGAGGGGCTTTAATGAAGGGGCTCAAGGAAGCTAGGGGAGACACAATAGTTATTACGGATGCCGATGATTCCGTACCGCCTGAGGAGCTGCTTAAGCTGATCAGAGAAGCCGAAGCCCAAGATTTGGTGATTGGGTCACGATATACTAGGGGTTCAAAGCTATTAGCAAGCGAAACCTTCTTGAGGTTTTTCCTCGGAAGGGCATTTAACGCATTCGTAAAACTCATGTTCTGGAGGCTGAAGGGAATAAATGATACGCAATGTGGTACCAAGGTGATGAAAAGATATGTTATAGACGAGATTCTAAGGGATTTATTCATAACGGGATTTGCCGTAGATGTGAACCTGATATATTCAGCTATGAGAATGGGATTTAAGGTTAAAGAGGTAGGAATAACCTATACGCACATAGAGCAGGAAAGCAAAGTTTCTAAAGCCCTTGTCAAACTTGTGTTGGGAATGCTCTTTTCTTTAGTAAAGCTTAGAGTATACTACAGTAGGCTTAGGCCTATTCTAGGTACAAAAGCTATGGAGAAAGTTTCAAGTTTTCTATGGCACCTGACGAAGGCATGAAGATATTATGGATTAACCACAGAGACCCGAAGCACCCTCAAGCTGGCGGAGCCGAAGTCCACATAGCTGAAGTTGGAAAGAGGCTTGTCAGGAAAGGGTACGAAATTACCTTGCTATGTGAAAGATTCAAAGGCTCTAAGCCTGAAGAGGAACTTTACGGCATGAAAGTCAAGAGATTCGGCGGTAGATTCATGCTACATTGCTATGCTCCCTATTTTGTCAAGAGAAATTCTGGAAATTTTGATATCATTATAGACGATGTTGCGCACGCCGTACCTTTCTGGTCGCCGAGGTTCACGAGGAGACCGGTCGTAGTCATAGTACACCACGTGCATCAGAATGTTCTGGATTTTGAGGTAGGTTCTTTACAAGCTAGAGTTTTGAAGACATTGGAGAAAGGGATAAAGAATTACGATAAAATCGTAGCTGTCTCCAATACCACCAAGAGAGACTTGTTAAAACTAGGGGTAGATGATATGAAAATCCACGTCATTCATAATGGAGTTGATCACGAAAAGTTTAGACCAGGAGAGAAATCAAGTAAGCCAATGATTCTTTGGATAGGTAGGATGAAGAGGTATAAGAATCCCTTCGATTCTTTAATGATCTACAAGAGGTTGACTAAGAAGGCAGAGATGGTGGTTGTTGGGGGTGGAGAGCTTGCCAAAGATTTCGCTAGGATGTGTGAGGGAACGGGAGTGAAGTATCTTGGCAAGATCACAGAGGAGGAGAAGGTTGAGCTATATCAGAGAGCGTGGGTTGTTCTCTCGACCTCTTACATGGAGGGGTGGGGGATGAATGTGTTGGAAGCTAATGCATGCGGAACTCCTGTTGTCGCTTATGCCACTGGTTCTATGCCGGAGGTTATACGGGAGGGCGTGAATGGCTTCCTCATTCCATACAAGGACTACGATTACGCTGCAAAAGTGATAGATGCTGTTCTAGAAGAAGATGCTTTAGCTGATCTTTCGAATAAGAGTTTTGAGGAATCAATGAAGTATAGCTGGGAAAAAACAGCTGACGAATACATGAAGTATCTTGAGCATATTCTCAAAAATTTTAGTTAATGCAAACAGAAGAAAGAGGTTAAGACGCCTGTGCATATAAGGCATGCAAAGCTGTTTAGGTTTAGGGATGTTTTGAGAATGTTTTTGGAGGTCTTGCGGATCGTGTATAGGCTCAGGGTGTTGAGGTGGTATCAGGAGAATATTGGGAAAGAAGAGCCGCGATACAAGCTTCTACTAAGAATCTGAGTTGGGGAGATTCAAAGTTTTTATGGTTTAATTGGCGGTGCTGATTGAACCCTGGGATGGGTGGTGCTGAGGTTTTTACTAGGGAGGTTGCTAGAAGGTGGGTTGAGCAGGGGCATGAAGTTACCTTGTTTACTTCCGAGTTCCCGGGTTGCAGAAGTGAGGAGTATTTGGACGGTGTTAGAATCGTTAGAGCTGGTGGCAGATATTCGGTTTACTGGAGGGCTAGAGAGTATTATAAGAAGCGCTTTACAAGAGAGGGTTACGATGTTGTTATCGATGAGATTAACACAAGACCTTTCCTTGCACCCAAGTTCGTTGATAATGGGGAGAGGGTTGTTGCTTTGATTCATCAGCTTGCTAGGGAGTACTGGTTTTACGAGACGCTTTTCCCAATCAGTTACATCGGTTATCACTTCCTTGAGGGTAGGTGGTTGAGGAATTATGTGGATGTGCCTACGGTTACGGTTTCTGAAAGCACAAGGCGGGATCTGCTAGATCTGGGGTTTAAGAAGGTTTTCGTTGTCCCTGAAGGGTTGAACTTCACACCGTTAAGCGAGGTTCCGGAGAAGGAGGAGTATCCGGTTGTTGTTTACGCTGGGCGTTTGAAGAGGGCTAAAAGGCCTGACCATGCAATCAGAGCCTTCAAGATCGTTAAAGAGAAGTTTCCAAACGCTCAACTCTGGGTTATTGGAGAAGGCCCCTTCAGGAAATATTTGGAGAAGATGGCCGGAGACGGCGTCAAGTTCTTTGGAGGACTGTCAAATGAGGAGCGGAAGAGGCTTCTTGCTAGAGCTTGGGTTCTGGTCAACTCAAGCGTAAGGGAGGGATTTGGGCTGAATGTTCTGGAGGCAAATGCCTTAGGGACACCATGCGTCGCTTATGATGTTGCGGGGTTGCAGGATAGTGTTAGGAATGGGTTGACGGGGCTGCTTGTGCCTAGTAGTGATGTAGAGGCTTTGGCTGAAGCTATCATAAGGGTGTTCTCGGATGATGTGCTTAGAGAGGGGTTGAGCAGAAACGCCCTTGTGTGGACTCGAGGCTTCGGCTGGGACAAAACGGCGGAAGAGTTTTTGAAGATTGTCAGATGTGTGGTTGAGAAGGGTTGACTGAACCTCTTGTCTCTGTTGTGATTCCGACTTGTAACTCTGAGAAGACTTTAGCTGTGTGTTTGGAATCGATTAGGAAGCAAACCTACAAGAATATCGAGGTTATTGTGGTTGATAAAAGCTCTGGTGATAGGACTGTGGAGATTGCTAAACGATTTGGTTGTAAGGTGTATGTTATTAACGCTAGAGAAAGAAGCGAACAAATGAATTATGGTGTGAGAAAAGCCGCTGGAAAATACATTTATAGAGTTGATTCTGATTTTATTGTGGAACCAGGCGTGGTGGAAGAGGCTGTTAGAAAATGTGAAGATGAGGGGTATGATGCGACCTGTGTTCATAATACTTCTGACCCTACTGTTAGTTTCTGGGCGAGGGTTAGGAAGTTTGAGAGAGATTGTTACAGGGATGATGAGTTGAATGTTGCTGCGAGGTTTTTTAGGAGAGAGGTTTTTGAAGCTGTTGGTGGTTTCGATGAGACGCTTGTTGCGTGTGAGGATTATGATTTTCATAATAGGCTTCTGGAAAAGGGTTTTAGAGTTGGTAGAATTAAGGCTCAAGAGATTCATATTGGGGAGCCGAAGTCCCTCTGGGAAGTCGCTAAAAAACATTACTACTACGGGAAAACCATTGGAAGATTCTTAAAGGCGAATCCGTCGAATGGAATAAAACAGTTGAGCCCAATAAGACCAGCTTTTATTAAACATTGGAAGGAATTTGCAAGACATCCCGTCTTAACCTTAGGATTTGTTATTTATCAGACTGTCAGATATTTTTCAGCTGGATTAGGTTTTCTGGCAAGTAAGGTGAGAAAATGAAGGCTCGGTACAAGGTAAGGAGGAGTGGAGGCAGTGACCTAACCCTGTATGGGTGTTATCTAGATGGTGTTAGTTAATGAAATTCTTGTACACCAAGAAAGGTAAAATAGCGTATAATTATCCATACAGAAGCGAAACTAGTAGTAGAAGGTTAAAGAAGCACGAATAAACCATCGGTGGTTACATCGGCGTGGAGCTAAGACAGGTATTAATGTTTTCAGGCGGGCTTGGTGGAGGAGATGTTCACGGAGTTAAGGTGGCACCCTATCTGAGTGAGCAAGGTTATGAAGTTCACTTACTTGTTCATAGCGTGATGTACAGGCGCGAAACAAATACTTTGAGGAATCATCCTAATCTTCACTTATATTTGATTAATTCTCCAACTACAGATCCAATCGGCTATTTCATATATGTGATTAAGACGCTTGTGCTTAGTATCAGCGGCATATGTCGACGTGTTGACGTGGTATACTCTCCTTCTCACCAGTTAGAACTACTACTTCCTGCTATATTGTGTAAGATTAAAAACCCCGGATCAAAGATGTGTGTTGTGGTACACCACCTTATCCCACCTTTGAAAACCCGATCTACATATAAAGGCGGAGGATTTTTCGAGAGAATATTTGACCTTACAAGTGTGGTTAGCCAAGACATTGCTATTTTGCTTTTGAAAAAATGGGCTGAAATAGTTCTAACCCCTACATTTTATGTGAAAAGAGTTCTTGCGGAGAAGGGTTTCTGCCAAAAGAGAATTGTGAGAGTTGGTAACGGAGTGGACCTAAAGCTTATTGATAGCATTCCCGCTAGAGATCAATTTTATGATGGGGTTACTATTGGTCTTTCACCTTCAAAAGGCATGTTTGATTTGTTAAAAGTCTGGAAAGAGGTTTGTGGTGAAGCGAAAGACGCTAAACTCGCTATCTTAGCCTCGTTTTCTCGATGGAGAAAGCAAGCTTTAGAACTCATAAGCAGACTTAAACTGACTAATAATGTAGATTTAATTCGACACGTAAGCGAGCTTGACAAAATAAAGATTTTGAAGAGTTCAAAGATTTACATAAGTCCATGCTATGAAGTTGGGTGGTCTATTCCTATGTCTGAAGCTGCAGCTTGTGGGCTGCCCATAATAGCATATGATAATCAAGTTTTCAGGGAAATATATGGGGATAACATAATGTACGTTCCTCGTGGCGATTTGCTAAGATTAAAAGAGTCCATCCTCTTTATGCTTTCTAACCCAGAGATAAGAGAGGAGTATTCAAGGCGTTCTAGATCGTGGGCTATCAGGAATGAGTGGAAAAAAGTAGCTAAAATAGAAGGAGAGGCCTTCGCATTAATAGGCTTAAGGTGATATTCTATTTGGCATTAATTGTAGCATTATCCGGTACCGATGGCGCCGGCAAAACGACAACAGTGAATCTTCTAGTCTGCAAATTAGCAAGAAACTATGGGTTGAAAGTAACTTATCATCACGAATTTGATTTTCTTTTCCTTAGATTTCTGCATGACAAAATGTTCAGAAAGCTGCGCGCGTCGAGAAGGATGAAAACTAATTTACTTTTATACCTTAAGAAAGGTTCTGCTTTGACCACATATATCTATGATATGTTTTTGTGGATGGATTATATTATTAGATTCATCTTCTATAAGCTAAAGGAGGGGATCGTTATTTGTGACAGGTGCGTTTACGACCACCTTGTGTTTATCGTAGAAGAAAAAAGGTTCAATACGTTGTTTTTGTGGGCGATCTTCAGAATTTTGCCAAAACCGGACCTCATCATCTTATTAGACGTTAGCCCACAAGTCGCATATCGAAGGAAGAAAGGTGAGGAAAGACACGATATTTCCCATTATATCCAGCAAAGGTTCCTATTCCTAAAACTTGCTGAAATTGTGAAGCCCAATAGAATAGTAGATTCCAATAGGGTGAAAGAGGAAGTTGTCGAAGATTGTCTAAAAACAATATGCTCCTTCTTAGATAAATAAGATGTCTGCAGTCGTCTGTCCGGAGCTTTTTTTACTAATTCGTCTCGCTGGTAAAATCTACAAAATGCCGCCACTAAGACCAATAAATAGTAAATTCAATCTCCCTAAATTTCTAAGAATAGCCTCAAATAACAATGTGTTAGGTTACGTACTTGATGGAATTGAGCAGGGAACAACTTCTAGACGTGAAGAAGATGCCTATCTTTTATGTTTGAAAGAAGCGGTAAATCGGAAAATAGCTAAGTTTCGCAATACCATTGATTGCCTTAACAAAGTACTTGGTGAAGACTCCTACTTGGTTCTAAAGGCATTAAGAGAACAATTAATACCCTTTAATGATTTGGACATACTTGTTAAGGACCTAAACCAAGCAGGTAGGTTACTTGAGGACTCAGGGTTTAAGGTTTACGAACAAGAGAAATATGTAAAAGGCTACAGCAAGCAGGGATACCTACGTATAAGTATGTATGGCAAAATCGCTTGGCGCTCAAAGATCTGCGTGGGAGAGCGCTTTGCTTGGATGAACCCGAGAAGGATGGAAATGTTCGGGATTTTGATAACCGTCCCAAGCGTGGAAACGGACATTTTGACACTTATAGCGCACTCAGCTTTTGAAACGTTTCAAATCACATTTAACGACTTTCTTTGTGTATGTCAGCTTGCACGACAGGCGGATTGGAAGTCCATAAAGCGTGAAGTCACGAGAAACGGCTGGTATGATTTGTTCATCGAAACAATAGGTGTTCTAAACGGTCTGCACTTTGAGATTTACGGCGAACCAAGCCCAATAACAGAGTTTATACGATATACGAAGCCGGTTCGTCTCGAATTACCTTATATTTTCCCTTTAAGCGTTATAGTAAGCTCATTAGCTCACAAAAGGATTACACGTTTACTAAAGCTCCCATTCTATCTACCCTCTTACGTTCCTGTAAGACTAAATCTAAAACATCCTATATTAGCTTCTGTTTGCATAAAAACAGCGCTGCTTTTAAGAAAGTGTTTGAAGCCGTATTTTAGAGTTTCCACGTGAGCGTTATGGATATTGAGGATATACCCTACGTGTCAGTTGTTGTTCCGCTTCATAACGCCCGTGTATATGTAATGGACTTAATCTGTTCTCTAATTAACCAGAGTTATCCTACTCAGCGCTATGAGGTCATTTTAGTAGATGATGCGTCTACGGACGGTACCTTCGACTTTGTAAGAAAAAATATTGAGTTAGCAGACAATTTCAGACTTCTTTCTCTAAACAAAAAGTCAGGGCCTGCGATTGCCCGAAACGTCGGTATTTTAGCCGCCAAAGGTGAAATTGTAGCGTTTACAGATGCCGACTGTTCTCCGGATAAGGATTGGTTAAAGCTCTTAGTGGCAGGTTTTCGTGGAAATGAAATTGGAGGAGTTTATGGCGATGTGGTAACCAGTAAAAAGGAACCTATCATATACCCTATAAGGGTCGCACCAGTCGGACCGTGGATTGTGACTGCTAACGTTGCTTATAGAAGAAGTGTCCTTTTATCCATCGGACTTTTCGATGGAAGGTTTAGAGAGTGTTACCGAGAAGATACAGATCTAGCGTTAAGAGTGATGAAAGCTGGTTTCAAAATAATTCATGAACCCAATGCTAGGGTCTACCACCCTGTAAAAAAGTTGAATCTCTTGCAGTTGGTAAAAATGGCGTTCCTACACCAGTACGATGTGCTCCTCTATTCCAAGCATCGTGAAAAGGCTAAGGAGGCTTTAGGAACATGGCTTACAAAACCGTTTATAACCTTTCTCTCACCATCTGGATTAGTATTCTTGATGAGTATTATATTAAGTATACTCCTGCCTTCGGTGTTACCAGTGCTAATAGTCCTATTGCTTCTATTAGTAACAACATTCTTTCTGATTTATGGTTATAAATATGTCATTTATTCTAAGGGAGCTATACCATATAGATTTCGAATAAAGTTAATGATTTTAAACTTAGTATACCTAATAGTCCTGTTAGTGGCAAGAATCTGGGGGAGCATAAAATTTAGGTGCATTTTACTTTAAGTGATACACCTCTCCCAGAAAGGAGGGAGCGTAATGGTCTATGAAGGTGGAGGCGTGCCTCTAGTATCTCTAATAATCTCGAATTATAATGGCATAAAATATGTGAAAAAGTGTTTAGAATCTTGTCTGAACATGAGCTATCCTAACTATGAAATAATTTTCGTAGATGACTGTTCAACAGATGGCAGCTTTGAATTTGTCAAAGAATTTCTGGGCTCTAATTCTCGTGTGAAGATTATCAAAAACGAAGAAAACATGGGATACGTAAATGTTAATAATATAGGGTTTAAGCATGCTAACGGCGACTACATTGTCTTTCTGAATAACGATACAGAAGTTAGTCCCCTATGGTTGAATGAGATAGTAAAAGTTATGGAAGCAGACCCCACAATAGGTGCGGCTCAACCTAAGATCCTAAATATGCGTAATCGGAAACGCATTGACAGCTTAGGCGCCTTCACAGATCCTTTGGGATATGTGTATCCCAACCTGGTGAGCCATGAGGTGAGAGAAGTACTGTTCGCTGTCGGAACAGCCATCATCGTCAGACGCAGTGCTATCAAGGAGGCGTTGCTTGGAGGATTGCCATATGACCCAGATTACGTCAATTACTACGAAGATTTTGATCTCTGTTGGCGCATTAGACTTGCAGGTCATAGAATCGTATGTGTTCCTACTTCCGTTATCTATCATGATACAAGGATGAGGTCAAGGTATGATTCAACACCGTTCTGGACGTTTCATATAACTAAGAATCAAATTATGAACATGCTTAAGAACTACAGCCTAACCAATATGTTAAGATACGTTCCCCTTCTACTAATTCTAGAATCTGCTAAGGCTTTCATCTTCTTCAGAAGCCGACCACGTCATAACATATCTGTGCTTAAAGCTATCCTATGGATTTTTAGAAATCTTAGATCAATATGGAAGAAAAGGTTAATGATCAACAGAAGTATAAGGAAGGTTAATGACTCGGCTATCACTCAACTGATGGAGAACTGCAATTTTATTTACCTATATCGAATGTTTAAGCAAGCTATTTCCAAAGGTTAGAAGGGGGCAGGAAGCTATGTATGTCCTCAAAGGCAAGGCGACCAAAAAAATTGACCTACTCGTATTACTTTCCCTTCTTATAGGAATTTTTGCTTTCGCCTACAGAAAAATCTTCAGTTTGGGAATGCTTACATTTAGCGATTTTGGTCCCTTTCCCAGTACGCCGGAGGCTTTTGAAAGATTTCTCTCTGCGTGGGAAGATATTGGGTTAGGACGTGCAGGATCCCAAAGTCCATTTTGGTTCTTCTCTGGACTCCTAACCTTTCTCTTTAGTAATAATGTGGTGCTGTCGCAAAAAATGTTCCTACTTTCCTTAATGCCCGCTTCAGCTATAACGATGTATGTCTTGCTTAGTCACATTATAAGGACCCGCGCCGGAAGGCTCCTGTTTTCGATCACCTATAGCGTAAATCCCTTCACTATCGATCAGTTTCTAGGAGGGGGAGGAGGCCCTTCGATCCTTGTCATATATGCATTACTTCCTGTAACAATTTTATTTTTGCTTCTGTTCCTTGAGGAAGAAAGTAATAGAATACGTAACTTCTTTATGTTAAATCTGGTAATGGGGTTCGCAACTTCATTGAACGTAATGTTTCCTCTATACTTTAGTCCTTTCATAGCGATTTTAGCGCTTGCTAACGTAAAGGGAAAAAGCCTTAGGTATGCATTAACCATCTTCCTCTTAATGACGACTTTTGCTTTTTTATTCCTATTTACACTACCTTACTTTATAGCACCACTAAGTGAAGGACTTTCCCCTTTAGGAGCGTATTACTCAGTTGGAAAATCCGAAGAGTCGTTAAACAGGTTTTTGGAATTTCTTGGAAATCTTCGCAGCCCACACGCTATGAAGAATCTGTGGAATCTGACGTGGATTACTGGTTTTCTCGCGGTTTGTTCGTTATTTGTTCGAGACGGAATGAGAAAAAAATGCGTGCTAAGTTTTTTGCTTATTGGGGTTTCAATATTGCTATTCTGGTTCCTTACGGTAGAGGGAAAAACTTCAAGCGTTTACCTCCTTTTCCCCCCCCTCTTAACATTCAGAGATTTTCCTAAGCTGATGCTTGCGCCTATAGTCGCCTATTATTTGGTGGCTTCGGTTCTACTGGATGAAGTCGAAGGAAAGCTTCGTCAGTCGAAATTCTTTTATCGTGAAGCAACCAAGAAATCAAAGTTCCAAGATAAGCAGAGGCACCTGCGTACCGTTTTATATACATTTATTTCCCTAGCGCTTTTCATATTAGCTTTCACCTATAACATTTACCCTTACCCATACAGGGCGACTTCTAAGTTCATAACCGGAATTGATTTTTCAAGCGCCGAAGTGCCAAACGTTGTTTATGAGATTCGAGAATGGTTGGATGCTCGTCGACAGCAGGAGGGCTACTTCAGAACTCTTTGGTTGCCACAAAATGGTATGTTGGGATTAAGCAAAATATTAACTGTTTATGACCCGCATACTCTACACCCTATTTTTGGTAGAGACATTATTGTGGAAAACGTATTAGAAGATGTATGTAGGGGCAATGCTATGTTAGGAAAAGAGTTAGGTCTTCTTAACATAAAATACGTTGTAGTCAACCTAGAGGATGTTGGAGAAGGGCCACCAAGGGTTGTACGGCACTACTCAGGACCCTACTATGCTATCGGCGACCCGAAAGAATTCATAAAAGTCTTAAATGAACAGAAGGATCTACGACTTATCGTTAATAGAACAGATTTCCTAATTTACGAGAACAAGGCGTTTACACCTCACGTCTCAGCATATCAACGTGTGTATGTGGTAGCTCCTAGAGAAATCACCCTGAAGCCTAACATTACAATACACAGATATTCAGGCAATCTCATTGTGAATGGCGACTTCGAACACGGTACACGCGGATGGAATACTCTAAAATGGTCTATAGACAATAAGACCGTTCACTCTGGAAGGCATTCGATCAGAGCAGAGTGGTCTAAAGTAAATGATTGGAATTACGGTTTTCAAGATTTGAATATTAAAGAAAACACCACGTATTATATTTCAGCTTGGATGAAGACCCAAAACGTTAATGCCTCGCATATTAAAGTTGAAATCTACGACAGGGAAGGAAAGGTCATTAGAACACGTTATCCTCAGACAGGTGTCATTGGCACAAGAGATTGGTGGAAAGTGGAATATGTATTCTTAAGTCCGCCCGGCTCCGTGAAAGCTAGGTTACTCTTTATGGGAGGGTGGAGCCTTGATGGTATTAATCCCGGAATAACTTACTTTGATGACGTTGAATTTGTTGAAGTCTTTGCTCCGCCAGCTGATTTGGTTCGAAGCCCAACCACCTATGCTGAAGTCTGGGAAAGAATTTCCAGCATCCCTCTTTTTAGTGATGAAGCTCAACTTTTGATGCTAGGAGAGTGGCTATCTGCAACTGCTATAGAGCGGTATTTGAATCTATCGCAGGCGGTAATATTTCTTGGGGACGTAGTTTCAGATGGAACTTGGGTTAACACATCGGCCACACAGCTATTTATATACGAAGGTGAGCTATACCTTACACCTAAAAGCGGATACTGGAGGATAATTCAGGGCGCCTCATTAAGCTACGGTCATGCAGCTGAATGCTTAGGGGAGGGTGAGGTGGAAAAGGTATTCTTCGCCCCGAGAAACGGTTATTACAGAACTGCGATATTAGGAGCTACGGATGGTAAAATATTCATCAGGATAGATGACGAAATGCTAAATCTTAAAGCAATAGCTGGAGGCAAGGAACACTTTCGATGGCTTGAAACAAACTCCATTTACCTGGAGAGAGGATACCACCGTGCTTATGTTGACGTTATCGGGAACTCTACAATTCTCGATCAACTTGTAGTGCTTTCAGCCCACGACGAAAAATTTTCGTTAGAGAACTCTTCGCCCTCAACCCAGCCAAAAATCAAAACCTACAAGATTAGCCCAACTGAGTACCGAGTTTCAGTGGACTCGGGTAAACCTATTATGCTAGTTCTAGGTGAGAGTTTTCATCCGGAGTGGAAAGCTTACGTTAACGGAAAGGAGCTTGAACACATTCCATCATCAATTTTTGGGTGGGCTAATGGCTTCTATATCAATAATGTAAAGGGCGATATGAAAATTGTATTTGAAAGGCAGAAATTAAAGGACATAGCGGTAGCTATTTGGGCTGTCACTTGGATCTCTCTATTGGCAGGTACATTTTATACTTCCAGAGCTGAACTCACGCATAAGATTCTTAGACTCAAGAATTATCAGCATATGGTATTCCGCTCTTAGGAGAGGCTCCTAGGAGGAATACAAACAACTTTAGACCATACCAGTTCCCAGAGAAGCTCATACCTAAGACCATAATTAGGGCGAGCTTGAACATGAAGGTTCCAGGCTACGGCACAGGAGGGAACAAAAGAGACTGGATATATGTGCTCGACCACTGCGAGGCTCTGCGACTAGTCCTAGAGAAGGGGAGGGCGGGTGAAGTCTACAACATCTCAAGGCTACAACGAATACGAAAACATCGAAGTCGTCAGAAAGGTGCTACAGGTTATGGGGAAGGACAAGTCGCTCATAGAGTTCGTCGAGGACAGGCCTGGGCACGACCTACGCTACAGCCTAGGCGAACACCAAGCAGAAACCGCAGAGGGAGCCAGAAGTGTGGAACTTGTGGCCAACGCAATAATAAAGATAGAGGATAGAATAGCTCAATCACCGATCATCAAAAGACCAAAGGGCACAACACCACTAATAGGCGCAGTAGCCTTAGAGCAGATGGGCTACAAGGTGGATCCAACTGGAAGATTCATCAAAGGGCTACCCCTAATGATCTAAACAAATGCCTAAGACTGATACGAAATTCTCAACTAAAAGCACGTACGTAGGGTGTTGATTGAAGTTGATCGCTGAAAAGGTTGTCATCACCGCCGCCGGCTTTGGCACTAGGCTTCTTCCAATTAGTAAGGAGATGCCTAAAGAGATGCTCCCAATATTTATTAAAAGCGCTAACGGTCTTGCCTTAAAGCCCCTTCTCCAAGCACTCTTTGAGCAGCTTTACCTTTTCGGCTTCAGGGAGTTCTGCTTCGTTGTAGGTAGGGGTAAGAGATCGATCGAAGATCACTTCACACCAGACTGGGGCTTCGTTAAGGCCCTCAACGACAGGGGGAAGTCAAGCCTCGTGAAGGATCTTGAAAACTTCTACAGGATGATCAACGATTCGAGGATAGTGTTTGTTAACCAACCTGAGCCTAAGGGCTTCGGCCACGCTGTTTTAACGGCTAGGCCCTTTATAGGTGATGAACCCTTCTTGGTCTGCGCAGGCGACACCTACATAGTTTCAAGAAACAACAGTTTCCTCAGGAGGATGTGTGAAGCATTCTCTAATAAAGCCGAGGCTGTCTTGCTTCTTCAAGAAGTTCAAGACCCGAGGCAGTATGGTGTTGCGGTAGCCGAAAAGGGCTTGGGCAACGTGTTTAAAGTCGTTAGGGTTGTTGAGAAGCCCGAAAGACCACCATCAAAACTCGCCATAATGCCCTTCTACATATTCAGCCCAGAAATAATCAAGGTTTTAGAGGGTTTGGAGCCCGGTGTGGACGGCGAAATCCAGCTCACAGACGCTATCCAAAAACTCATAGAGAATGGGTGCGAAGTAATAGGCGTGCCGCTTGGAGAAGATGAGCTGAGGCTCGACATAGGAACACCCGAAACCTACTGGGAAGCTATCAAAACATCCTACGAATACTTTAGGCGAAGTAAAGATGAATAAGGCACGCTTAGATTCTGATGGCGGAATAGAAGCCTTCATCAAAGGTGTTGATACGAGCGCCCTCAAAAACAGAAGTGTCTTAATCACAGGTGGAGCAGGCTTTATCGGAAGCTGGCTCGCCGAAGCTTTGACAACTCTCGGCGCCAAAGTAACGGTTCTCGATAACCTATCAACAGGAAGCCCAAAAAACATCGAGCACCTACCAAACCTCAGATTCCTGAGAGGAGACGTATCAAACCTCGAGGTTGAAGAGAGGTATGATTTTTTAGTTCACGCCGCTAGCATCCCAGCACCAGACCTCTACGTTGAAAAACCAGTTGAAACCATGCTAACCAACAGCCTAGGAACCCTAAACATACTAGAATCCTCAAGAAAACACAGCAGCACAGTCCTCTACACCTCGACATCAGAAGTCTACGGTGATGCCGAAGTAATACCAACACCAGAAAGCTACTGGGGTAGGGTTAACCCCATAGGCATCAGATCCCCATACGACGAGTCGAAGAGGTTTGGAGAAGCCCTATGCGTAGCGTATTTTAGGCAGTATGGTGTGGATGTGAGGATAGCCCGCCTATTCAACACCTACGGCCCAAGGCTCGACCCAAACGCAAGATACGCCAGAGTAATATCCAAGTTCATAACACAAGCCTTAAGCAGCAAACCGATAACCATCCACGGAGACGGAAGGCAAACCAGAAGCTTCCTCTACATATCGGACGCCGTAAACGCGCTGCTCAGGATGATGGTGAAGGAAGGTTTGAAGGGCGAGGTGATGAACATAGGGAACCCAAACGAAATAACCATATTGGAGCTCGCTCGGCTCGTGAAGAAGCTCACAGACTCGAAATCCGAGATAGAGTTCCACCCACCGAGACCAGACGACCCTAAGAGAAGATGCCCCGACATATCAAAGGCAAAAAGTCTCCTAGAATGGGAGCCAAAAACCAAATTAGAAGAAGGGCTTAAACACACGATCAAATGGTTCAAACAGGTGCTAAACCTATGAGAGATAAGACGCTATCCTTCTTCGGCCTAGGCTACGTTGGGCTAACAAGCGCCGTATGCTTCGCCAGCAGAGGCTTCAAAGCCATAGGCTTCGACACCGACCCTCGGAAAATCGAGCTAATAAACTCGGGCAAGACTCCATTCTACGAGCCACAACTAGAAGAACTACTGAGAGAAGCCAAGAGACGCGGACTACTATCCTTCACAAACAGCCCCGAGGAAGCGGTCGAAGGCTCTGACATAACCTTCATAACAGTAGGCACACCAAGCAACCCAGACGGAAGCATAAATCTAGAGCAGATCAAAAACGCATCAAAGCAAATCGGACAGGCACTAAAAGGGAAAAGAGGCTATCATCTAGTCGCCGTCAGAAGCACCGTCACCCCTGGAACAACAGAGAACGTCGTCAAGCCGATCATCGAAAGCCACTCCGGAAAGAAGTGCGGTGAGAGCTGGGGTCTATGCTTCAACCCAGAATTCCTCAGAGAGGGCTCAGCAGTAAGCGACACATTCCACCCAGACAGAATCATCATAGGCGAGTTCGACAGAACCTCTGGTGAAATGCTCGAAGAACTCTACAAAACATTTTACGGAGGCAAAATGCCAAGAACAATAAGGACAACACCAGTCAACGCTGAGCTTGTGAAGTACGCTAACAACGCCTTCCTAGCCATGAAGGTCAGCTTCATCAACACGATAGCGAACCTATGCCAGAAACTACCCGGAGCAGATGTCGAGGTGATATCTGAGGGGATTGGGCTTGACAGGAGAATAGGACCACTATTCCTGAAGGCTGGCGCAGGGTGGGGTGGGAGCTGCTTCCGAAAAGACCTAGAAGCCCTACTCGACTTCGCCCTCAAAAACAGCCTCGAGCTACCGCTCGTCGAAGCCACACTCAAAGTCAACAACACCCAACCCTATAGGATGATCGAGCTAGCCAAAGAGCTAATCGGCGAGCTTAACGGGAAAAAGGTATCAGTATTAGGACTAGCGTTCAAACCAGATACAGACGACATGAGAGACGCAGTATCCATAAAAGTCGTTAAAAGGCTTCTCGAAGAAGGCGCCAGAGTAACGGTTTACGACCCAAAAGCCTTGGATAACGCGAGGAAGATTTTCGGCGAAAGCGTAGAATACGCAGGAAGCGTAGAAGAATGCCTAAGAAACTCAGAATGCGCCCTAATAGTCACAGAATGGGAGGAATTCAAAAAGCTGACACCAGAAATATTTATAAAACACATGAAAATACCAGCCATAGTAGACGGGAGAAGAATATACGACGCGAAAACCTTCTCAAACAGGTTGAGGTTCGCAGCAATAGGGCTCGGAGAAAAGAAGTACTATAATCCAGCGTTAGCAGCGAACGCCATCATCCACAAAGAAAACAACATCCTATTAGTGAAGAGGAACATAGAGCCATTCAAAGATCTATGGTCCCTACCAGGCGGATTCATCGAGCAAAACGAAACCGTCGAAGAAGCGCTCACCAGAGAAATCGAAGAAGAAACAGGATTAAAAGTCAAACCCACAAAGCTCATAGGCGTCTACTCAAACCCCAATAGAAGCCCAGTTAAACACGTCGTAACCATATGCTACGAATGCGAAATAGTTAGCGGGGAGCTGAAAGCTGGTGGAGAGAACATCGAAGCAAGATTCTTCCCACCAGACACCATACCCCAACTCGCATTCGACCACAAAACCATCGTCGAAGACTACCTTAAGATGCTCAAACAAAAGGAGGTGACCAACAAAGATAGCGGCGAAGCCTGATCAACTATGCTTAAACTTCTAGCCACCCGCCTAATAGCATACGCAGCATTATCCACTATTATCCTCTGGCCCCTCCTCCAGCCAGGCTACATCATCACCCTCGACCTACCGTGGAGTCCAAACGTGGGCTTCCCAAACATATATGGCTTCGAAGCAGACCCCTTAAGTCTCATCAGCCTACCATTTGGGTTAACGGTATGGCTCTTAAAACAAATCTTGCCATCAGACATCGTGGAAAAGGTGCTTCTATTCGCAGCATTTCTTTTAGCAGGCTTAGGTACCCACAGACTATGCCCCTCTAAGAGTGAATATGGAAGGTATTTTGCAGGCACCCTCTACGCTGTTAACCCATTCGTATACACGAGATTTATGGTTGGACACCTGGGGCTACTGCTAGCCTACGCTATACTACCTTACACCATAAACTCAGCACTCAAACTTTTAAAAGAGCAGTCTCTCAAGAGAAACGTCGAACTAGCCCTACTTCTAACATTAAACCTGCTTCTAGACATCCACTTCGTATTCATCTTAGGATTACTACTCCTATTCCTAATGGCGTTTAGAGCTATGGAGATCGGCTGGAGATGCCCTAGGCTTCTCATATATCTCGCTTTAACAGCCCTCCTCTACACAGCGCTAAACCTCTACTGGCTCATACCCTACTTAGCAGGATCGGTCGGAGAACCCCTCGTACAGAACTTCAGCTACCAAGACCTAATAGCATTCGCATCAAAGACCTGGGGCACAGGCGTGAACATATTCTTCAGCTTAGCCGCTCTATACGGCTTCTGGCGCTACCCCGAAGGCTACACATACGTTTCACAAACCCTACCAGGATGGTGGTTACTATACGTAATCATACTATGGCTTACTATACACGGTTACCTTACCTACAGCTCTCACCAATCAGGTGGAAGATGGGTTTGTAGAGGAATCGCTTTATCTGCTGTCGTTAGCCTCATCTTAGCAGCGGGGATATCCTCAGCGTACACAGCCCCAATCTTCCAAACACTCTTCAACACCATACCCTTCTTCAGCGGAATGAGAGAGCCACAAAAATTCCTAGCGACACTAACCCTAGCATACGCAACACTAGGAGGAGTAGGAGCAGGAGACATCACTGAAAGACTGAGACAACACCTCAAAACAAAGCGCCTCAAATACATAGCAATAATAGCCTCAGCTTTAATCTTAGCTGTTCCGCTAACCTACTCCTACAACCAGCTCTTCGGCTTCACAGGCCAAATAAAAACACTAAACTACCCAGAAGAGTGGTACGAAGCCAAAGCGCTACTAGACTCAGACAAAGGAGACTACAGAATCCTCATACTACCCTGGCACCTCTACATGTACCAATCTTGGATAGGCAGAATAACAGCAAACCCAGCCCCAGCCTTCTTCAACAAACCATCAATAAGCGGAGAGAACATGGAGTGGGGCGGAATAGAAACCCAGAGCAGAAAACCAACCCAACACTACATACAACAAATACTCAACCACAGAACCGAAGTCAAAAACCTAGGAGCACTACTCAAACCTCTAAACGTAAAATATGTCGTACTCCTCAAAGAAGTAGACTACAGCGAATACACATTCCTAGACAACCAAAACGACCTCAAACCAATACTAGAAAACACCAGACTCAAACTATACCTCAACACAGAAGACGTAGCAAAGATCTACCAGCTCAAAGAACCCATAAACACAGCAGACTGGAACCAACTAATCCAATTAGCAAACAACAGCACACTACAAAAAGCATACAAACCAATAAACTACGCACAAACCTCACCGACAGAGATTAAAGTAGAAGCCCAAGCAGAAGGCTGCATAATACTCACAGAACCATACGATGAAGGCTGGAGGCTAAACGGAGAGAAGCCAATCGCACACCTAGGCCTAGTAAACGCATTCCAACTCAAGCAAGGAGGAGAATACACAATAAGATACGAGAAGTTCAACACCCTCCTACCAGGCTACATAGCCTCGCTAACAACACTCATAGGCTGCCTAACATACCTAGCCGCATCACATCTAAGAAGAAGGAAAGAAGCTACTCAGCCTCCCTAACCTGACCCCTTCTACTCTCCCTCACATACTCAACAACCAACCCAACCACACCAATCACCAGAAAATAGTAAGCCCACACAGCAACCTTATTGGCGAGAAACTCGTTACCTGAAGCCAGGAAAACCGCAGCAAAGACCAAAAGCACCATAAACGAACCAACGAGAAGCCTACAATCATAACCCCTAACCACATAAACGACCAGAGTGGCCAAAAACACATAAAACACAACTAAATCGGACTCAAGAAACCTAGCCGCTGCAACACAAACAACGATCAAAACAAACCTAACAAAATACTCAAGAGACCTTAAACCTCTCCACATACACAACAACCTCCACAAGAAAACTATATTAAGATATGGTTGCGAATCCCGTTACATATGAATAAGGACGCCGCTATAGGCGTAGGTATACTCGCCGCCTCCATAATAGTCATAGCAGTTTACCTCTGGCTCATCTTCCTACCGCCACTAGCAGGAGTAGATCTACTCGTACTCAAACTAACAGGAAGCGTAGCAGTAGCAGCCGTATTCGGAATACTAGCCTGGATAGGATACACACTAGCAACAACACCACCACCCAAACCAATAGAAGAAATAGAAAAAGAAATAGAGAAGGAAACAGAGCAGGAGAAGAGCGGAGAAGAAGCATCACAGCAAAAGACGTAAACCACCTTGAGCACAAACATCGAAGAACTCAGCGGGCAAATACGACCAGTGTTGCAGCGCTTCGGCGTAAAGAAAGCAGCAATATTCGGCTCACTAGCCAGAGGACTACTTCTAAAGATAATCAAAGACGCAAAGCTGTCAAGGGAGGAGTTTCTAAAGCTGCTTAACGAGGTTTAGGTCTATGCCGATATTAATGAAGCTCCTATAGTCTTTCTCTAATCCACTTCTCGTATAGTATTCTGTCTGCTGGTCTTCTCACATCAGTAACCTTTTCCTCTGCTTTCGCTTCTTGTATTAGCGCTACTCCCTCTCCAGCTCTTTGTGCTTCTAGCTTCTCCACTCTCTCCTCTAGCTCGCTTATCCTCTCTTCGTGGTCTATTAAGATGTATTCTACCGTTTCCTCTATTAGCTGTTCTGCTCCTTCTCTGTATTCGCCTATTTTGAGCGCTTTTGCGTGCTTCTCCAGGTGCTCTCTTGCCTGATCTTTATACTTCTGAGGTATCTTTGATTGCGGTAGCCTTGCTAATGCGTTTCTTAGGTGTGGTAGGTCCACTGTCTCATGCTCTTCTCCGCTTTTCACATCTTTGTTGTGGTGTGGGAACTTTCTTAGCGATCTTGGTGTTGTCTTACCCTGCTCATCCTTCTTGCCCCCTGGTAGTATGACTGCGAAGGCTTCATCTGGTAGATCGTTTATGTACTCCCTAGACCAAACAGCTTCAGCTCTTCTGGCTACTTCACCTCTTATTATTGATGCTAGTGGGTCTCCTGGCGGTGTGTCTTTTGTTAAGAGGGCTAGTGCTGGGAAGATTACGCCCTCTGGCTTAACCCCATCTATTAGATGCTCTTTTAGTGCTGTCCACTCTACTGATACTGCGTTTATCTCACCCTCCTCGATCATCTTGTTGACTTCTGTGTCTGATATGAGTAGGAGAGCCTCTATAGCATCATCCTCGAACTCAGCTCTAAGCACCAAGTTCTGAGGGTATGGTAGCCACCTAGCCTTAGTGTTCAAACCTAGTGCTGGGTGGTTTATGTTTACTGGTCTGAGTGATAGGCTTCTAGCAGCTCTAATCAGCTCATCTCTAGTGAACTTGACGTTGTTTCTTGTTGTGCCTGCGTGTAGAACCCTAGCCCTCCAGATCTTCCCATCACCCTCCTCAACCGCATCTCTGATAGGTTTGAAGATGCCTTCAGCCCACCTAAAGCTCTCAACCCTCGCTTGTGAGGGCTTCGACCCAGATTCTGTAGACTGATTTGGGGATCTTGCCTGTGCCTCTGCAGATTGGGCAGGTGAAGAAGGGTTCTCTGTGGATTGTTGATCTACTGTGGGTGCTTCGCTTTTGTGTGCTTCGAACCACTCCTTAGCCTTCTCAATTGTCCAGCCCTTGGACTTGCTGAACAGATACGACTGGATCTCCATCTTATCTGAGCCCTTGGGCTTAGCAACGATAGCTTTGATCCCCCTCTCCTCATCTAACGTTATTGTTCTGAATGTGTCTGGTTGGAAGTCGCTCGGATCCCTATGCCCAGACCTTATGTATTCGTCTGTTTCATCCCAAGGCATATTTCATCACCCCGCTAACTTGAACCCGAAGTCTTTGAGCATCTCTCTAATCTCATCTACGCTCATCACGGCTAAGCCTTGGGCTGCTAGCTTGCTGAGTTCTATGAGGTGTTCGATCTTGGGTTGAGGCTTCTCTACAGCGCCCCAGTTCCACCTCACGTTAGCCTCCTTGGAGTCGAAGCCCCTCGACTCTAAAAGAGGCTTGAAGATTTCGCGCTCGGTTACACGCTTTATGAATCTTCTCGCAGCCGCAAGCTTACGCTCCATGGCTGCCGTAGCCTCTTTAGCCGATGCTTCTGTGAAGCCTGGTGTTGTGAAGAGTCTGATGTGGTGTGTCTGAGTTCCTATTAGGATCTGCTCCCACACGTATTGCCAGAGGAACTCGATGCTAGCCCTAGAGCCAACACTAACCTCCTTCACATCGAACCCCTCAACGTTAGTAACAAAATCCTGCTCAGGCTCGAGCTTACTCAGCTCCTTAGCCAAAGATCTAACCCAATCATCACCCTTACCCGGGAAGTTGTACACGTGCCTAGGAACATATCTTAAGCATAGTCTTGCTGCTGCGTCATCAAGCCTCTCCTTTAATTCGAGTAGGCTTGCCCTCCTCCTAACCCTGCCTGTTGCCTCAGATAGGTAGCCTCTGCCCTGAGATATGAGTGGTGTTAGCCAGCCTGTGCCAAAAGGCTCGCAGTCAACCCTATTCCAAGCGTAGTGCACAACGATCTTAGGCGAAAGCTTCTGCTGAACACCCTTAAACACCTGATTATACCACAAGACTCTGCCGAACCTATCTCTTTGAACAGATGCTATCGAGGTTAGTGGGATGGGCTTCAAGCCAACAAGCTCAGCGCCCTCAGCCGGCACAGTGAGCTCAACCCTAGAGCCGCCGTCAGCAACAGCCTCAACCGTGTATTCGCTGTAAACACGCTCCAAGAAGAAGTTGCCGCATAGAAGGCTCCAGGTAGCAGCCTGAAGATGGATCTCATCCAAATTAACCTCCTCATTAAAATCATCAACAACACCCTTAACCTCAGGATCATCTGAAGTCGTGTACCCGCCTACACCAGCAACCGCTTGACCAACAAAATCCGCAGCAGCCATAACAGCAGGATCCCTCCTATACCAATCAACATAAACGCTGAAGGAGGGCTGAGGGTACTCAGGAGCATAGTAGAACCCACCTAAACCAACCACAACACCACCGCTCTGAGAGCTAAGTGCTTTAAGGGGTGCGAGCAGCCTACCCAACATACACCCGAAGCAAACAAAACACAAAATATATGCAGTAGCTAGGCTACGACGACACATATCATATAGCTCATATCATATAGCTGATGGGCTGAGTGCTTCAACTTATATCCTCATCCCATTGGTTTTGGTTGTGATGGTTGACGCCTGGCCCTACGCAGATGTAGGCGAGCTTATTTCACCTAGAGGGGAGAGTGTCGTCCTAAGCTTTAAGGCTGCTCAAGCAGTCTCTAAGGGAGACCCTGTTTATTTGAGTGGTGATGGAGAGGTTTCACCAGCAGCATCTGCTCAAAACTGCATAGGAGTAGCTTTGGAGAGTGTTGATGCTGGGGGCTATGTTCCTGTCTGTGTGCTTGGCGTTGTGAAGGTTAGGGGTGGTGGTGCGATAGCTAGGGGTCAAGCGGTCTATGGAGCGGACTCATCTAAGCGCATACTACCCCTAGATGATCAAGCTGTTAACGAAGGTGGCACAGCAACATACACCATATACTACAGTAGGAGGCTAGGCTTCGCCCTAGACACATTCACAGCAGCAGACGACCTAGGCAGAATACTGGTGGTGAAGTAGTTGAAGTGGGAGGATCTACTACCACTAAGATTCGAAGCAATATGCAAAGACCCAACTCTGAAGGCTGAGGTGGATAAGGTTGCTGAAAGAGCCTCAACAAACCCATTCTTCCAAAGAGTCGCTGAACTATTCCCACAAGGATACGAAGCAATAACATCACCAATAGCTGGAGCAATAGGAAGAGTACACGACGTAGTGATAGAAGCAGCTCAACCAGAGCTCATAGGAAGAAACCTGGTGCAAGTCATAAGAACCGAAGAAGCCCTAGTCAGATTCCCTAAGGCTAAGAAGGCCAAAGCATTCGAAGCATCAGAACTAGCATCAATATGGTTCACAGGAGAAAAGATAGAGACACAAGACGTAAAAGCAGACCTTGAAATAAGAGCTGGAGCAGACTGGACAAGAAGATTCCTAGAAGACGCAACCTGGAATGTGCTAGAGCGTGAAAGCGCTGAGCTCGGTAGGGCAGTAGCATTATTGGAAACAGAGAGAATAGTAAAACTCTTCACAACAATACCATCAACAGACCTAGCAGGAGGAGGCGAGATCTCAGCAGCACAATCAGGCACACTAACATACGCAGACATCGTCAAAGCGAGAAGAGCAGTTAAAGCTGAGAGATTCAAACCAGACTGCCTACTCATATCAGCAAACAAAGAAGGAGACCTATGGCTAGACGACAAATTCATACACAACTTCTACTACGGAACACAACAAGACAAGCAGAGAGGAGTCCTAGGAACATTCCTAAACCTAGAAGTAATAGTAGATAACTCAGGAGCAACACCAGACAACAAAGCCTTCATATTAGACAGAAGCGTAGCAGCAGTAATGCTCATAAGAAGAGACATAATGGTCCAAAGCTTCGACGACGAAAAAACAGACTCACACGGAGTAGTAGCATCAGAAAGAATAGGACTAGGAGTACTAAGAAGCAAGGCAGTAGCGAGAATAACAGGATGCTAAAATGCCACCAGGAAAATACAGAATCTGCACACTACACGCAGAAAAAGAACTAGAAGAATGGATAAAACAAAAATACCAAGAAGCAGCACAAGAAGCAATAAAAACAGGCCAAAAAATACCAACAATGGGACCACTCATAGAAACAATACTAACAAAGATAATGCAGATGGAGAAAAGAGGAGAAATCAAAATAAAGATAGAACCAACAGAAATAAAAATAGCAAGAAGAACCTAACAACAAACATATATAAACTATATACTACGGATCTCACAAAACGCGACCCTCTTTCCCAAATTAACTCAACGATAGCCTCCAAAAACTCTACACAAGATAGAACAAATAAGAGCAGTTTTTAAGCATCTTATACACTTACCTCCAAGTAATTTTTTCTTTTTCTTTATTTATCAATTGCCAGCACAGCTTGTTACCTAGATGATCACTTAAAGCTCGAATTACTCAGGAGAGTTCAACGAATCAAAGAAGCTTCACAGACTTAAGCGAGAGACCCACTTGGCATACCAAAGTAAGTGGAAAGGATGAGTTCCGTTGAAGAGGGAACTCAACAGAAGCCCAAATCAACAAGTGAAGAAGAAACTTTGATCGGTGGAGCTCTTTTAGTATATATTTAAATATATTTATATGAATCTCCTTAAGCTAAACAAACAACATTTGATAAATAAAGAAAAAGAAAAAATTACCTGGAGGTAAGCATATAAATCATTCAGAGACCGCTTCGAAAGCCCTCGTTATATGTAAAGATGGTGGGGCGAGGTGTAGAGATAATGAGTTGAAAAGGAAGGGATTTTGCAAGATCCATAGTATATACGACCCCTCTAAAGTGTATATATAGAAGATGGTGATGTATCCAGGACCTCCAATATCATCAAACATCTTATCGGATAAACGTTATATTTCGATTACTTACCCACGTTGCTTTAGAGGTTTGGAGTCAGTTAAGTGGGTTAAAATGAAGCCTCTTGATCGGGTTGAGGCTCTACTCGCATCTTTAGCGCGTGAACCCAAAACCTTCTACGCACTCTACAGAACAACACCAGGATGCGCATACACAAGCCTAAAGAACGCAATCAAAGAACTAAAGCAAAGAGGGCTAATAGAGGAAATCAGAGAAGAAAAGATAGGAGGAGAGAGAAGAATATACAGGGTAACAGAAAAGGGAAGAAAGCTCCTACAAACATTAATCACAGAAACACCCACCGTGAGTATAACCGATGTTAAAGTTTAGGTATACAATGGTTCAACAGGGATTCTCCTAGTAACTCAACTTAAAGACTTATATA
>Ga0272449_1001199_pt1 | contig 27507 bp, 18 predicted proteins | sample YNPCB0241_FD_198679 | JGI IMG/M metagenome (GOLD analysis project Ga0272449, IMG submission 198679) | Hot spring sediment microbial communities from Yellowstone National Park, WY, United States - YNP-CB-024-1 | ecosystem: Environmental > Aquatic > Thermal springs > Hot (42-90C) > Sediment... | reverse complement strand
ATGGAAGAGTATTTTCAGTGGGGCGGCAAACATTATCAGTTAGGAGGCTTCTGTCGGGTACCGGTCGGTCGAGAATGGGGGGCCGCAGGTTGGCTAGATTTAAAGAGTTGTCTGCCGCCCTGCTCTTTTGGTGATACAATCTTGAATCCCGAAAGGTTTTGGAGGTTTCCTTTGGATTGGCTCAGGGATAGGCTAGCGAAAAGTTTGCTCCTGGGAGTTTAACGGCGGTGACCGTCCGCACCCGATTTGCACCAAGTCCTACCGGCTATCTCCATATTGGGGGGGTTAGAACTGCCCTTTTTTGCTGGCTCTTTGCCAGACAGCACGGCGGCCAGTTTATTCTGCGGATTGATGACACGGATCAGGACCGCAACGTTGCCGAGGCCATCGAGCCTATTCTCCGAGGTTTGCGGTGGCTTGGTCTAGATTGGGACGAAGGTCCAGAAGTCGGGGGTCCTCACGAACCCTACTTCCAATCGCAACGCCAACCGTTGTATCGGGCTGCCGTTCGCGAGCTGATTGCACGAGGTGCAGCCTATTACGACTATGCCCGACCGGAAGAGATCGAGGCGGAACGTCAGGCGGCATTGGCGGAGAAACGACCGTTTGTTTACAGCCGCCGGTGGATGGCGGAGACGGAGGCCGACCGAGCCCGATTCGAGCGGGAAGGCCGGCAGGCGGTCGTCCGCCTCAAAATGCCTCGCGAGGGCACCTTGGTAATCGACGACCTTGTCCGAGGCCGGGTGGAATTTTCCTGGGCCATGGAGCAGGACCACGTCATTCAGCGGGCCGACGGGACCTGCCTTTACCATCTGGCAAGTGTCGTCGATGACTATGAGATGGGAATTACTCATGTAATTCGGGCCGAGGAGCATTTGTCGAATACTCCCCGGCAGATCTTTATTTTGGAAGCTTTAGGTTATCCTCGGCCCCAATATGCTCATCTGCCCTTTGTGGCGGAGCCGGCAAGTAAAAGTAAACTTAGCAAACGGAAATTGGCCCAGTATGTGAGGAACAAGGATTTCGCGGACCTTCTGAAGCATGGCCAGCAAATTGCTGCCCGGTTGGGGTTGCCTCAGGATCCCGAGTCCTTGAACCCGGTGCTTGTCGATTTTTACGAACGGCTAGGATATCTGCCGGAAGCCTTGATGAATTATCTTGCCCTTTTAGGTTGGTCGCTCGATGAGACGACGGAGTTTTTCACGCGGGAGGATCTTTTACGGTATTTTTCTTTGGAGCGGGTAAACCGGGCACCGGCCAGTTTCGATGCCAAGCGGCTGCGGGCGATCCAGGAACGCCACATGGCTCGGATCCCGCTGGAGGAGAAAGTTCGGTTGGTCCTGCCTTTTGCACAGAAAGTGGGCTGGGTGGGAGATCCTCCGAAAGAGGACGAACTTTCTCGCCTGACGGCTATCGTGGAAGCCGCGGGCGATCGGATCAAAGTGGCGGGGGATATCCTGCAGTATGAGGATTTCTTCGTCACGAGCGAAAAGCTTCAGTACGATCCCGATGCCTTCCGCAAACGGGTAGTCGAGCCGCCGGATGCTTGCCGGCTGTTGGAGGAATTCGCCCAGGAACTTGCGGTGCAGGAGGACTTTCGGCCAGCGGAGCTGGAGAGACTCCTTCAGAATTTCGTGGCAGTAAAGGGAATTAAAGTAGCCGACATCATTCATGCCCTCCGTGTAGCCGTGACGGGGAAGAGTGTAGGATTTGGGATGTTCGAAACGTTGGCGATCCTTGGGAGGGAGGAGTCGTTGGCCCGGATCCGGCGGGCAATCTCCCTAGCTCAGGCTGCCAAAAGTTCTGAGGACACCCGGGTGGCCTCGTGAATTGCATGCATTGAGTAAGGGGTGCCTCGAACTTTGAATTTGCCTCTTAAAGACTTAAGAGGAAGTGGGCGATCCTGGATACCGGCCGAAGGATCTGGCGGGGCGAAAAGGAATTGCGGAAGCAACCGGGCCGGCTCGAGCAACCACGGTTTGGCTACCGTTTCCACGTTAGGCGGGGTAGCATCGTATGCTCTTCTGAAAGGATGTCCCGACTAGGAGGAGCAACTGGATCATTGAGTGGGTGAATTCCTTTCCTCTGGGAGGGAAGGAAATTTTGGTGGGATCGATTCTCGCTTGCGAGAGGAAAGCAAACGGGTGGATCTATGGCTGCACCGGAGACACGCCGATCGCTTGATTTCATTCGGGCAATTATTGAGGAAGATATCCGCACGGGCAAATGGGGTGGCCGGGTGCACACCCGATTTCCGCCAGAACCGAACGGATATTTGCACATTGGGCATGCCAAGTCCATCTGTCTGAACTTTGGGCTTGCCCAAGAATACGGAGGCCTGTGCAACCTCCGGTTTGACGATACCAACCCCGTTACAGAAGACCAGGAATACATTGACGCCATCAAGGAGGACATCCGGTGGTTGGGGTTCGATTGGGGGGATCGGGAGTACTATGCCTCCGATTACTTTGAACAGTTGTACCAGTGGGCAATTGAACTGATTAAAAAGGGGTTGGCCTATGTGTGCGATTTGACGCCGGAACAACTGCGGGAATATCGGGGAACCCTGACGGAGCCCGGACGGGAAAGCCCGTGGCGGAACCGGTCGGTGGAAGAGAATCTCGATCTCTTCCAGCGAATGCGGAATGGGGAGTTTCCGGAGGGTTCGCGGACCTTACGGGCTAAGATCGACATGGCCCATCCCAATCTCAATATGCGGGATCCGGTCATGTACCGGATCATTTATGCCCCCCATCCTCGCACGGGGACAAAGTGGTGCATTTATCCCACCTACGACTGGGCCCACGGGCAATGTGACTCCATCGAGGGGATTACTCATTCCATTTGCACGCTGGAATTTGAGAACCATCGGCCGCTGTATGATTGGTTTCTCACCGCTCTGGGGATCCATCATCCCCAGCAGATTGAATTTGCTCGACTCAATCTCACTTACACGGTATTGAGTAAACGGCGGTTACTCCAACTTGTGCAGCGGGGACATGTGCGGGGTTGGGACGACCCGCGGATGCCTACCCTCCGCGGTTTGCGGCGGCGGGGTTACACTCCGGAAGCGATCCGTAATTTCTGTGAATTGATCGGGGTGTCGAAAGTCAATAGCACCGTGGATATCAACCTGCTTGAGCACTGCTTGCGTGAGGATCTCAACAAGCGGGCACAGCGGCGGATGGCAGTCCTTCGGCCTTTGCGGATGATCATCGTGAACTATCCCGAGGATCGCGAGGAGTGGTTGGAAGCGATCAACAATCCGGAGGACCTATCCGCGGGCACCCGCTTGGTCCCCTTCTCGCGGGTTTTGTACATCGAACAAGATGATTTCCGCATCGACCCGCCCAAGAAGTACTATCGGCTGGCTCCGGGGCGGGAAGTCCGGTTGCGGTACGGCTATTTTGTTCGGTGCGTGGACTACAAGGTGGACCCGCAAACAGGACAAGTGACGGAGGTGTATTGCACGTACGATCCAGAAACTCGTGGAGGGGATGCTCCGGACGGCAGAAAGGTGAAAGCGACAATCCACTGGGTCTCGGCCGGACATGCCATCCCCGCGGAGGTCCGCTTGTATGAGCACCTGTTTATCAAGGAGGATCCCGAGGATGTTCCCGAGGGGCAGGATTTCACGGCAAACCTTAATCCCAACTCCCTCCAGGTCCTTTACCCTTGCTATTTGGAGCCCAGCTTGGCCAGGGTGCAAGTGGGAGATAAGTTCCAGTTTGAGCGGCTCGGTTATTTCTGCGTCGATCCGGATAGCACGCCGGATCGATTGGTCTTCAACAGGACAGTAACTTTGAAAGATACCTGGGCGAAATTGGAAAAAAGCGGTCGGGTAGACGAGTAAGGCTGGGGAGAAACGCTTTCTGCCGGGGGCTTTAAGGGTACCGAACCCTGATTAGGTCCGGCTGGTTGCCCATCGTCGGGGTAAAGGAACTCAAGGGGGTGGAACTGGGCGAAGTGGTTCCCCTCGAGGCAAAACCCGATAGTGTTGTGCGTTTCTCTGGGGGATAAATTCGGGGAAGTTTCCGGGGCTATTTCGGCCGGTGCAACGGTTTTCATCGGTGTTGCCACCACTATATTGGGGCCTAGCACGGGTGGAGTCCTCGGGAGTGAAACCGGCTGCCTTGCCTGTTTTCTAGCGAGGGAGGCCGGGCTCGAAATGCGGGAGCTTTTCTTCTTCTAAAGAGCTGCTCTGAGGAATGGGCTTTAGCTTCCGTGGGGTGAAATCTTCTCCGGCCCCGGGACCCAAGTTTTTGTGGCGACCAACCAGAGTCGCGGAGTCCCGTTTTTGCTGTGGCAGCAGGACGTAGGGCCTCACTATTTTCCACCGGCATTAGTAGGCCGGCTGAGACGGAACTGGCCGCGGGTAGGGTCGGTCTAAATTTACTTGCCCCGAACGTTTGCGGAAATAGTGGTTGTTCTCAGTTCTAGTTGAAAATCGGTTCTTGTGGTCTGAAAAACGCTTCTTTGGTGCTGATCAAACAGGCGTCTGGTTGGTGGACGACATCCGTTGTTACACCGAAATTCGCGGAAAGACCGTTTTCATTTAGAGCCGAGTTCTCCTCCGTAGCCAAATTCCCTAAACCCTCTACCGCTTATTGATTCTTCGCAAAATGATGGCAGGAAGAAGCGAAAAGCCTTTGGCAGCTTGAAACCAGCTTATCACCTGGCAAAAAGAATGGTGTTCCCGGATTGAAACTTCGAGAGGGTGTAACCGAGGGAGCGGGATTCCTAAGAAGGGGCAAGTTCTTTCGGGGGTGGGCTTCGATCCGTTTTGAGATCGGGGGCAGCGATTCCCACGAGAGGGAGTTCCGAATGAGCTCTCCCCTCTAAATCCTTGACCGTTTGCTGGGTTTGGAACTCGGTCCCAAGCAGGATGCAGGGGAAGGAACCGGCGGATCAGAGTTTGTTTGGTGTCAGCAAGTCCATGGGAGCTAAGTTATGACCGAAAAGTGGACTCGACGTACCTTTGTTGCTGGCTCGGCGGCACTGAGTGGGTTTTGGGGGACAGGTCTCCTTGGAGGAGAGGGACAACCTCAATCGCCGGCTAGCGGAACGGAGGGAGAACTCCCGAAAGGTCGGTTGGGCCATCTGGAGATAAGCCGGCTTTTGCTCGGGGGGAATCTGCTTACCCATTACACCCACAGTCGCGACCTTATGTACGTCTATACACTGACCCGACATTATAACACTCGGGAGAAAATCTTCGAGACCATGGCCTTGGCCGAAGCTCACGGGATTAATGCTCTGGTGATCCACACCGCGGCCGGCGTGATGGATATGCTGCGGGAATATCGGCACAAGCGGGGTGGGAAGATCCGGTGGATCATTTGCCCTACGGCAGTGATGGAGCCGGGGCTTAAAGAGTTCAAGGAGCAGGTAGCCATGCTCCTGGATGAGGGTACGGATGCGGTGTACATCTGGGGAGTACGAGCGGATGATTTGGTAGCCCGTGGAAATCCGGAACTAATCGCGGAGGCTGTGATTGCGGTTAAGGACAAGGGGGCCCTCTGCGGGGTAGGGGCCCACGATTTGCGGGTTATCCAGGAATGCGAACGGTTGCAAGTGCCGGCCGACTTCTACATCAAGACCTTGCATCATCACAGTTACCCCACAGGGCCAAAGCCGGAAGACATCACTGCTCCTTACAAGGAGATCCCCGGTTATTGGTGTAGCCATCCCAAGGAGACGATCGAGTTTATGGAAAAGGTGGAAAAACCGTGGATTGCTTTTAAGGTGATGGCCGCGGGGGCAATACCGCCGGCCAATGCCTTCCGCTATGCCTTCCGTAATGGAGCCGATTTCATCCTGGCAGGAATGTTCGACTTTGAGATTGCGGAAGATGTTCGCTTGATCAAGGAGATATTGGCAGGGGACCTGAAACGTTCTCGGCCTTGGCGGGCTTAATGTTCCTGCATAGGTTTTGGTACTCCCTGGGAATGACCTGCCGGCCAAAAAGGCCGGGGACTCGACAGTGCCTTTCCAAGAGATTCTGCCGGAAGAAGTCTTTGTTTGAGGCCTTTCTGCTCGAAGCAAAGATTGGTTCGGTATTGGAGCCGGGTCGGAGGCGGCGAGCGGACTTAAACCACCTGTGAGATTTGCCGAGCGAAACTCGCCTTCCGGTTGACATTCGTGGCTCAGGGCCAGCCATTAGCCAACCCAGATCGGGCCCGGCATGACCGATCAGAAAAAGCCACCCGCCGGAACCCCCTGCAGCACCGTCTCCAGATTTAGGAGATCCCGAGCGTCTAGGTTTGAAGCTGTGGAATCGGGGTTGTTTTAGCTGCTGGTACTGCCTCGCAAATTGTTCAGGCTTTCCCCAATTCTCCGGAAAGGAGGGGGACCATTTCTTGGCGGATTCTGGAAGGCCGGTTGCCCTCCGATCTCTTCTATTCCCAGGGCCCTCAGAAGGGAGTTGGAAGTTTCCTCTCGGGGTGGTATCTTTCTTTGGTGGTTGTTAGAAAGACCTTTCTCTTTGAAGGGTCCTGTAGGACTCGCTGAGGCGGTGGGCCCATTGCCTTTGGGGCATTGCTGCCCGCGGATGTCGGCTGGGAATGGCCCCCGGTTTAATTGCCAGTCGTGCGGTCATTGGGGGGAGAAAAAGGAGGATTCGGTTCCCCGCGTGTTTTAGCAATCGATCGGTAGGATTCCCTGATGGTGAGCCCAGTGGGTCCCTTGTTTTCTTAGAGAGGAATCGGCGGAGGTAAGTCCCAGGAGAACATCTGCCATCAATGGAAATGAGAGACATTGGAAGATTTGGAAGGAGTAGAGTATGCCGTTGGTTGTAGTCGGTTCGGTGGCCTTGGATACAATCGAGACCCCCTTGGGGAAGCGGGAAGAGGTGATGGGCGGTTCGGCAGTGTATTTTGCTTGGGCGGCAAGTTATTTCACGCCGGTTCGCCTGGTGGGGGTTGTGGGTGAGGATTGGCCGCCGGAGTACACCCGCATGTTGGAGCAACGCCGAATCGACACCTCCGGGTTGGTTACAGTGCCCGGGGGGAAGACCTTCCGCTGGCATGGACGGTACTTCGAGGACATGAACCGTCGCGAAACGTTGGATGTGCAACTGAATGTCATGGCGGATTTCGACCCCGTGCTGCCCGAACCCTGCCGTCGAGCTCCGTTTGTCTTTTTGGCAAATGGCTCTACCCGAATGCAGCTTCGGGTGTTGGACCAGTGTGTAGGAGCCTCTTTGGTAGTGGCCGATACCATGGATCATTGGATCCGCACAGAAAGGCCTCAACTGGAGGAACTCCTCCAACGGATCGGTGGTTTGGTGCTTAATGAGAGCGAGGCTCAGCTTCTGACGGGGGAAATCAATTTGATTCGAGCCGGCAAACGGGCCCTACAGATGGGCCCCCAATTTGTTGTCATAAAAAAGGGTGAACATGGAGCCATCTTTTTTAGCCGCCATGAGACCTACGTCTTGCCCGCTTATCCCACGGAAAACGTGGTAGACCCAACCGGTGCAGGCGACTCTTTCGCCGGCGGTATGATGGGCTATCTGGCGGAGAAAAACAATTTCGAGCCCACAACCTTAAAGGAGGCGATGGCTTACGGAATTCTGGTCGCAAGTTTTACAGTCGAAGATTTCAGCTTGGATCGGCTCCGAAAGATTGACCGAAGTGATTTAGAACGGCGAATGGCGGAGTATCGGCGGATGTTGACCTTCTAAAGCGAAGCGGGCAAAAACCAGCAAAGGAGCTACGAACCTTTTGGTTCCGGACGAAGCACCAAGGTATATTTCTCGGGGTACGCCCGGGGGAAACTCGGTGCTTGTGGTGCCTTTGTGGGCAGAAATATGGTGCCGGAAAAAAGATATCCCGATTCCATGAGTTGGCGGAGGCAAGACTATGATCTCTCTTGAGGATGCTGCTGGTCGGAAAGAGAAAAGGCGTTTCCTGAAGAAGCAAGGGTATTTCGGAATTTTCGTGACGTTATTTGTTGCTGGATTTCTTTTCCCGTGGCAGGGAAGGTCGGCATGCCAGGCTGAGTATCCCGACCGCTTTGTGTGGATATTTGGCTGGAATCTAGGCCGGGATACAGATGTAGCGGAGATTGAAAAGGTGCTAAGGACGGCCGCGGCAAGTGGGCTGAATGGTGCCGTGGTATCCTTTGGGCTTGACACCCTGTGCAAAAAGCCACCAGAGTTTTTCACCCGGCTGGAAAAAATAAAAGCCCTTTGTTCGGAGCTGAATTTGGAGCTTATCCCAGCTGTGTTTTCCATCGGTTATGGAGGGGCTCTTCTTAGCCACAATCGTCATTTGGCAGAGGGATTTCTGGTGGAAGATGCTCCGTTTGAAGTCTCCGGCGGAGAGGCCCGATTTGTCCCCGATCCGGAAGTTCGCCTAGTAAACGGCGGCTTCGAGGAATATCGGGGTAACCGACTAGTGGGCTACCGGTTTCATGACCAACCGGGAGAAATCAGTTTCATTGATACCGAGGTGGTCCACAGCGGCCGGGCTTCGTTGCGGATGGAAAATTTCCGCTCCAATCCCCACGGACATGGTCGGGTAATGCAGGAGGTGAAAGTCCGTCCACGTCGCCAATACCGTGTAAGTTTGTGGGTAAAGACCGAGGAGTTACTGCCGGAAGGATGTTTTCAGATTGCTGTCCTGGCGGGCAATCGGAGTTTGGCTCCCCAGCAATTCCAGCTGAAACCCACAAGCGACTGGCAAAAACTTGTGATTGTCTTTAACAGTCTCAACTTTGATACCGTTCGCCTTTATGCAGGGGTTTGGGGTGGTCGGAGCGGCCGATTTTGGTTGGATGATTGGTCCATCGAAGAGATTGGCCCTCTGAACGTCCTCAATCGGCCGGGTACACCGGTGACGGTTGGCAGTGAGGATGGCTCCGTCACTTATGAGGAAGGTCGAGACTATGCACCGTTAAGGGATCCGCAGTTGAATTTCAATTGGTTGGAGCGGCCGGCACCAACTTTGAAGATCTTGCCGGGAAGTCGAATCCGCGAAGGGCAGCGGCTGCTGGTGACATATTACCACGGAATGAGTATCAACCGGGGGCAAGTGACCGTGTGCATGGCCGAGCCGGAGGTCTATGAGATCTTTGATCATGAAGCCCGCCTGCTTGCGGAGCATCTTCGGCCCCGCCGGGTCCTCCTTAACATGGATGAAATCCGCATGGGGGGCTCGTGTGCTGCCTGTCGCGGGAAGAACATGGCAGAACTGTTAGGTCAGTGTATTACCCGGCAAGTGGAGATCCTCCGAAAATATATGCCGGGTGTCGAAGTGTACATCTGGTCCGACATGCTCGATCCCAACCACAATGCCCACGGTGATTACTATCTGGTGGAGGGAGATTTTACCGGCTCGTGGAACTATGTCCCCAAGGATTTGATTATGGCGGTGTGGGGAGGCCGTCCGCGGCCGGAAAGTGTTCGGTTCTTTTCGGAGCAAGGTTTTCGCATGCTTTTTGCCTGTTATTACGATGCCGATGATTTAGAGGATGTGAAGGGTTGGCTCGAACTGGCACGGACCACCGAAGGTGTACGGGGGTTTATGTATACTCCTTGGACGAAGAAGTACGGGTTGCTCGGCGACTTCGGAAAGTTAATCCAAGGCACCGGGAAATAAGTTGTGGGCTTCGGGCCGGGCAGATGAGGTGGGGATTCATCTGGCCGAGCTGGATGATGCCGTTCAACCGGTTCTAAAGTGGAAAAACGGCTTGATAGGGGAAATCCCTAAAAGCTAGTCGGCCGGGAAAGGCGGCACTTCGATAATCTATCGATAATCCTGCCAAGCAAGACTAGGAGTTACTCTTGTCCGGTGCTGGGATAGAACGGAGTTCCCGCAAAGCAGACTGTTTGGGTTAGAGGTGAGGGGCCGGCCTCAGTGGTGCTAACCGGTGGCAGGGGTCGCAGGTTCCGCAACACCGCAGGGGTGCCGGATCGAGCGGGTTGATTATTTCGGTTTGGATTGCCGCCGGCTGCCGCCGAAGCTTCGCCTTCGGGTGACCCACGGAGGTTTTCTTGCGTTTCCCCGCGGCTAAGGCCGGAAAGCTTTCCTGTCCCCGTCGAGCTGTCGTGTTTGGGAGTTAAGCTGATAGTTTCATCCCAGGAAGAAGGTGAACCTTGAGGAGGGCCTTCTCCGACGGGAACAAGGGGTATCACCTCCACCGCTGGCGACTTCGGCAGTGTACTTCCTTGCCCGGTTGTGCACATGGAGGAACCCCCCGGAGCACTCCTTCCCCAAGAAACTTGGGTCACAGGAGTCCCGCTTCCGGAAGATTCCGGAGAACGTGACCAAGAGTGTAAACCGCCGAGTGATTGGGAAGTTTCCGCCGATTTTCCGCCTGCAGAATCCTCAGTTGACCGGGCCTCCGGCGAACGCTGACCGGACACCAGGGACTTTGCCGGACCTTCTGCCGAGGGGCCTATCTCTTCCGTTCCCGCTCCTATTCGGCAAAATCCCGTGGAAGGATCGCAGTAGGGCTCTCCTCTTTCGGATTTCTGATTAGTATCGGTATTCCCCCGGGCGGCAGTAGATAACGGGGAGTTGGAAGAGTTTCCGGCGGACGAAGGCTTCCGATCCTCCGACCGCGGTGGATTTGGCAGGCCCGGTGAACCGTCATTCGATAGATCCTCGCTCGGACGGGCATGAGGTCGCCGAGTTGTGTCTCGGTCTGACACCCCAGGGTTTGGAAAGGACATGCGAGAAGTTACCGACGGTTCTTCTAAAAACATCCTGTCGCTGGCAGCATCCTCGTGGTACGTCGCTTTTGAGTGGGATGGGGGCGAAATCCTTCCTGCAGCTGACGAAAAGACCGGTCCTGCCTCGGAGGAAGCAGAATCACCCCGAGAAACCCGACCGTTGACCTCGTTGCTTGGGGGGTTGGAGGTCGATATCTTCGCGACGCGTTGAGTGGGCGGGGATGGATCCGGCCGGGAAGTGGACTCTGCCCAGGATGGAGAAGCCGGCGAGGCGTTTCCTGGACTCGGTCTTTGACGGGCTGGGACGGAGCCATCCTCGGCGGTGGGCCGGGAAGCAGGGCCTTGCGAAGAGGCAGAGGCATCACGTTGCACCAATGGCTCGGCAGAGGCAGGCGGAACGGGCGGCATCACTGCCGGGTAGCGGTGGAGATTCACCACCAGGCACGTAAGAAAAATCGCTGTAGCAAGGATAGCCGTGTCCACTCGCGGCATAATTACTCGGGCCTTCTCTCTCCACGTGGAAGAGGGGATAAGGTGGGAAAGGTCCGCGATACCGACTGTCAGTAGCCCTGTGCCCCAGCATCCTTGCTGTGCTCTCCGTGCCAAGGAGGTCCTTCAGCGGGCATTTTTGTGCCGCACACCTTAAGCCTTCCTAAAGAAATTTGCCCCCGGGAATGTGTCCGGCAAGCCGAAAAGATCTTTTTCCCCTGCCTAAATCCACTCCAAAAGAACAGCTGAACAAAGGAAATGGGATTTTTTGCAGAGCAAAAAAGTCACGATCGGAGAAGGAGGAGAAGCTAGGGAAAGTTTGCTAATTCGTAGTTAGTTTCCGAAAGGCCATGAGCTTGCAGGATTAAGGGCTAAACCCTGTGGAAGCGAATTCTCCGCCTTCGGAACCTCCTGCTTACTCCGAGGCTGTGGCCCAGGAGAAATCCTACCGAACCTACACTACCCCGGAAAATAGCTCATAAGGATCCGGAAGATAGCTTGAAAGGGTCCGAGAGATAGAGGCTTCGACGGGCAAAAGGCTCGATATCCGGAGTTCGGTAGGAAACGAAGGTCGATCTTGGTGGTCCACGAGAGAAGCTAGTACCCCTCCGGCTTTTTACCGGAAGCAGGCCGATTTTGCCCGAAACAAAGCAGTCCCCTAGCCGATAATGCGTTTCCAGCGTTCGAGATTCCACCGGGCCTTTTCCGCGGGGGTCATCTTGGAGAAGTCGGGCAGATCTTCCCAGGAGAGGGAACGAGTGGATTCTTTGACCTGGGCTGCCCAAGGGGTAGTGCTTTGCGAAGGTCGGCCGGCGGTGCTTGCCCCGGAATAGGCTGAGCTTGTCTGCGTTAACTGCATGTCTTCCTCTAAAGACCGGTGGGGACGGATTCCCAACTTCTTCAAGTCGCTGTGGTATGCCCGGACTGCTTCCTCCGGGGAAATCTGGTCATCGGCGATAAGGCGGAGGTAGTAGATAAATGTCAACTGGTGTTCGGCATTGTTGATCTTTCGGCCGTAAAGTGCTGCCCTTGCTCCGTACTTTTTTGCTTCCCACAGCATGTAAAAGGCATCATAAGTAGTGCCCGCGGAACCCCCTAAAATTCCCACGATCAGTGTGGGATCGTAGTGCACTAAAGCCTCCATGGCAGCAGGCCCATGATACGGGATCTTGAGGAAAAGGGGCCGAGCAGCACTGGTCACCCCCGCCAAAGTTCGGGCGATATGATCGTTGATGAATCGGGCGATGTCCTTTGGTCGATGCTCTCCTGGGGCGTTCGGATCGAAGACTTCCAAGAAATGCCGGAATCCTTTTGCCTCGGCCTCCAAGCGAAACTGTTTGTAAGCTTCCAGAGTCTGACGGTCCAACTCGGCATCGTTATTAAAGGTAACGGAGTAAAGCCCGAGGTCAGCCCCCAGCCGGCGTTCCTCTGGCCGGCATTCCACTTTCCCGCACATGATATGGTCGATGGTTGCCGTGCGGAAAGGCAACGAGGGCTGAGTACTGTATCGGCCGGTACCTGTGGCAAGCCAAATGTCTGTGGTATCATTGGCCCGGACGGCCGGAGTGACAGGACTGTCGTCGAAGATCCTTTCCCGGATCGTGAGGACCTCGTTGCTACTGGCACTCATCAGCATGATATCAACCAAGCCCTGGGCCACAATTTCCCGCATAAATTGGCGATATTCAGCCAGGGAACGAAACCGGGCTTCGTGGCCGTGGTATTCGGGACTTCGGCCCGGGGCAGCAAGTCCGTAGGCCATGTCCGCATCTTTGGCATCAGCAAGGATAAAGTCCGGCCGAGACGGATCCTCTCGGAGCCGTGCTAATTTCCGATCTAATGACTTTTCCATAGGTTACTCCGTGGGATCAAACCTTGCCGGAAATAAGGCTCGAAGAAAATCTTTGCCGGAAACAAAGTTCAGGCTTTGAATTTTGCAACTCGGATTGAATCCGTCCTACTGCCCTGTTTTGAGAGAGGGTATCCCTTCTTTTCCCGAGTGAGAAGTTTTCCTGCCGTCTTCACTCGGAATACTTCTCGAACAAAATCCCGGTTCAATTTGCACTCCCCGAGGGTAGGGTGCGTTGTACGGCCGCTGGCTCGGTCTTCGCCCAATTATAGCTTAGGTTCGGAATTGCCCCCAATTTTGCCAACTCCGGCTGGGAAATCTTGACTCTTACAAGCGGAGGTCACCTGCCGCTTTTCCGCTCGGAGATGCTCTCCGATGCGGTGATCCCGTAAACCGATGAATTCTTTCAAGCCGGCCGATCGCCCAGGCCCAAAACCACCTGGGCACGTGGTGGCAAGGGTGGCCCGAAGCTTGGCTTCTGCCAAAAGAAGGCTAGTTTTTTGTGAAATCCGCGGGTCTTAAAAGGTTCCGATCATTGAATTCACCTTCTCCCTATTGACAAGCGAGGTTTGCCAAACGAAAAAGGAGGGTAACAAGTCCCCTGCTCATGGGAGTGAGATTTTGAGGGAGACGGCTTTTTTCACGGTTCTAGTGGGATCTGGTACGCGGAGTAAGGTCTTTTCTTCGGAGAGGAGGTCTGCCATGCCCAAGGCGAAGGACATCATGACCACCGACGTCGTGACCATCTCGGCCGATGCAACGGTTGCCGAGGCTGTCGCTCTTATGAAGAGCCGGGGATTGAGATCCCTCATCGTGGACCGGCGAAACGAGGAGGATGCCTACGGCATCGTGACCCAGAGGGATGTGGTCTACAAGGTGGTGGCCAAGGGGCTGGATCCCAATCAAGTCCGGGTTCACGAAATCATGGCTAAGCCGCTGGTTGTGGTCAACCCGAACTTGGACGTGAAATACGTGGCTCAACTGCTGGCCAACCTGGGCTTGTCCCGTGCCCCGGTGATCGGCGACCACCGCCTCTTAGGCGTAGTCTCCCTCAGCGACATCGTCAACAAAGCAATGTAGCCAATGAGAAATCGGGCCGTGCTTTCGGTGGGGTAGACATTCAGGCGGATTAAGCCGTTTTCGGTTCTTAACCAATAAACGGAAGGCTGATGAACCCAAGGGGCATGTGCTCAACGGATGGATTCTAGCGGCCTTTGCTGAACCGGTTTGCATCTGTAATGCTCGGCCCGATTTCTTAGAGCCTTGGCCTCGGATAGGACCATCTAAAGGCGATACACTACGGAGGTCGAGCTTTTTAGGGCTAAACATTCTTACACCTCCCGTAGGTTGGCTTCTGAATTTCTGTTTATCGGTTTGGGAATTATGCCGCTCCCAATCGGGGAGAGTAGGCACGAGAAGAGTCTGTGTGGGCGGTACACAACCTTATTGTGGGGAGGAGCCATGGGGTCGAAGAGACAACGGTTTCAAGATTCGTGGGATCTTTCCGGGGGAGCCGCTTTTCCGCCAACCAGGTGGACCTTGATCGGGCAACTGCAGGATCCCCAAAGTGAAACCCGAAGACAAGCGCTCGAAGTCCTAATTAGCCGGTATTGGAGGCCGGTGTTCGGATATCTAATCAGCCGTGGTGTTGATCCGCATACTGCAAAGGATCTGACTCAAGAATTTTTTACGCGGGTCCTTGAGAGGCACACATTCGTACAGGCAAATCGAAACCTAGGTCAATTCCGTAACTTTCTCAAAGCTTGTGCAGAAAATTTCTGGAAGGATTGGCGACGAAAGTTACAGAGGGAGCAGAGAATGAATCAACCGTTGAGTGAAGACATAGGTGCGGAATCCGAGGCCCAGGAGACGGGCCTTGATGCTTTTGATTGGCTATGGATCCGAGATCATATCAAACGGGCTTTGGAGCAAATGGAACAGGCATGGGCCCCCAAACACCCCGTACACTTTCAAATTTTCAAAGAGATGGTCATTGATCCGATTGAGTTGGGGGTGGAAAGGCCGAAGGCTCGCCAGGTAGGGGCAAAAGTGAAACTCTCAATCGCAGAGGTGAATAATCGCCTCACCACAGCAAAACGAGCCTTTAAACGATTTTTGGAAGAGGAAATTTGGGCAAGTTCCTTCAACAACGGCGATTTCAGAAAGGGAGTGAAAGAAGCTCTTGACTTTCTTCGAGGGCTTCTCCGGAAGTCGGGAAGGAAATAAGGAAATAGGACAGACGCAGTTTCCTCCGATGTTTTTAGTTATTGATCGGAACCTCGCATATTCCTAGCTTCGTTTTAGAGCGTCCAAAGCTTGCTAGGGGAAGGGCTGCTGCGGTTCCGCAGGGGAATAGGGTTTTGCCCGAAGCACGGGCTCGCAGGCGGGAGGGCGTGGATGTCTAGTCTGCGAAGGTTTCTTGCCAGTCTTTTCTTGGGGGGTTCCTCGGCTTCCCAGGAAACCCCATCCGAGGACAGTAATGCCGCCTTCGGGCGTGGAAAGGGCTGCGGGCGACTGCCAAGGGATCTCCGCAACTCCAAGGTTGTCTCCGATTCTATCCCCAATTGGGAGCGAGGAAGATTAGTCGGAGGAGTTTACGAGATTCAACGCTTATTGGGCCGAGGAGGTTTTGGAGTAGTTTATCTGGCCCAGGAACGGACGACCGGTCAGCCTGTCGCAATTAAGGTGCCGGTGGCTTACGTGGAAGGTCCGGAAGGCAGTGGGCGGGAGCCGATCCACTTTGCCGACCATCCTTGGTTAAAGGAAATTTTCTTAAGGGAGGTGCGGACATGGATGACTTTGTGTCATCCCCACGTGGTGGAGGCCTTTGATGTTCGCGATGATGACTCGACCGATTATTTGCCGGCGGTGTGCATGCAATATTGTGCCGGAGGAAGTCTTGCCGCATTTTTGCGGAAAGAGGGTTGGCGGCTGACCCTAGCCCAGCAACTGGATATTGCCATTCAGGTTGCCTGGGCCCTCGAATACATCCATAGTGCGGGCTTTTTGCATCGGGACCTTAAGGCGGCCAATGTGCTCCTGGCAACTCGTCAGAAGGGCAAGCCTCTCTATGCTCTTGTGAGCGATTTAGGCTTGGTGAAGGCCCTAGATGCTTGTTTAGCTGCTGGGGCGATAAAGAGGGCGAACGGACAAGTCCCCTCCGACGTCGTGGCTTCTCGGCCTTGCGGCACATTAACCCACTTAGCTCCGGAAGGATGGATCCCTGGGGGCAGGATAGGGCCGGCAGTCGATATCTATGCCTTTGGGGTGCTCCTTTTCGAACTTTTCTGCGGAAGACTGCCGTTTTGGGGTATCGATTTTCTTTTAAGTCCTGAAGAAGTCCATCGGTCAGCCTCCCGGCCTGATCCGAGAAAGTGGAACCCGCGGCTCCCCAAGGAGTTGGCGGAGCTGATGGTGTCTTGCCTTGCGATCCGTCCCGACGCAAGGCCCAGGATTGATGAGGTGGAAGCAACTCTTCGCGAGCTTTACACCGAGCAAACGGGCTGTGCCCACGAACAAATTCGCCCAAAACCGGATGCAGCGGAAATTTCCGTTTTGGCAGCTCGACAGCGGGCCTGGGCACGGGTCCGTCTTGGGGTCGGTGCTGGTCGCCGAGGGGATTTTGAAGAGGCGGAAAAGGAATTTACGCAGGCCGAGGTTACCTTCCAGGAAGTTTCCGACCTTCGCGGGCTGGCCGCTGTGTGCACAAACCGGGCTATCGCCTGGGCTGCAGTGGGCCGACTGAATGAGGCTTTGGAACTTCATCGAAAAGCCGGAGACCTCTACCGCACCCTAGATGATCTCCAGACTCTCGGCTACTGTTATGGTAACCAGGCAGTCCTCCTGGCAGAACTAGGCCGGACCTCCGAAGCCTTGGACTTATTGAGAAAGCAGCAGAAAGTTTTTCGGCGAGTGAAGGATTTCGCGAACTTGGCCCTCTCTTATGCAGTCACCGCCTCAGTGCAACTGGGGCTAGGAGATCGACGCAGGGCCTGGAGTGCTTTTCGGAGGGCGGAACGGCTGCGGAAAAAGGTCAGAGATCGCCTGCTGTTAAGCCGGGTCTTTTTGCACCAAGCGTCCGTTCTGACCGAACTTGGGAATTACCGGAAAGCACTTCAGCTTCTCCAAGAACAGGAAATGTTCTCCAAGGAGGCTTGCGACATTCCGGGCCTCATCCAATGCTACGGTACCCAAGCTTCCATTTACCGGAGAATAGGGAATCTCCAGGAAGCCCAACAGTTCCATCTTCTCGAGCAGGCTTTGGCCGAAAAAGTGCATGACGGGCCAGCCCTGGCACGTTCTCTTGTGAATCAGGGCGAGATTCTCTGGGCCATGGGGGACCCGCTAAAGGCGAAAATAGCTTTAGAAAAAGCTCAAGAAATCGCTCGGCGACTGCGGTTGGTTCCAGAACTGGTTGGGAGCCTCGTTAATGAGGGCTTGCTCCTTTTTGCGGAGAGCGGGGGAAGAAATCTTCCCCAAAAACAATTTGAAGAAGCCGAGAGGATTGCCGGCCAAGCTGGCCTACAAGCCTTGGCCGCCCACGTACGCAAACTCCGCCAGAAGCTCTCCGAAGGAGACTTTAGCCGCAGGCCATAAGTCGGAGGCAACCCGATGGGGGTTTTGTCCCTAGGGGTCAAAGCAGTATGGTTGGTGGCCCGCGAGGAAGCAAAAGCGGCGGGTTCCGGCCAAATTGAGCCGGAACATTTCCTAGCGGGGTTTACGAAGTTGCCGACCATCGTGGCTCGACAGTTGGCTAAGGGTTCCCCGCGGGAACCGGAGGTTTTGGCGGCACTGCAGGCGGAGGTTTCCCTGGTTCATCAAGTTCTTCGGCAAGCGGGGGCGGATCCGGACCGTCTTCGACGTCGATTACGGGCGGTCTATCCCACGGGAGACCAGGGGGTTTCCTCGTCCGGGCCTTTGCGGCGGTCGCAGCGAAGCCGTCAAGCCTTCCAACGAGCCGCGGAAATCGCCGTCGAACAAGGCACCGGAAAGCTAGTTTGTGCCTACTTATTCCTCGGCATCTTAGAGGAGTTATCCACTTCCGCCGGGGGAGGCACGACCGGCCGGTTTCTGCTTGAGGAGGAGGTGGGAAAGCTCGAAGATTTTATCCAGCGGGCCCGGCAGCAGCTGTTAGGTTCCCAGGCATATGCCCTCGGCCCCCCGCCACTCACCCTTCCCATGGAAAGAGATTTGACGGCAAAAGCCCGGGAGGGCACGGTTTCCAGGATAATTGGACGCCAAAAGGAGCTTGCTCGGCTTGTGCGAATGCTTTCGCAGAAAGACCACCTTCCTGTCCTTATCCTGGGGGAGTGCGGGGTAGGAAAAAGTGCTTTGGTGGCCGAGCTAGCACGCCGAATTGCTTTTGGACGGTTACCGGGCTCGGTTCCGATCGGAAGGGTTGTTCTCTTAGATTTGCGGGAATTTGTTACGGGCTTCTCCTCCCCTGAGGCCAGAGTTCGGGCGTTTCACCAATGGAGTTCCGAGTTAAACAGAGACGGCCAAACTTTGGCAGTTCTCGAGGGATTGGATGCTCTTTTGATCCCGGAGGAAGTTGGCAGGAATTTTCCCGTCGGATCGGAAGTGGCAAGTTGTCTGGCAAAACGGAGCATTCCTTGCCTAGCCCTGGCAACACCGGAGGAGTTTTGGCACTTACGGCACGAGCTGCCGGCCCTGGCCTCGCAATTTGCCATCGTGGTGATCCCGGAGCTTTCCGTGGCGGAAAGTCGAAAAGTGCTTGCGAAATCTCGTCGGAGATTGGAGGAGCAATACTCAGTTGAAATACCGGACGACATTCTGAAGAAAACGGTCGACTTCTCGGTGTGGTTTCTTCCGGATCGTTATCTCCCCGCCAAGGCGTTATGGCTTTTGGAAGAGGCGTGTAAGTGGCTTTCTGGTAAAGGAAGACAAGGGACTCGGGGAGAACATCCACCCGAACAGGAAGAATGCCCACCGCCGGTTGTGAGGGAAGAGATTTTAGCGGAAGTGCTTTCCGAAAAGGTTGGAGAAGAGCCCGCGAGGATTCTCCTCCTGGCCAGGGGACCTTCTTATCGAGAAATACGCAAACTGAACAAGGCCTGGGCCGATTCGGCGGGAGTGACTCGGAAAAGTATTCGGGTGATTAGGAGAAAACTATTGCTGGCCGCAAGTAAGCTTGCCCCCGACAGTCGGCCCCTGGCTGTGTTTTTGCTTCGTGGATCGGCACGTGGAGTGGCTCGGAGAGTTGCCAGGCAGCTTGCAAAGAGGCTCTTCGGCAAGAGGAACTTTCTGGTACATCTGGACTTTTCTTCAATGGCGGCCATGGAAGATTGCAATGATTTCTTTGCCCATCGCTTGGATGGTCTTAGGTGGAACTGGGGCATCGAATTGGTGGAACAACTGCGACGACACCCGTTTGCTGTATTTCTGCTAGATAAATGGGATGAATGTAAGGATGGACTATCCCGGCACTTATGGGAGTTGCTTAGGGAAGGGTGTATCACAGATTCTCTCGGCCGACTAGGTGATGCCCGCCGAGTAATCTTTCTCCTGAGTTATGACCTTCCGGAAACATCCCTCTGCCGAGCTGAGCCGTCGGGACTGGTTCAGGGATTTCGAGGGAGAGATAGCTTCAAGGGTTTACACGTGCCACCCTTGCTGGGCGAAGTTTTTTCTGCGGTGGATGGGGTGGTGGAGTTGAAGCCGATTTCCTTAGCACGACTTACTGAGTTGGTTAGGCGGAAAGTGGATTGGCTAACTTGGAAGGTGCGGAGTCTTTATGGGGTGCTCATAAATGTTTCTGACTCGGCCGTTCGGGTACTGACAAAGTGGATTTTGCGGGAGGGGGGTATCCGTGTTTTTCGCCAAGTTTTGGAGAGAAAACTTTTGGTTCCCCTTGCTGCTTTTTTGGTGAAGAGCGGAAACATGAAATGGGCCTCCGTCGAAGTGACGGCGAAAGCCGGGAAAATCCGCATTCGGCCTCGGAGGATCTTTAGGCCAGAAGAACCCGTGGTGCCTAGATGCTGCGAATGCCACAAATTAGTTCCAGAAGATTGCATTCAGAGCTGGGCTTGGATTGGAAATCTGTTTCTTTGCCCCGAGTGTAGAGTTCGACTTGAAAATTTTGCACACGATCAGTCACCGATGGTTCCTTGAAAAGGCTTCAAAGGTCGCCTCAAATAACCGGAACTTTGCTGGTGGGAGATTGCCGGCGATTCTTTTCGGGGTGTTCGGATAGTACGGGGGGTATCGATGCACATTGGCTCATAGTCTACTTGTGTCGACTGGTCCTATCCCAAAGGTTTGAGATGAGAGCAGGTCCCTCCGAATGATTGCCCATTCGAAGTTGGTCCCCTCCCAAAACCTGCAACTTAGCCTCCGCCCTCCAAACTCGGGGGAAAACAGTGGGAAAAAAGCTCCATGCCAGCCAAAACCTGCCGTTTTCGTAATTTGAAGACAGTATCTTAGAGCTAATTCTTATGGTGCTTGCCGGAGGCCGAGGAGGACAGGCACAGGGCGAACCCCGGCCAAGTCCGGTGGACAGTTGACTACCTGCATTTCTCCCGTGGGACTGCGGAGGAGCATCACGCTTGAGGAGCCTCCGTCTAGTTGAATGGCCCAGTGGGCCCCTGCCTCCAAGAGGAGATCGGCCACTTCCGCGTAAGTGACCCCCTCGCTCCAACCGGGCTGCCGGCCGTCCACGACAACTAGGAACATTGTGGTCCGCCTTTGGTCGATGCCTACGGCTGTGCGTCGATCCAAAGGCCCACCCCCAGCAGCAACGATTTTCCCGTCGAGAATCAACGGGCCAAAACCGGATACCGCCACCAAAGCCTCGGGCGGTGAGGTGGGGTTTCCCACCTGAGGTGTGCCATCCGGAGTAATCCAGAACGACCAAAACCTTGGGTTGGGCGGACTGACGGTAGCATTTCGGACCCTTGCCCATCCACAGATAGTCACCTGGGTTTTTGCTTCGGATGGCAGGGCAGAGCTGGCGGCATTCTCTCGGTCTCCGGTAGTTACGAACCCGAAGGGATTTGCATTTACTGCAGCGACCAGGCGGTACTGCTGAGCCAACCGGGCCGGATCCTGAAGCACGGCTTTTCCAAATTCCGGCCGCTTGGGATCGGTGGCCACGGCAACTTCGCAGACAAGGTTACGGTTGGTCAAGTCGATCTTGAGGAGGAAAAAGCGAATAAGCCGGGGGCGATACCGCACCTCGGCTCGAAATTCAATCCCGGGATAGGGTGTGCTGATTCGCGAATCGGCCTCAGCCAGGTTCACTGCCGCACCAATGCACACAGTCGCAAGCAACCCACCCAGCCAAATCAGCCTCCTAGGAGCATGTCTTTCGACCGCGAAGACCTTTGCACCCTGACCCATGAGTGGAAATTCGATCATCTGTGGCCTTTGAAAGCTTCTGTTGGCTCCCAAAGCAGAAGTTTTTATTTTCCGAGCGGTCAGTATTCCTCTGTTAATCGGAGAGTCCCATTCTGCCGAGAACTTTCTCTCCTCCTCCGAAGCTGTCACCGTCTCCGTGTGGAGACTACCGAAAGCCACCACTCGCGGAATGATTGTAGCTCCGCCTCTTGTTCGGAGCTAAAATGGCCGGCCAACTGGGCATAGGTATCCATCCAGGTGAGCAACCGTTCCCAGCTTTCCGGGTCTAATCCCAGAGTACGATGGGTCTCATCTGTACGAAGGAACTGGACAAGCTTGCTCTGTCGGGCCGGGCAATCTCCCGGGGCTGAGAACTCCTTTTCAAAGGCGAGTTTTTCCAGATTGCCATCCGCGAACTTAAGTAAGGATTGGTAGCTACTCCCGGGGCGAAGGTCCAGCTGGGCTGCCTTGGGATTTTCCACCCCTGGTTGGTGACAGCTGACACAATACCGGTCCAAAACGGGTTGAACTAATCGATCATATCGAAGCGGCCAGGAACCGGGCGGACCGGGCTCGGGTAGCGAGGGGGCCCGGAGCATTGCGGTGGCCAACCTGGTGATTGCCGGTGTTTGATCCCGGGGTTCGTGGCATCCCACACAACCCATCACTTGCCCAGGCTGAATATAAGTAGCCGTCCGCATGGTTCGAAGGGCAAAGCCTTCTTCGTCCAAGAGTTGGAAGAACACCGGTACCCCGGGGGGCACAGCAAAGTAGGCCGAGCCATCTTCCTCCACCGGCACCGTTCCGATGACATATTTTCCCGGATCTTGCCGGGTGATCCCAATGGAGGGGACATTCATATGCGGCTGGACCTTGGGAGGTACCGCGACAATCCGCAGCCGTTTCACCGATCCCCGCGGCAGGGTTTCCGAGCCCCTGTACACATCCTGAACATAGAAATACCCAGGCTCGGGAAGTTCCGGTGCGGATCGATCGGGAACCTGGCGGGGTTTTGGTCGGGGACAAATCGGAATGGGGTAAAAGCTTCCGATCTCTGGATCTCGATGGAGCAGTTCCAGATTGCCGAAACGGTCTAAGAGGTATATCCCCGTCGGGTTGACCGGGTTCCGCTCGTCTATTAGGAAGGTATGGGCTGGAAGGGGGCGATCGCTCCAGGCTACCAGATAAAAGTCCTCGGAAACCGGATATGGATTCACGAAATAATGGTCCGGCCAGCCATCAACTTCGGGAAAACAAACCTCGGGGGTCACTATCTCCAGGGGGCGGTCGAACTCCGAACCCCGGGTGCGATCAAGAAGCACAAGGGGACCGCCCAAAATGCTATGATGGGCTGAGGCAGTGAAAATCCATTTCCCCGATCCCGGAATTGGCCGAGCTTCGAAAATGCAGTGGGGCCGGTGGGTGAAATTCCCGTAAATCAGCTGAGCATTTGTGCCATCAGGGTTTGTCGACCAAAGACTCATAAAAGGCATGTTGATTCGATCCACGTAATCCCAGCGGGCATAGAAAATCCTTCCGTCGGGAGCAACAGCGGGGGTCCATTCGAAACTCTCGAAAGCCGAAATCGGCCAGATCCTCTTGCCCTCAGAATCCATTCGGTGGAGCGTGAATACTGGTACAGGCCGCCAATTATCCCCACCACAGCGGACGTAACTATCCGGCCGACAATCGCTCGTCCCATAGCTTTCGGAGGCTGTGGATCTCTCCTGCGGGTAACTCCACGGGCCAACCGACAAAGCCACCCCTTTCCGCGTGGTCAAGAACACAATATCGCCATTGGGGAGGTAACGCGGACTAAAGTGATCATATTTCCCCCAAGTTAACCGCCGCACTCCGGTGCCATCGAGATTCATCTCATAAATGTGGTAGAAAGCATCCTCGGGTAGGTTATCTTTGTTCACCTTGTCGCGAATCTCGAAAGTGCCCGGGTAAAACCGGCAGTAAGAGAAAAGAACCTTTGTACCGTCGTAAGAAAGTTCGGGATCGAGGAAACTTCCTTCCGGCCAACCTGTCGTAAGGCAACGGACGGTGGGTTTTTCGGACTTGAAGTCTTCTAGTACATACAGGCCACCCCCAGGCCGGCTCCACCAGCCGTAATATTGGTCGCACATGTGGGGGAATGCCCCGGGGGCCCGCTTGACGAAGAGAATCCGGTCGAAGTGCAGGAGCGGATTTTCAAAAGCCAGCCTGCGAATTGCCCGTCTCAACTCCAAGTATTGGCGATGGATGAACTCAGCTTGTTCGGGGACTGGGTCCAAAGCTTGTCCCTCCAAATGGGCAAGGTCCCTGCGGACTGCCTGGAACTTTTCGAGATAAGGCCCCACGTCCACACCAACTTCGGCAAGTTTAGCTGCCAACCGTTCCCCCCGCTGTAAAGTAAGTTGGAGGAGTGCAAGGTCTGCTTGGTCGTGTTTTAACGGAAGGGGATGTCGGACTGACCAAAGACTTACACTGCTTTGGGTGGCCGGCCGATGGAGAGCCACGTTTTCGTTGCTCCCAAGGGGAAATACTTCCACCTCGTCCAAGTGCAGATAAGTGGTCCCAGTCAGTTGCAGACGAACCCACCGGGCTTGTCGGCCCCCCAGGTGGATGATTAAGGGTGGCCCCACTTGGCCGCCGAAGAACATGCCCCCGTCATGTTGGTAGACCTTTTCCCAATGCGACCCATCCTCGGAAAGCAATAGTTCGATGAATCGGTTGCGGTCCCCGCAGGCGTCGCATCGGTTGTGGAGGATGACTCGTTCCAGGGCATAAATTTTGCCCAGATCAACCTGCCACCAGGGATTGGGTTCCAAAGCTGTGTGAAATCCCCATCGCCCCGTAATTTTGCCATCGCAACCGCCGCGGGCATCCTCATGAGGTTGGACCCTTCCTCCTGAGCTTCCCGACCGCATTCGCAGAAAATCAGAATGAATCCAATCCCTTTCGATCTGTTCCGTAGTCCAGGCCGGGACAACTTCCTCAGCCCCTGCCGGAAGTTGGATCCACCAGCTATAGGTGAAAACTAGTACAGGAATACCCATTGTGGTAATCGCTCGCCACCGAAGTCTAGACATCGGTTGATTCCCTGTCACTTAAAGACCTGATTCCGGCGACTTCCTCTAAAACTGCCGTGGGTAGTTTCCTAAGCTTGTCCGACGTACCTTTCTTGCCTTTTGGGCTGAACAAAGAGTTCGCGAAAAATTTGTCAGCCATGTTGGTGATTATTACGTTTTCATGGGGATTATGCAATTTAAATGAAGGTAAACGCTTGCCCCTTGTGTGCCCCGGCTTACGTCTCCTCGGATAGCTGCAGAAAATGCACCCAAGGAAGCAGGATGGCTTTAGCTTGAGCGTGGGCAAGTGACCGCCAGGATGTTTCCCCTCTCCGGTTAGGCGACGGCAAGTGTTTAGGTCTAATACCCCGTGCCCGAATGGATGCTTAACGCAAGGGTACTTTCGGCGAGATAGGGTGACCACGGGGATCGGCAAGATAAGTTTGAAAAGGTCCGTGTTCCGGCCGGAGCTCCAAGGCAAATCCTTGAAGGGTTCCCTCCTGCTCGAGCTGAACAGGCTGACGAACCGGGGGGGCACCGGCGGGCTCGATTACCCAAAAATAGCGGACACGTGGGTCCGGCTGACCCTCGACCCAGCGGTAATCAACGCTAAATCCCATCGCAGTTCCTGTGGGAAGGGTTTGCGGGAGAGCTACCCCCGCTGACAATTGGACCGGAAAACTTACCGACTGACGAGGCGGTCGGGCAGATCGGGGAGGTCTCTCCGGACCGCGGGGCGGAGATTGTTCCTCTCTGAGGGCGGGAGCATGCGGAAGGGGATAAGGTCGGGCAACTTGTTTTTCACTTTCCGGCGGTCCGGATTCGGAGGGGGGAGAGATCTCGGTATCGGGCTGAGGAGCACCACGAGCCTCAAAGCCTGTTTGTTCCTGTGCCGGCTCTGTGCTGCTTGGTCCCGGGCCGGGCCCTTTCGCGGAAGGCACTACCTGGTCTTGATTTTCTGGAGCCAACCCTTTAGGAAAACTGGGCCAGCGAAGGTCCGAATCCCCCTGGTCCACGGTTTCTGACTCAAGTTGGCCTGCACCAGAGGGAGTCTCTTGTTGGAGGCGGGCCGCCGGCCGGTCGTAACCCGTTTCGCATCCTGCCGTAATTCCAAGACATGCCAAGAAAAGAACCACTAGAAAAAGTTGAGGGACGAATCGGTCAAACCGCATGGGTAGGGTACCTCCCTACTTAAGCACGAATTTGGTGGGACAAACCCGGGAATTTCGCCGCCGTTGGCAAGTCGCAGCTTATGTCTGTCGAAAATGTCTGGTTAGCGGCTCAGCTGAGCTTTCCCGGTTTCCAAAGGGGTTACCCCCACGAGCCTTCGTGTTTCTCCGGGGTAGGATTGGGCTTTCGTGAAAATCCTGGAGTGCCGAGCCCCTAACTCCCGAGTTTTGAAGGTAACTCTGGGATAGAGTAGAAGCAAGATCAGGGGGCTATCTCGGCCAACCGATGTTACTCGGCCGATGTTGGAACAAAAAAGTAAGGCAGCGAGCTCCCCTCTCGTTCCGTGGCTGAACTGCCGGGAGTGCTCAGGCCAAAGACCGAAATTTCGGCCCACGGATTGGCGACACCTTGGATTCCACTAAGCCGGGACATCCCCTCTGAGCACTGGGCAGGCTCCTTGCAAGGGGAACACAATCTCTATATTTCTAAGATGCCTAATTGGAGCGACTTGGATCAGCCCCATGGTCTACACCCTGCTTGATTTTCAGGGTAGTTGATTGGTTTGAAGTAGAAAAGTTAGGTTGATTGTTGTTTCAGTAAACTTACCATGCGTGATAATGGCGATGATGTTTATCAATTCGATGTGAATATGCGGTGATGTCATTGGATGTGAAGGTACGAGGCCTGGAAATTGCGGTAAGGAAGGCGATGGCAAGGTGCTTTGCACCGGTTGGCGGCTTTGATGCATTGAGGGGTTCAGTCATTAGTTCATGCATGATGTCGTCAATCGCGAGACCGGTTGTCATCTCGATCCTTTAGGCCTATTATGAGATTTCCGAAGCTGCGGGCTAAGCTTAAATCACGTGGTGGCAAACCTGCAGAGGTCCCAACGGCCGGCGGACCGAAAACGCATGCTCGGGTCCAGCCCAGCAGCAATTCAAGCAAAAGCGAGTCTTGCTAGCCGAAGGGGGTATGCCACCCGGTTTGGGCTTTTCCTTTCCCTCCAGCTGGAACATTGGCGAGAAGCAAGGAGGGAAAGCACATTGGTTGGGAAGGGGCACCCAAGGGCCGCTGCGGTTGGAAGATGATGATAACCGCGTTGGGGTATTAAGGTGGTGGAAGTTAATTGGGCAGGCCGACAGATTTGAACTCCCAGGTGGTCCACTGGAATCCAGAAAGGAGTCATTAGCCCGTCGGAGGGGATACAGCTAGGGGATTGATGGGAAAATCGGAGAGTTTTTTAGTAGCTTTCCGGAGAGTGCAGCTATGACGATGGATAAAAGTCTTCGGGTTCGAAAAGCTTTGGTGCGGAATCGGAGTGTGTTGACTCGGGCGGAGCGGATCCAGCGGCTTTTGGCAACGGATCGTTGGCAAGAGGGCGATTCGCCACTTGGCCTTCCGAAAGTCCGGGTCCAAAAGATCACCATGAAGAAGAAAAAGAAGCAAAAGAAGGCCGAAGCTGCCCAGGCGGCTGCTTCCAAGAAGAAGTAAACCCCTCGGTCAGGCGGGGAAAACGAGGGCCAATTCTAGGCACGCGATCACAAACCCCGATTTGTGGAGCCTCTGCCAGTTTTCCTCGCGGACCATTCGGACACTAGTAGATCGCGACACCTTCCGGGCCAACCCACTTAAGACACTTCCCATTAGATCTTCCCGGTCCCATCGGGCCCGGGCCGAGGGTTGTTCGTTAATTCCAACCTGGTGAGTGGTTCACCATGGTAGAATCAGGCCCAATGGGGGTCCGCTTACCGGCCGAGCAGAAGTCTAAGCTTGGCGGGAAGACAGTGTGCAGGGTTAAGGGGGCTTTCACCTTCCAGGAGGACTAAGGGGCTTTCCAGAAATCGCGGAATGCTGAGGGCTTGAGATTTGATCTAGTTGGATTTTTCGGGTGGGAAGGGGAGGTAACTTCC